>Ga0247610_10000012_pt1 | contig 311925 bp, 237 predicted proteins | sample 174DNAGHGhighgp2_FD_193483 | JGI IMG/M metagenome (GOLD analysis project Ga0247610, IMG submission 193483) | Sheep rumen microbial communities from Palmerston North, Manawatu-Wanganui, New Zealand - 1742 DNA GHGhigh gp2 | ecosystem: Host-associated > Mammals > Digestive system > Stomach >...
TTTCTGCGCATCATTTTTCTGTTCATCATTTTTCTGCGCATCATCTTTCTGTTCATCATTTTTCTGCGCATCATTTTTCTGTTCATCATTTTTCTGCGCATCATTTTTCTGTTCATCATTTTTCTGCGCATCATCTTTCTGTTCATCATTTTTCTGCGCATCATTTTTCTGTTCATCATTTTTCTGCGCATCATTTTTCTGTTCATCATTTTTCTGCACATCATTTTTCTGTTCATCATCTTTCTGTTCATCATTTTTCTGCGCATCATTTTTCTGTTCATCATTTTTCTGCGCATCATTTTTCTGTTCATCATTTTTCTGTTCATCATTTTTCTGTTCATCATTTTTCTGTTCATCATTTTTCTGTTCATCAGTTTTCTGCGCATCAGTTCTTTGTTCATCTTCCTGTGCTTTTCTCTGTTCTTCTGCTTGCTTCTTCTGTTCTTCTGCTTGCTTCTTCTGTTCTTCTGCTTGCTTTTTACTTCTTTCGTATTCTTCTTTCGAAATTTTTCATTCGGCAAGACATCTTGTAAGAATTGCAATAGTAATCATAGGAAGAAGTTCTTCTGCAGTAAGTTCATAATCTTTCCCTTCTACAGCAGAAAAAACTCGAGCTAATCAAACCATTCATGCAACTTCAGAAGTTATTCATAAGGTAGTAAAAATACCTCTTAAGGTGTTGGGAGTGAATTTTGTGGATAAAATAGAATTTCAAGCTTTTATAGCAGCCTCTCTTCCCTTCATAATGTTTGCAAACCATTGTTCATTAAGTTGTCCCAATCCTTTAGCGATAGCAAAAAATGCGACAGATTGGATATATTCTAGTTTATGTTCTTTCATACTGATATCATCAAAAAGAGCCTTCCCATGCAAAACATTTTGATATATGGTATGAGTAAATTGAAAACTAATACCTTTGCAAGTGAGAGAAATACCTTCTTTAACTACTGTTTTTAAACGAGTGCATTTTGCAAGTGCTTGAGTAATTCTTCCTATTAACTTAAATTTTGTACAAAAATTTCGTATTGCTTTTGCTCCTTTAATCATTTTTGCTCCTGATGCAATAGAACCTACAATGGTTTCAGATAATGCAATGGTTAATATACAATATACCACTTCTTCTGCAACTAATTTTGTAATTTGCATTGTCCTTTCTCCATTTTCATCTGAAAGTTGGAATAAACCGATTCCAATGCTATCGTTATAATTTTTGACAAATTCGGAATCTCAGGTTAATCATCATCATTCATCTGCAAGTCTATGAAATAAAGCCCCTTTTATCGTATCTCCAAAAGAGAAATATTTTATTAATTGGATTGTAGGTCCATTTATTTCTTCTATAAATTGTTTTAAAGCATCTTCATTTTCCAAAAGATATTCAAATTTGTTAATTCTTTCTTGTTCTTGAGAATTTTCAGTTTCTTTTATTCTGTAGTCATTTATTATTGTCTTCAATTGCTCTTTATAGGTAGAAGGATCTTGTAATTTTTGAACTTCTTTTTGATTTGCTTGAAGGGTAGTAAAAAGTTGTTTTACTTCGTCTTCATAATCATCGTATTTTGCATCAGAAGGAAGATATTCATTCTTTTTTAAAAGATCAAAAATCTGATGGTCATTGGTAGCATTATAGAATTCATTGATTAAATTTTCTTTTTCTAGTGATAATTTCCCATTTTCATCGATATCTGTGGGAGTGATGATTTCTTGAATCTTTTTTAGACAGTCATTGAATTTTTTTTCTTTTATTGTTAAGTCTGTATGTTCAACTGCAGCATTTCTTGTTTCTTCAGTAGTGATTGTACTACTTTCTCGATCCCATAACTTTCCTAATTTTCTATAATTATTGATCTGAATTTCTTTTGCTTTTTGTGGATCTGTTTCATTAGGTAAAACGATATTACGCACGAGTTCTCATCCTTTGTAAATATCGTGAAACCTTGTTACTGCTAATCTGTGAAATAAATCATCAGATTTTTGTAAGATTTTTTCTAAATCTTCTTTTCAAAAATTTCATTGTCTTATACTTGTTATTGCATTTGTGATATCTTGACTTAATCAAATACATGCACGAACCTCGAGATTTTGAGATCATGCTCTTAACCATTGATCAGTGATAATATTTACATGATCAATTTTTGGCGCTAATTTATCTAAAAGATCTTTTACCAAGGATAAACCATTAATAGTAGCACCAGGATTTTCTAATTTCTCACTTTCTTCAGAATCTTCATTTAAAGTCCCAATATTTTCTGTATGAACTTTAGCTTTTCAAAATTTTTCATAAAGTCTTTTTGTACAGTATTCTGCTAAACCATCTTCATTACTATCCAAAAGATCGAATAAATCATCGCTCATTGTTTCTGTGAAAAGATAGTCTTCTTTTATATTTGATTCCATCCAACTTGATCAGGTGAGTTGTGGTATCATATATCTTATAAGCATAAATTTAGTTTGAGTACTTCCGATTTTAGAACAAATAGGATCGTCTGTTAAAACTCATCAGATCTTTTTGATAGATTCTGCTTTATCTGTAATGATTCTTTCGGTCATCTTTAAAAATTCATCTAACAATTTATCTTTTCATTGAAAAGCTTTTAGAAGAGATGGTGGCATTTGTTTTTTTAGTTGCTCTTTATCATAGTTATATTTTTCTTTTTCTTGTTTTTGTTTTTCTTCGTTTCTTGCAATATCAGCATCAGTATGACTTGGTGTTAATATCACTCCATCTCGTATGTATGCTCTTACTCCAAATCCGTTTTCATCAACAATTTGTTGTCATTTCCCATCACAAAGGAGATAACTTCGTTGTCATGTCTTCTTATCTTTCCCATAAGTAACGTAACAAGATGTCTTTTCATTATTTAATTTTCATCATTCGTATTCATTGATGTATTTTAGCATTTTTGCTTTTATTTTTCATCATTTTCAGCTGTCAGATATTGTTTCGATATCTTTGTAATCAATTTTCCAATAGGTTCCCTTTTTGACAAGACCTCAAAGTACCTCATGAATCTTTGGAATATTAGTTGCTGCAGTAAGAGTCAGACTTCAATCTTTATTCCTAATATAATACTGTTTGGTATTATTATCAGTTGTAGCGTCAATAATATCATTTTTTTCTTTTCTTTCAATCGCATGATTGATCATTTCAATAATTTCATCTTCACAAATATTAATTTTTAATGCAAGACCATCGAGAATCGTTTGATGCGATCTAGCATAATTATAAGCATCATAATCCTTTACTTCGTCCTTTAACTGATATTGTAATTGTAATAATTTAGTACGATATTCTTTTTTTTCATCATCGTTTAAAACACTGGCATGACTTTTAAGAGTGTCACCTATTGATGTTACGGTATTATTAATTGCAATTGTTAGTTCTTCGTAATACCAATTTCCTTCTTGAGCTTTTTCTCGTTCGTTATACAGTGTATTCTTGATTTCTGCTGTTGTTTGATTTTTTATAGGCATTTTTTTGTCCTAAGAAAATAAATTGATATGCTGTTCTTCATTTTTGAGATGTTCTTCTTGCTCTTTTGCTTGAAGAATTTTGAGAGTTAATGAAGTTTTTAATTGGTTTAATGTTGATAAAGTTTCCTTTGTTTTCTTATCTAGTTGTGTTTTATAATTTTTGAGAAATTCACTACTATCATCGCAAAAGAGATATTGCATAAAAAAATCACTTTCTGATTCTGTTTTTGAAATCTGTATTCCAAGTTCTGATCAATATTTTGGGATTAACTGTTGCACAAAATTGATTTTTTCTTCTGAAGAAAGGGTTAGGTAGTAATTGATGATGTATTGTTTTTTTTCTGACATCTTTTGAAATGTTAAATAAAAATTACTTTAATTATATATGTTTTTTTTTTTGTCAATTTTTGAAAAAGAAATAGGAATAAAACTATTGTAAAACATGTAGAATTAAGAAGAGTCACAACTCTCTTTAAAATATAAAAGAAAAAACTAATAAACGAAAAATGAATAGAGGGGGCTCTATCCATTTTTGATGAGGTTCCTTATTTATTCCTCCTAAAATATTTTGACTGCTTTTTTCTGAATCTTATGTTCTGGGAAAATCCATTTCAAAAACAGTTTACGATGTAAATCACAGACCCCATATTTCTCAATGAGTTCTTTATGAGATTTTGTTCCATATCCCTTATGCGTTCAAAATTGATATTTCTCATATTCTTTGGGGAGGGATTCCATTCGTCTGTCCCTGGTGACTTTTGCCATAATGGATGCCATTCCGATTTCTTTTATCAAAGCGTCTCCATGCACGATACTTTCAATACTGACTTGAGGTAAGATTTTTTCGATCCCGAAAGTTCTATTCCCATCAATGATGAGGTGAAAATGTTCTTGAGCATTTATTTCTCGAAAATTTAAGATTTCTTGAAGGTCCTTCAGATTTATTTTTTCTTTTTCAAAAATTCCTTTCAACTTTCCTTTGATAAAAAGAGGAGAAGTCTGAATGATCTTTTCGTGAGTAATCGTTTGTTTCAAAAGTTTCCAAAAAGCTCTCACAATCGCAATTTGTTCGGCGATGCTCATTCCATAGGTATCAATTTCGGTATTATCAACCATTCCAACTTCAGCAAAAAGCTTTCCTTTTGCTTTCAATTCTTGTAAATTTTCAAACAGGATTTCCCTTTTCTTTTCAGAGAATTTTTTACTATCATCAAAAAATTCTAACTCTGTAGGAGTAAGTTTTTCTGTAGTTTGAATGATCCCCACGGTCATAGGTCAGGCAAGTGGTCCTCTTCCTGCTTCATCAAGGTAAAGATTTATTGTTTTCATAGTGCTGATTCTAGTGAATTTGAATTCTTTTTCAAGGAGGGGAGTAGCTAAGTTGACTGTAGTGCGGATGAGGGTCAAAAAAAAACTTTTCTTATTCGTAGGTGTTCCCCCTTGATAAAGGTGGATGTCCGAAGGACATGGGGATTTGTAAAAAAGTATTTACATATAATCACACCTTTGTCAATCAAAATATATCACAATCACAAAATAAGTCTACTGCATAAAAATATCAAATCTTTCTTGTCAAACCGACATTTTATAAAATCATCCGAATCCTTGTATTACATTTCTTTTCGCAATATACTATAAGTAATCTTTATATATTAAGTATATTGTGAACATGAGTAAAGCTAGAAAAATTATGACGTATTTGATGGTTGGAATGATGATTCTTTCCAATTTTCAGAACCGACTTTATGCAGAGGGAGAGGCTGGATGAGCTGCTTCATCTTCAGAAAGTTCAAGTTCTGCAAGTTCATCTTCTTCAGATTCTGGATCATCTTCAAGTTCTTCTGATGGAGGAGCTTCTTGAGAAGGATCTTCAGAATGAGGAAATGCTGGAGGTACTTCTGATACCGGAGGATCTTCAGAATGATCTTCAGAATGAGCTTCAGGTGGAAATGACGGATGAAATTCCGGAGGAGATACTTGATGAGATACGACTTCAGGAAATTCAGGAGAAACTTCAGGAGAAACAACCGGTTCCGACGGAACGGAAACTTCTGGTAATACGGAAACTTCAGGAGTGGATACTCCAAGTGATACCACTTCTTCCAATGATTCCAATGCGGAAAATCCTTCCAATAACGAAGGAGGGGATTCTGTACAAGGAGAAAATACGACTACTCCAGAAAAAACAGATACAACAACAGATCCTGTAAATACGGAAGGAACGAATGAATCAACTCCAGATGGAAATGAAAATCCTTCTGATCTTACTCAAACTCAAAATACTTCATCAGACACCTCTTCAGATGAAATAAAAGGAGATGAAAAGTCTGAATGAACTTCTAGCACTACTAACTCATGAATTGATAATATAACAACACTTCCTACTACTCCGACAACAGGAGAGACTTCTTGAATGATAGAAACAATAACGACTTGAAATATGGTAATGCAAACTTGAGCTGAAACTATGATTCAGATGGAGAAAACTCAAGGAATGGAAGGACTAGAAATGAATATGAAAGGTACTAGATCTATGGTTTTAAATGCTTCTAATGATGGAAGTCAGATTTCTGATACTTTTTCTGGTTCATATTGGTGATCTCATACTGTTGATGATGTTTTTCTTGAATTTAATATTTGAGAAGATGTGTTTGCAGAAGAGAATATTACTTTAGAGGTTAGTAAAGTAGGAGGAGAAAAATTCTCTCAGATGAATGAACTTATCAATAATGCAAATATTACTTTAAAAAGAGCATTTGATATTAAATTTATGTCAGACGGAACGGAAATTCAGCCTCAAGGTGGAAAAAATGTTGAAATTACTTTTTCTCTTTATAATACGGATATTGATTCTAATAACGTAAAAGTGTATCATTTTACAGATACAGGGGCAATAGAAATTCCTTGTTTCAAAAGTTGAGATATGGTTACTATTCAAGCTTCAGAATTTTCTCCTTATGGAATTGCAGAATTTACTCAAGCAGAACCACAAGCACGAACATTCGATACGATCACGATCTCAAAACCTGCAGGATATACCGGAGTAGGACCAGACCAGATCGTCATCATGGACCGTAACCTCGGAGCTACTTCCAATGATATCACTTCTTCCGATTCCTACGGATATCACTATCAATGGGGAAATAACTATGGATTCCCACATGATGAACAGATTACTACAAAAAGATTTCAAGTGAATGCTTTATGATACGGACCAAATAATCCGTATACTTCAGATACCTTCATCGTGACAGCTTTTGATTGGGCTTCTGTTCAGAATGATAATCTCCGATGAGGAGTAAACGATTCAGAAAGTAATAACCGAGGACTTGATGATATCGAAAATACGGCATCAGATAGACAAGGACCATGTGATGACTGATACCATATCCCAAGTGCAGGAGAATGGAGTAAAGCCCTAGAATATTGGTGTATCAATAATTCTGATAAATGTGATATGTCAAATATGGAATTAATCAATGGATTATATCGTATTGATAATGCTTCTAGTTTTATCTCAGCTCTTAAAATACCGTTCGTGGGTTATCGTGATTATGCAGATGCTTCGATGTATCTTACTGGACGCTATGGGTATCTCTGGTCGTCTAGTCCTAGTTCGTATTCTCAGAGTGCGATGTCTCTTAATGTGGAGGATGACGGGGAGGTGGACTCTGATTATATCTATTATCGTGCCAACGGTCTAGCTGTTCGTTGTTTCAAAAATCTAGAATCTAATTCCTCTTGACTAACTCTTTCTTTTGAGAGTGATGGAGAAACTTCTGTAGATGTTATCACTTGACTTTCAGTAGGGGATGATATCTCTGGATACAGACCAAAAAAAGATCCACAAAAAGCCTGAAATATGTTCTTGGGATGGTTCGATGCCAATGGAGAGAGATTCATGTTCGAAGAAAAAACGATTTCTGAAGATATGACGCTCACTGCTCATTGGGCTCCTTTCAATGATCTTGTATATACCGGAATTATCGACGGAGTACTCAAAACGATCGTCCTCATGGATCGTAATTTCGGAGCTACAAGTACGGATCTTTCAAGTACTGATTCTGATGGATATTTCTATCAGTGGGGAAATAATTTTGGATTTGATACGAATGTAGCGAATATTCAGTTCACAACTTCAAAGGCAGATGTTTCAGAATATGGACCAGAAAATCCTTATTATGGAGAAAAATTTATCAAACAAGCAGATTGGGCTACAGGAACTCGTAATAATCTTCGAGGAGGAGCAGGGGATAGTTTTTCTAATGATTATGATGATGAAAATGAGAGAGCTCAGAGACAAGGACCTTGTCCTGATGGATATCACGTTCCTTCCCTCAAAGAAGGAAATGAGTTGGTAATGCTTTATTTTGCCAATAACGGAATTGATTCTCAATCTGCTTCAGGATTATTCTATCCAAATACGGTAGGACAAGGAGATGGGGCAAAGTATCCTCTCTCTTCAGAGCAAGAAGCAGATTTTAGAGAAACTTTCAAACTTCCTCAGTCAGGAATGATTCGTCACGGGGGAAATAAAGAAAGACATAGAACAGATACTAAAAATAATCGCCAACAATCATTTCTTGCAACTTCGACTTCTCATGGTACAGGAAAATATGTATTAATGCAAACCAATACAGGAAGTAAAGGAACATATGTAAATGTGTGATGATGGGTAGAATCAATTGGAGATGCTACTCCGATTAGATGTTTTAAAAGTATCACAGAAACTCCAATCGATCCAGAACCGGAAGATGTTTTTACTGTTGCGATTACAACAGAGGGAAGTTGATCTGTAGATCAAAATAGTGTAGATGTAACCTCTGGAGCAATGATTGAATTTACTTGAAATACTGTAACGATTGGAGATATTACAATTACTGCTACTCCTGAGACTACCAATGCACAATATACATATGATTTTGATGAATGGGAAAATACTTGTGGAGATACGGTAACGAATAGTTGTACAATTACAGCAAAATTTTCAAGTACTGTAAGAGAATATACGATTACTTTCAAAAACTGGAATCAAAATGGTAATGGACATGATAATCTTCGACAAAGAAATTATCTTTATGGTGAAACTCCTATCTATGATGGAGTAGCTCCAACAAGAGAATCAGATGCTGAATTTGATTATACTTTTGATGGATGGACTCCAGAAATCCATTCAGTAGATGGACATAATACCTATACTGCTACCTATACTTCAACAAAAAGAAGTTATACGGTCAGTTGGAAACATCCTGATGGAAGTGCTTTAACAGAATCTGAAGTTCTTGAATACGGAACTGTTCCTGAGTATAAGGGGACAATTCCTACTAAAGCAAGTGCAGAAGGTCGTACCTATACTTTCAAAGGATGGACTGATGGAACAGAACATTATAGCAAAGATGAGCCACTTCCTGCGATTACAGGAGAAACAACATTTACAGCAGAATTCGATGAAACGGTTCAGACTTATCCTATTAGATTTATTGGATTCAATGGAGAAGTCCTCCAAGAATCAAATCTTGCATATGGAGAAACTCCTACATATACAGGATCCACTCCAACAAGAGACGGACGAACTTTCACTGATTGGGATTCTGAAATTACAGAAGTAAACGGAGCTCAAGATTATACTGCAGTTTTTGAAGCTTGTACTCCATGTGATGCTTGAATGGGAGCAAGTTGTTCTTTAAGTGTAGTTGCAAATAGTTGTACATACACGACTTCTTGTAATGCAGGATATGGAGATATGACAGGAAATGCTACAGCAACTCCTTCTTGTACTCTTCAAACGTATACGATTACGTATGAAGGAATCACAGGAGCAAATAATTTTGATAATCCTTCAGAATATACGATTCTTACTCCAACGATTATTCTTACAGAACCTCAAAAAGAGGGACATACTTTCAAGGGATGGACTCCAGAAGGAATTATTGAACAGGGAAGTTCAGGACCTAAGACCTTCACAGCAACTTGGGAGATCAAGAAATCTTCTATTACATTTGATTTCGATAATGGAGAAGAACCTTTTGTAATCTCTGGAAATTATGGAGATTCTTTCGGTACTCCAGATCAACCAACGAAAGACGGAAATACGTTCTCTGGATGGGATAAAACTATTCCTGCAATGATCCAAGAAGAACCTCTTACGATCACAGCAATTTGGGATCCTTGTACTCTATGTGATGCAGGAACAGGAGCAACATGTTCTCTTTCTGTAGTAGATAATCAATGTACCTATAGTAATAGTTGTATAGCAGGATATACAGGACTTCAACAGGAAGAACCATATAAGCCAAGTTGTACTATCGAAACATATGATATTAGTTATAAGCTCAATGGAGGACAAAATCATCCAGATAATCCTTTACACTATACAATCGAATCAGATAAAATCGATCTTCAGGACCCAACGAAAGAAGGATATGATTTCCAAGGATGGGAGCCTAAAAATTTTATCAATCATTGAAGTACAGGACTTCAAGAGTTTGAAGCTATCTGGGCTGTTCATCAGTATAAAATGTCTTTCGTAACAAATACGACAAGTGGAACGATTATCGTTGAAGATAGTTTTGGTACTCCTCTTACTGCACCTACAGGCTTTACGAAAGAAGGAGCTATTTTCTCAGGCTGGGATAAAGAAGTTCCTTCAACGATTCCTTCTGAAGATCAAGAATTTGTAGCTCAGTGGACTTTCTGTGAGCCTTGTGAAAACGGAGTAGATGCTCAATGTAGCATGTCTGTGGTAGAAAATCAATGTCATTATGAAACTTCTTGTAGTGAGGGATATGATACCCTTCAAGGAACAGGAACCAAAGCTCCTACATGTTCTCCAACGCCTTATAGGATTCAATATGATCTAAAAGGAGGAGAAAATAATGAAAATAATCCTGACTCTTACGATATTACCTCTGGTACCATCGAGCTTCTAGCTCCGACAAAGGTAGGAAATACTTTCAATGGCTGGTCTCCAAGAAGTGATATTCCACAAGGAAGTACAGGAGAGAAAAGCTTTACTGCAAATTGGATTGCAGACACGTATACTATTACCTTTGTTTCTAAAAATTCTTCCGTTCCAGCACCAATTACAGGAGATTTCAATGCCTCAGTTAAAGACAAATGGCCTCAAGAACTTCTAACGAGATCTGGATATACTTTTGTAAATTGGGTAGTGTCTGGAACTTATCAAAATTATACAAATGGCGCAAGATATAATGAAAATACAGAAGTTTTCAAAGAAAATATTACTCTCAAACCAAAATGGAAGGAATGTACACTATGTAAGGAAAGTACAGGATTCTCATGTAGTATGTCTGTGGTAGAAAATCAATGTCATTATGAAACATCTTGTAGCGAGGGATACGAAGTTTATGAAAATGCTTGAAATTACAATCAGACTTGTAAACCTCTTTCTTATGAAATCGAATACGAGCTTAATGGAGGAGTAAATCATCCTCAAAATCCTTCTTCTTATACGATTGAATCAGAAGATATTATCCTTGAAAATCCAACGAAAGTAGGACATACTTTTTCTATGTGGAATGAAGGAAATATTATTCCATCAGGAAGCACAGGAAAGAAAACATTTGAAGCCATTTGGGATAAAAATAAATATCAAATAGTTTTCAATCTTGCAAATGGATCTGATCCTATTGTTGATGAATATGATTATCAGGATGAAATCCAAATTCCAGCAATGCCTACGAAAGAAGGACACATTTTCTCAGGATGGGATAAAGAAATTCCTTCAACGATGCCAGCTGAACTTTTACTCATCACCGCTCAATGGAATGCTTGTATGCCTTGCGAAGCAGAAACAGGTGCTGAATGTACGATTGCAGTAGAAGAAAATGCATGTGTTTATCATACTTCTTGCAAACCTGGATATTCAAATCTTCAAGGAACAGGTACAAGAACTCCTTCATGTAAAAAGGAAGTTTATACCATTGATTATCAGAATGTAACAAAAGAAGAAAATAATGGAAATAATCCTGACTCTTACGATGTAGAATCTGGAGCAATTACGCTTCTCGCTCCTACAAAGAAAGGATATACGTTCAATGGATGGAATCCAGAAGGATTCATCGATAACGGAAGTACAGGAAATAAAACTTTTACAGCAAATTGGAAGGTAAATCAATATACGATTACTTTTGATTTTGATAATGGAACTGCTCCAAAAGTAATTTCTGGAGATTATGATTTAGATGTTCAAGCTCCAGCTCTACCAACAAAAGAAGGAAATACCTTCTCTGGATGGAGTGATGAAATTCCAGCAAAAATGCCAGATACGAATCCAACGATTACCGCTCTTTGGGATCCTTGTACAGCATGTAAAGCAGGAACAGGAGCAGAATGTGCTCTTTCTGTAGTAGATAATCAATGTACGTATACGAATAGTTGTAAAGCGGGATATACAGGACTTCAAAATGCAACAGAATATAATCCTTATTGTGAAATCGTTCCTTATACGATCGATTATCTCTTAAGTGGAGGAACAAACGGAGAAGAAAATCCTTCAACGTATACGGTTGAAAGTGATACGATTTCTCTTTCAAATCCATCTCGAACAGGATATACTTTCAATGGATGGAATCCAGAAGGATTCATTATTCATGGAAGTACAGGAAATAAAGTCTTTACAGCAAATTGGAAGGTAAATCAATATAAAATTACGTTCAATTTTGATAATGGAACGGAAGCTCTTATCATTTCTGGAGATTATGATTCAGAAATCCAAGCTCCAGCACAACCAACAAAAGAAGGAAATACCTTCTCTGGATGGGATGCAGAAATTCCAGCAAAAATGCCAAGTACAAATCCAACGATTACCGCTCTTTGGAATCCTTGTACAGCATGTAAAGCAGGAACAGGAGCAGAATGTGCTCTTTCTGTAGTAGATAATCAATGTACGTATACGAATAGTTGTAAAGCGGGATATACAGGACTTCAAAATGCAACTGAATATAATCCATTCTGTGAAATCGTTTCTTATACGATCAATTATGTAGGAAGTGGAGTAGAGGGAGCAGGAAATCCTTCAACATATACGGTTGAAAGTGATACTATTATTCTTGCAGAACCAACGAGAGAAGGATATACGTTTGCAGGTTGGACTCCTTCAAATACTATCGCTCATGGAAGTACAGGAGAGAAAACTTTCACAGCCAATTGGACAGTAAATCAATATACAATGACGTTTGATACGGTAGGAGGAAGTAAAATTAAATCTCTTACATTAGATTATGGTGCAGAAATCCCTGAAATTGCAAATCCTACGAAAGAAGGATATACTTTTGCAGGTTGGGAAGAAGGAGAACTTCCAGAAACAATGCCAGCTGAAAATCTTACAATGGTCGCTAAATGGACGATCAATAGTTATGAAATTACTTGGAAAAATGCTAATGGAGAAACATTGAAAGTAGAACTTCTTGATTATGGAACTATGCCCGCATACACAGGAGATACTCCAGAAAAAGAAGCAGATAAACAATATACCTATACATTCTCTCATTGGGAACCTGTTCTAAGAAATGTCGATAAAAATCAGACTTATACTGCTATTTATAGTAAAACAGTAAATCAATATACCGTAACGTTCCGTGATCAAAATAATGCTATTCTTTTGACTGGATCGTATCCTTATGGAACAGAAGTTCGTGATGTACATATGCCAGAAGCTCCTTACCAAACAGGATATAAATTTGTTGGATGGAAAATGTCTGTTTATATGTTAGGAGGAATGCCTCAAACCGTTACAAGTAATCTTGAATTTGTTCCAGATTATGTAAGAGATGAATATACGATTACCTATATTTTGGATGACACCGTTTATGGAAGTGCACCTGCAACCTTCCAAAGTCAAATTACTCCAATCGTTGTTCCTGAAAAACAAGGATATACGTTCTCTGGATGGACTCCAAGACTTCCATTCAATATGCCAGCGATGAATTTAACAGTCTATGGAGAATATGTTCTCAATAAACACTGGGCACATTTCAATACAAATGGAGGAAATACGATTGCACCAAGAGAAATCGCATATAATGCACCGATCGAAATGCCTGAAAATCCAACGAAAGCAGGACGAGTGTTTGATGGTTGGGATAAAGATATCACAAAAATGCCTGATGAAGATGTATGGTTCAATGCTCAATGGACTCAATGTACAGCTTGTGATGCTTGAACCGGAGCAGAATGTACGATGTCAGTAGAAAATAATGTTTGTCATTATGAAACATCTTGTAAAGAGGGGTACGGAAATATCCAACGTAACGGACAGTACAATCCGATTTGTTTCCCTATTTCTTACACTATTCTGTATCATAATGTAACAGAAGAAGAAAATAATGAAAATAATCCTGAATCTTACGATGTAGAATCTGGAGCAATCACGATTTTAGCTCCGACAAGAACAGGATATACGTTTAGAGGATGGACTCCAAATAATAAAATCCCACAAGGAAGTACAGGAAATAAAGAATTTACAGCTACTTGGACTCCAAATCAATATTTCATCAAATTTGATGGAAATGGAGGAGTCTTGAAAAAACAAAGAATTACAGGAGATTATGAGTCAAGTATTGAAATGCCTGAAAATCCAGAAAGAGAAGGATATACCTTCTTAGGATGGAATCCTGAAATTCCAGCTACGATGCCTATTACTCCAGAAACAGGATTACTTATTACTGCTCAATGGGAGATTAATCAATATACGATTACTTTTGATACAGATGGAGGAACTCCGATTGAATCAATTACTGCAAACTATGGAACAGAACTTACAGCTCCAGCAGCTCCTATCAAAGCTTGACATAAATTTGAATCTTGGGATAAGCCATTCCCTAGTACTATGCCAGCAGAAAACTTAGAATTGAAAGCTTTGTATGATATCAATCTTCATACGATTACTTTTGATACTCAAGGAGGAACAGAAATCGATCCAATTACGACAGGATTTGATTATGCCATTATTCCTCCAGCAAATCCAACAAGAACAGGATATACTTTTGCTGGTTGGGATACAGTCATTCCAGATAGAATGCCAAATGAAAATATGACAATTACTGCAAGTTGGACGATCAATACTCATACGATTACCTTCTATACAGGAGAAGGAACCTCTGTAGAGACTATTACAGGAGAATATAATTCTGAAGTAATAGCTCCAGCAGATCCAACTTGGACAGGACATACCTTCTCTGGATGGGATCAAACAATTCCTTCAACAATGCCAGATGAAGATCTTATTATTACTGCTCTTTGGACGATTAATAGTTATAGAATTACGTTTGATACGAATGGTGGAAGTCATATTCCTTCTATCACAGGAGATTATGGAACTCCTATTATAAAACCCGCTGATCCAACGAAAGCAGGATATACATTCTCTGGATGGAATAGAGATATTCCAGATACGATGCCAGATGAAGATCTTACGATTACGGGACTTTGGACGATCAACCAATATACCTTTACTTTTGTAACTTCTGGAGGAACTCAAATTGCTCCAATTACTCAAGATTATCATACGGAGATTGTTCGACCAGCAGATCCAACTTGGACAGGACATACATTTAAAGGTTGGGATAAAGATCCTTCTTATTTGATGCCAGATGAAGATAGAACGTATACTGCTCTTTGGGATGTAGATGTTCATACGATTACTTTTGATACACAAGGAGGAACAGAAATCTCTAAAATAAAACAAGAATTCTGAACTCCAATTCCAGCACCAGCAGATCCAACGAAAGTAGGATACACGTTCTCAGGTTGGGATAAAGAAATTCCTTCAACAATGCCAGCTGAAGATATGACGATTACCGCTTTATGGACGATCAATCAATATTCTTTGATCTTTGATTTAGATGGAGGAACAGGGGTAGATACAATCACTCAAGATTATAATACTTTTATCAATCTTCCAGCAGATCCAACGAAAGAGGGATATACATTTGTTCGTTGGGATGGAACGATTCCTGCAAATATGCCAGATCATGATGTACCTGTTAAGGCAATTTGGTCTATCAATCAACATACGATTAGTTTCAATACGAAAGGAGGAACTGATATTGAACCAATTAATGCTGCATTTGGAACTCCAATTACAAGACCAGCAGATCCAACAAGAACAGGATATACATTCTCAGGATGGAATAAAGAAATTCCAGAAACGATGCCAGATGAAAACGTTAAAATTACTGCTCAATGGATTTTGAATGAATATACGATAACGTTCGATTCTAATGGAGGAACTCCTGTAGATTCCATCACTCAAGGATATGATACGGAGATTGTAGAACCAGCAGATCCAACAAGAACAGGATATGATTTCAAAGGATGGTCTCCAAGAATCCCTGCAAGAATGCCTCTTATCGGAGGACATTATGTTGCACAATGGACTCCAAATGGAAAAACTCCTTACATTGTATATCATAAACAAGAAACAACGCAAAATAATGGAACTTATGTAGATTATGAAATCTTTACAGGAACTGCAGAAACTGCAAGTGAAGTAACTCCAGAAGTTAAAACGTATGCAGGATTTGAAAGTCCTGTAGCTCAAACAATTACGATCAAGGCTGATGGATCAAGTGAAGTAATTTATAAGTATCCAAGGAAACAGATTACACTCACATTTGATACTAACGGAGGAACAGCTATTTCAAATCGTGAAGGAAAATATGGAACTACTGTGACTGAGCCTGCAACGACGACGAAAGAAGGATATCATTTTGTTACATGGACTCCTGAAGTTGCTGCTACTTTCCCTGCAGAAGATGAAACTTATACAGCAAAATGGCAAGCTAATAAGTATCATATTGATTATGAATTAGGAGATGGTGTGATGGAGCAACATCAACCAACGATTGCTACTTTTGATATGGAAACTACGATCGATCATCCAACAAGGACAGGATATACGTTCTCTGGATGGAAAATTACAGGAATGGATACTACCTCTCATAGGTATGGAGATATTACCAATAATCAAAGAACCTTCTTTACAACAGAAACAAACTTTAAAAATCTGACTGCTATCGATGATGGAACTGTAACGTTTACTGCAGTATGGGATGAAAAGACTGATACAGAATATACAGTAAAACATCACAAAGCAAAACTTGGTGGAGAAGGATATACTATCGAAACTGAAACTCTTACAGGAAAAACTAATACAGTAACCCATGCGGTTGCTAAAGAGTATGAAGGATTCTCTCAAAGTGGAAGTGTAACCCAAGACACGATTTCTGCTGATGGATCTACCGTTATTGATATTTACTACAAGAGAAATTCTTATACAGTAACGTTTGATACGGCTGGAGGAAATACTATTGATGCTATTACTGCAGAATACGGAGCTCCAATGCAAGTGGAAGATCCAATAAGAGAAGGATATATTTTCTCAGGATGGAATCCTGCTTTTCCAAAGACAATGCCTGTTGATGGAGAAACGTATACAGCACAATGGACTCCTAAAAAATATCATACCCTTTATGCACTTAATGGAGGAACAGGACAATCTGTCAATAAAGTTGTGCATTACGATGAAACGTTTACGGTCAATAATCCGATCAAAGTAGGATATACATTTGAAGGATGGAGAATTAGTGTTCTCGGTGATGAGATGGGAATTTTGATCTCTTCAGGTACAAAAGAAACAGAGTTTAAAAATCTGACTGCTACGGGAAATGGTATTGTCTTATTTAACGCTCAATGGAGTGCTAACCTCGATACAGAATATACTGTAAATCATCATAAAGAAAATCTTGAAGGATCTTATGATATCGAAACAGAAACTCTTACAGGTACAACAGAAGGAGTAACCAATGCTGTTGATAAAGATTATGAAGGATTCTCTCTTAGTGGAAAAGTAGTTCAAGAAGATATTGCTCCTGATGGATCTACGGTTATTGATATTTATTATAAGAGAAATACGTATACTCTTACATTTGACGCAAATGGAGGAGAAAAAACAAGAAAAATTAAAGGTAAATATGGAACAGGTATTACAGCTCCAGCAGATCCTACATGGACAGGATACGCATTTGATGGATGGGATAAAACAATTCCTTCAACGATGCCAGCTGAAGATATGACGATTACAGCTCAATGGACAGCAATGCCATTTACGATTACGTTCGATAGTAATGGAGGAACTGAGGTAGCTGCTATTACTCAAAATTATGGAACAGAGATTACAGCACCAGCAGATCCTACAAGAATTGGACATATTTTCAATGGATGGCAACCTAAGATTCCAGATGTTATGCCAGCAGAAAATCTTACTTTGACCGCACAATGGGAAGCTAAGCTTTATAAAGTAACATTCGATAGTGATGGAGGAACTGAGGTTGATGAGGTTCTTTATCCTTATGGATCTCCAGTTATCGAACCAACTGAACCTAGAAAAGAAGGATATACTTTTGTAAAATGGAATCCAGATTTGCCAGGGACAATGCCAGCTCGTGATGTGATAGAAACTGCACAATGGAGTATTAATCAGTATACCATTACCTTTGATACGGATTGAGGAACAGAAATTGCTCCAATAACACTCAATTATAATGCAAAGATCAGAGCTCCAAAAGATCCAACGAAGAAAGATCATATTTTCTCAGGATGGAATATAGAGATTCCAAGAAAAATGCCAGCGCATGATATGACTATTACGGGACAATGGAAAGCTTGTGAACAATGTAAAGAAAGTACAGGAGCTAATTGTCAACTCAGTGTTGTAAATAATCAATGTACGTATAAAACATCTTGTAAAGTAGGATATCATGAACTTACAGGAGCAGAAACAGCAACTCCAAAATGTACACCAATTATTTGGGAAATTACTTATCATCTCAATGATAATGATATCAGTAAAGCAACCAATAATTCATGAAATATCGAGACCTATACGATCGAAGATTCAGATTTTACTCTTTTACCTCCTGAAAGAAAAGGATATGAATTTAAAGGATGGATAGATGAAAAAGAAAGAATCATCGAAACGATCAGAGTTTCAGAGAAAAAGGATAGAAATCTGACTGCAAAATGGGAAGCTAAAACGATTGAACTAAGTTTTGATAAACAAGGTGGAACAGGAGGAACCAATAAAGTTTGGTTTAAATATGGAAATAATACCTTCCATACGAATAGTAACCTAAAGAGCCCAATTAGTGCAATTAATAAACCAACGAGAGCAGGATATACATTCCAAAATTACCATGCAGGAGCAGAAACTCATGGAGGAACAAGTGGAGAAAAATATGTAGCTTACTACAATGAAGAAGGAAGTTTCACTCCATTTGCATCTGATTTGTCAACGGATGTGTATGATGATTCAAAACTTTATGCAGAATGGGAAGCAAATAAGATTCATCTTACTTTAGATCCAAATCAAGGAACAGGAGGAACAGAAGAATTCTGGTATATCTTCGATACAAAAGAATATTTTGCAGATGAAGATTTAACTCAACCTCTTGCGCAAATTCAACATCCAACAAGAACAGGATATACCTTCGTAGGATATGGAGATAAAGTATCGTATAATCATTCTGGAACACGAATTGAACTTGATAGTTCCGAAGAAAATACCTTCAGTACGATTTCAGAAGATACTACTTTGAAAGCTCAATGGTCTGCCAATACGATTAAAATCACTCTTGATCCAAATGGTGGAACAGGAGGAACAAGTGCATTCTATTATAAATTTGATACGAAGAAATTCTATAGCGATGCGGCATGTACTCATGAAATTACAAAAATTGAGAGACCTACAAGAGCTGGATATACGTTCGTAGATTATCGTATTGGTGATGATGGAGAAAGATATGTAGCTTATGATAGTGCAGAATTTGCTGATGATCTTGTAACAGAAATTTCAGAAAATACTACTTTGAAAGCAAAATGGTCTGCAAATACGATTAAAATCACTCTTGATAAAGAACAAGGAACAGGAGGAACAGATTATTTCTATTACAAATTTGATACACAGAAATTCTATGCTGATGAAGATTTACAAAATGAAATCGAAGAGATTGAAGTTCCAACAAAAGAAGGATATAGTTTCGTAAGTTATGATTTGAGCGGAGAAAATTATATCACTCTTAATGAAGAAGGTAAAATAGAGTTTAAATCAGACTTATCTTCTACTTTCTCTGAAGATACAACATTGCATGTTCATTGGTGAGCTAATAAAATCCATATTCATCTTGATAACGAAGAAGGAAACGGAGGAATTGAAGATTTCTGGTATTATTACAATACTGCAACATACTATTCTGATGAAGCAGCTACTCAAGTAATTACAGAGATTCCTCATCCAACGAGAACAGGATATTTGTTCAAAGATTACTATAGTGAAGATAAATCTCAAAGATTTGTAAGTTATGAAAAAGATCAGACACGAAAAGAACTTGCAGATGATGATATTTATAAAGTTATTTCAGAAGATGCTACGTTGAAAGCAAGATGGACTCCAAAGACGATTAAGGTTTCTCTTGATACTGATGGAGGAACAGGAGGAACTTCAGCTTTCTGGTTCAAATATGATGAGGTAAAATTCTATTCTAATGAGAATTTGACGACAGAAATTACTACTATCCAACAACCAAGAAAAGAAGGATATACGTTCATCAATTATCATGGAAATGGAGAACATGGAGCAGTGAGTGGAAATATTTATCTTTCTAATACTGAAACTCCTTTTGCAGAAGAACTTGTTCATGATATTTATGAAGATGCTACTCTTATTGCAGAATGGGGAAGTAATCCTTACATTGTAAGATATGTTAACTCTGCTAATGAAGAAGAATCTCAAGATAAAACGGTTTCATATGATCAAGAATTCCCAATTATGCAAAATCATTTCACAAGGACAGGATATACCTTTAGTGGATGGATTGATGAAAATGGGGTTGTCTATCAACCAATGGAGAGAGTTAAAAATCTTGCAGAAACTGGAATTGTTCTTTTGAAAACAATCTGGGAAGCTAATGAATATACTGTAAGATTCCTTTCAGGTGGTGCTAATGGAGAGATGGATCCTCAGTCTTTCATTCGAGATGAAACAGGTAAATTAAATGCGAATGTCTTTACAAAAGCAGGATATACTTTCAAAAATTGGAAAACTGCTGATGGGAAAACGTTCTCGAATGGAGCAACGATTAAAAATCTTATTGATTCTGGAACGATTGAATTAACTGCTCAATGGGAAGTTATTAAATCTACTTCAAGATCAAGTGGAGGTGGATGAGGAGGTTCTTCAATGAAGAAAGATAATTGTCCAAATGGAGATCATTCTAATAGTTACTATGATGGTAAATGTGAAAAAGATGAAAAATCTGATAACACTCATGGAGCTGCTGAAGAAAAAGAAGATATAGAATCTGAAGATCTTCAAGATGAAGTTATTGATGGTAAGAAATATTCAAAAGAAGATATTTCACTCTATCAATGGGCTAGAAAACATAAACTCACTTCTATGGAGACAATTGGAGATTTTAGAGGAGATTCTTGACTTACAAGAGCTGAAATGGCAAAGATTATTTCAATTTATGCTACAGGATATGTAGGAAAAGTTGAAAAAAATGTAAAAGCTTGTAAAAAATTTGAAGATATCACCAAGATCAAAGGAGATCTTCATGGTTACATTATTTCAGCTTGTAATCTCTGATTTATGGGAAGATCTTCTGATGGTAAGAAAGTTAATAAACTTTTCAATCCTCATTCTCAAGTGACAAAAGCAGAAGCATTAACCATTATTTCTAGAGTATTCCGAGAAAATGAATACGCCAATAAAAAAGGAGAAGAACGATATGAAGGACATGTAAGACATCTTATAGAAATTGGAGTAGTTGCAGATGATCAAGATATTAATGAACCTTTTGCAAGAAAAGATTTCTATGGAGCATTAAAGAAACTTCATACGCTTGACTTCTAAAAATAAAAAGGAGGAAAATTCCTCCTTTTTTTTCACTTTTACTTGATTTTTTTTGGGAAATCATTATTTTTATATTGAGATTTTTGGAACTTTTTTCTTAAGCAATTGATGTATGGAAGAGAGTTTTTCTAGGTCTTATTATTTATTTTTTATTTTTATGGTATGGCAGTTACTGCACAACAAGTTATTGATGCACAGGCTCATATTTGAGCTCTCAAGAGTGAATCACATCCAAAAACTTCTCAATATTGGAAAGAAGTTGCAAATGGATTAGTTATTTTAAATCCAGAAATTATTGCTGAACAAATCAATACTGTTCAGGAAAAATTAGCTCAAGCTAAAAAAGAAGGAAAAGAAATTCTTGTAGCTTGTGAGAAAAAAATGTATGCTCAGGATCTTGAAGATTTTGCTAAAAAACAAGGATTCTCTTATTTAAATTACAAAATTTCTGGAGGTTTTATGACCAATTTTGCAACTTTTAAAAAGAGAATTGATAATATTAATGAAATGGCTGCGTTTTTGAAGTCAGAAGCTTTTTCTTCTTTGACAAAAAAAGAACAACTTATTTATAAAAGAAAATTTGCTAAAGTAAATAAAGTATATAAAGGAGTTACTCATCTTTCAAAAAGACCTGATATTATCGTAGTTGTTGATGGTACAATGTTAGGAACTCTTCTTGATGAAACAAAAAATCTTCCAGGAGTAGAAACAATTGTTATTGCTTCAAGTGATTTCCCTAGATATTGGAATGAAAAAGACATTATTATGGCAAATATTAATTCTCACAAATCAATTGATTTTGTAATTAAAAATATCTTAGCTTAATTAGTATGACAGAAGAACTTTTAGAAGAAAATCCTGTTGAGGAGCTTTATATTCCTAGTGGAACAGAAAAAAAACAAGCATTTCTGATGTATATGTTGATTGGATTGATTCTTGCTATGGGAAAAGATGAAGTTTCTCCTTATACTTATCATCATTTGAAACAGTCAATGTGATGGTTAGTGCTTTTTCTTTTGACAGTTTTTTTGACGGTAATTTTATTGATTTTTTGAGCAGTTTTAGGGACCTTCTTTAGTTTTATTGGACTTTTCATTTTTGTTCCGGTTGTAGTAATTGGAATTGTTTGTATGAAACAGGCTTTAGATGGAGAATATCAGCGAAATTCAGAAGGAGCTTTGAAATTTTTTGGAGTCTTTTCTTGACTTTGAATCTGGATTTTAAATCTTTTTGATGCTAATCATTATCATGTATTTGATGAAAAATCAGTAGATCAGAATGAAATTCAGAAACCAAATATTCAACAGACTATTCAACAGGAAATGCAGAATCAACAGGGAATCCCGCAATATGTTCCTTCAAATATTCCGCAGGTAAATCCTCAGATGAATCCTCAAGTTCCGCAAAATGTACAACAAACGGTACAACAAAATGTACAACCTCAATCTATAGATCCTCTTTCTCAGATGGGAATCAGTGAAACAATTGGTACTCCTATGCCTCAATAAGTCTATCTTTTATTTTATTATTATATTTCCAAATGAAAGTTGATATTAATTTGATTAAACAATTAAGAGATTCTACTTTTGCTCCTATGGGAGATTGTAAGAGTGCTCTTGAAGCTGCTGAAGGTGATCTTCAAAAAGCTATTGAAATTTTGAAAGAAAAAGGAATGGCAAAAGCTGGGAAAAAAGCTGATAGAGAAACAAATGAAGGAATGGTAAAAGCTGAAACAAGAAATGGGAAAACAGTAGTTTTAAAACTTCTTTGTGAAACAGATTTTGTGGTAAAAAATGAACAATTCCAAAATCTTTTTGCTTCTTTGATGGATAAATTTTTTGAAGTCGAAGGTGATGTTGCAAATTTCGAGTCTCTATCTGCTGATTTACAATCTGAAATCTCTGATACTGTTGCTTCTTTTATTGGAAAAATCGGAGAAAATGTAAAAATTGGAGGAGTAATGATTACAAGTGAAAATGTTTATGGATATAACCATATGGGAAATAAAGTAACTTCATTGGTTTATTATTCAGGTGATGAAAGTATTGCAAAAGAAATTGCATTACAAGTAGCTGCTATGAATCCAACATATTTAACTTCAGATGAAATTCCTGCAGATGAAAAGGAAGCTATGAGAGTAAAATTTACTGAAGAATTGAAAGCTGCTGGAAAGCCTGAAGCTATGATCGCTAATATTGTAGATGGAAAAATTGCTAAAGCTTTTGCTGAAGACATTCTTCTTGAACAAGAATATATTAGAGATGGTTCAAAGAAAGTTAAAGATTTGATTACAGGAGATTTCTCAATTTCAAAATTTGAGAGATATGCTATTTAATGAAGTCGGCTAAAATCTTATTATAGTATCTCCCTAATCCAGGGTTATGGATGAATTTATTTATATTTTATTGTTGTTTTGTATGAAAAATTATGAATTAGTTTTGATGCTTAATGTATCAACAACAGAAAATGCAAAAAAAGAATTCCTTTCAGGAGTAGAATCAAAATGTAAAGTACTTGATAAAGATGATATGGGAGTTCAGAGTCTTTATTTTACTCTTAAAGGTGGAGTTAAACAAGCTTATTTTGTATCTTACAATATTGAAGCTGAAGATAAAGAAATTGAAGAAATCAGAAATTATCTTAAGTATAATACTACTTTGATTAGATATGAAATTTTTGCAAGATCTGCTGGTCAAGAGTTCTTCTTCTTTGAAAAATTACAGGCTGTTTTTGATAAAACGATTGAAGAAATCAAGGATAAAAAATATGGTCAAAAGGTTATTTTCTTTACTAAAGAAGAAAATGAAAAATACATTAACTGGAAATCTATTGCTATCTTAAAATATTATCTTACAAGATTTGGAACTATTAAACCTAGATTTTATACTGGAAACTCAGTAAAAATCCAAAAGAAATTGAGAAAAGAAATTATTAGAGCAAGAGGTTTCGGATTGTTACCTTTTATTAATCATTAGTTAGTGATTGGTATATTATTTATTTTATTTATCTAAGTATAGGTATTATGGCTAGCAAATTAAGAAGAATTAGAAAATATAATTGGAGATCTAGAATGAAGAAGCATGGATTTAGAGAAAGAATGGCTTCTTGGACTGGGAGAAGAGTTTTAGCTAGAAGAAGAGCTAAAGGAAGAAAATCATTAACGGTTTCAAAATAATATTCCTAAGAAAAATAAAAGTAGGTGGAGGAGTATGGTTGGAGGTCATTTCTTAACTCTTCTATTTTCATTTTATTGGAGAATACCCATTTTATTTTTCAATAGATTTCTTACATGTCAACAAAAAAAACAACTTCATCAAAAGCCACAAAAACTAGTGGTTCTTTTGTTGAAAAAGAGAAAAAAAATTCTGAATCCATTGGAATGACTCCTGAAGAAGTAAAGAATCTTTTCAAGGACTACTACCAGAAAGATGGAAGAATTTATCTTTGTAATCCTAAAAGCTATGGAAGAGTGCCAGATCTTTTGGAATTGCAGAAAAAAGGATATTACGATTTTGTAAATTATTATTTGCCAAAACTTTTTGAGGATAATATGCCTGTTTGGGATTTGGGAAATGATAGACTTCGTATCGAAATTTCAGAACTTAAAGTTGCAGAACCAACAGAGAGTATTGAAACTTGTAAAAAAAAGGATTTAACATATGGAGGAATTATCACTGCTAATATCAAGCTTATTGAAATGGTAGAGGATCCTAAGACACATAAAAAATCCGAGAAACTTCTTTATAAGAAAAAAGCTAATGTGGGTATCTTACCTGTAATTACTCCTTCTGCAACTTATATTATCAATGGAGTAGAGAGAGTTATTATTTCTCAGATTGTAAGATCTTATGGACTTTTCTATTCTAAAGATGGAATTTCTTATAGTTGTAAATTTATCCCAGAAAATGGATCTTGGGTAAGTTTTGAAATCGAAAAAACAGGAAATATCGTAGCAAGAATCAATAAATCTAGAAAATTCCCTATTACTGCCTTATTTAGAATTTTTGGAATTGAATCAAACGAAGCTATTCAGGAATATTTTAAAGGAGTTTTTGATGATGAGGAAGATATCAATTATATTGATCTTACTTTAAAAAAGGATAAGGATACTTATGATGCTGTTTCTGCTGCTGAATTTATTTATAATAAATTAAGACCTGGAGAAATTATTGATGCAGAATCTGCTCTTGATTATATTAAAGCACAATTTATGGATCCTACCAGAATTTATGTAGGAAAGATAGCTCGTAGAAAAATTAATGCGAAATTGGGATTGAAAAAGCCTCTTGATGCAGAAATCTCTAATGTCTTTGATGCAGAAGATTTACTTGAAACGATTAAATATTTGGTAAATCTTGCTAATGGTAAAAAAGGATATTATGTAGATGATGCAGATCATCTTTCAAATAAGAGAATTAGAACAGCAGGAGAAATCTTGTATTCTCATTTGCAACCTTTTATGAGAAAATTTGTAAAGTCTGTAAGTGGAAAATTATCTGTTCTTAATACAGAACTTCCTGTTAAAATTATCGATATTGTGAATTTTAAGATGATTGATAATGCAATCAAGTCCTTTTTTGCAACTTCTCAATTATCACAATTCATTGAACAAATTAATCCTCTTTCAGAACTTGAACATAAAAGAAGAATTACTGCTCTTGGACCTGGAGGTTTGAAAAGAGAAACAGCAAAATTTGATGTGAGAGATATTCATCTTTCTCAGTATGGTAGAATTTGTCCAATTGAAACTCCAGAAGGACAAAATATTGGACTTGTAACCCACCAAGCTCTTTATAGTAGAATTAATGAAGAGGGATTTTTGGAAACTCCTGCATTGAAGGTGTTCCGTCAGGTTGATCCTAAAAAAGAATGTTTGATCAATAGAATTGCTCATCGTGATATTGTAGAATTGGATGCTAAAGGAAATGAAACTTCAAAAGTTTTGGTTCCGGAAGATACCTATATTGATGAAGCAATAGCAGAAAAAATCGAAAAAATGTATGGAAAATTCAAGAAACCTGTAATTGTAAAACCTTACTTTACAGATGAAATTGAATATATTTCTCCTGAAATGGATGAAAAAGTAGTTATCGCAGATGCTACTTCTCCTGTAGATGAATTTAATAATATTAAAGCAAATAGAGTAGCAGCAAGACACTATACTGAAATGAAAACAGTTCATATCAACGATGTTACTCATATGGATGTGAATCTTAGTCAGATTTTTTCTCCTAATGTGAATATTATCCCATTTGTAGATCATAACGATGCCGTACGTGCCTCAATTGCTACTTCACAGCAGAGACAAGCAGTACCTTTGCTTAAAAATGATGCTTCATTTGTAGGAACAGGACAAGAAAAAAATATTATTCATGATACTGATGTTATTATTTTGGCAGAAGGAGATGGAGAAGTAACGTATGTTGACGGAAAGAGAATTAGAGTAAAATATAAAGAAGGAACGAAAGAATACGAATTGACACTTTTCTCAAAATCAAATAACAAAATTGCAATTACTCAAGTTCCTGTCGTAGAACTTGGACAAAAAGTTAAAAAAGGAGATTTATTAGCTGAGAGGAATTCTTCTGTGAATGGAGAAATTAGTCTTGGTAAAAATCTTAGAATTGCAATTATGCCTTGGAAAGGATATAACTATGAGGATGCTATTGTTCTTAGTCAGAGATTGGTGAAAGATGATGAATTGACTTCCATCCATATTCATCAATATGAAATTGAGGTTTCTGAAACAAAGCTTGGCCCTGAAGAAACAACAAATGATATTCCAGGAGTTGCTTTAGCAAAACTTAGTAATCTTGATGAAAATGGAATCATTAGAATTGGTTCTGTAGTAAAATCTGGAGATATCCTTATCGGAAAAATTACTCCAAAATCAGAAGGAGAATTGACTCCTGAAGAAAAATTGATTCATGCGATTTTTGGTGATAAATCTAAAAATGTAAAAGATACTTCACTTTATTTACCTTCTGGAACGTGAGGAAAAGTAATCGATGTGGTTATTCTTGATGCTAAAAAAGGAGATAACCTTATGGCAGGAGTAAGAAAAAAAATCAAAGTGTATGTAGCAGAAACAAGAAAAATAGAAATCTGAGATAAATTGGCAGGAAGACATGGAAATAAAGGTATTGTTTCTATCGTCGTTCCAGAAGAAGATATGCCATATTCAGCAGATGGAAAACCTGTAGATATTGTACTTAATTCTCTTTGAGTAATTTCACGTATGAACTTGGGACAGGTATTTGAATCTCAATTAGGAGTTTTAGCAAAAGCTCTTGGAGTAAGATTTGCTGTTCCTACTTTCGGTGGATTTGGACTTGATCAAATTATTGATTTGGCTCATAAGACAGGACTTGATGATAAATTAAAAGTTACTCTTTATGATGGACAAACAGGAGAACCTTTTGCTCAACCTGTAACTGTGGGATACATGTATATGCTCAAATTGATCCACATGGTAGAAGACAAGATGTACGCAAGATCTGTTGGACCTTACTCTTTGATTACTCAACAGCCTCTTGGAGGAAAATCTATGGGAGGATGACAGAGATTTGGAGAGATGGAAGTGTGGGCTTTGGAAGCATATTCTGCAGTTTATACTCTTCAAGAAATGCTTACGGTAAAATCTGATGATGTATTGGGAAGAAATAAAATGTATGAGTCTATTATCAAGGGGCAAGAAGTAAAAATCGGATGACTTCCAGAATCATTTAATCTCGTGACTTATCTCTTTAGAGGTCTTGGACAAAATATCGAACCTCTTACAAGCGAGAAAATGGAAGAAATTCATAAAGAAAGAGTAAGAAAGATTCAAGGACTTGATCTTTCAGGATTGATGGCTTCTATGTCTGTTTCTGATATTGTAAATAATGATATTGATGAATCTGGTGAAGAAAAAAGTGAAATTATGGATAGAGTGGTAGAAGATACGAATTCATATAATTCAGATGGTTTAGAACAGACGGATAATTAGATGATTGATTCATCTCAAATACAAAAATTTTTAATTTGTTTTTTATTCCCATGTTATATGAAAAAGATTTTGAAGGTTTGATGGTAACCTTAGCATCAGAAGAAGATATCAAAAATTGGTCAAAGGGAAAAGTAGAAAATTCGGATACTGTGAATTATAGAACAGGAAAAGCAAAAAAAGGAGGACTTTTTTGTGAATCTATTTTTGGACCTGCTAAAAACTATGAATGTAATTGTGGAAAATATAAAGGAGTGAGATATAAGGGAATTGTTTGTGAAACTTGTGGAGTAGAAATTACTTCTTCAAGAGTGAGAAGAACGAGAATGGGACATGTAGAACTTGCTTCTCCTGTAATTCATGCTTGGTATAAAAATTCTTCTAATGGAGGTATTCATAATCTTCTTGGACTTTCTGCAAATGAAATCGATAAAATTTCAAGTTTTGTAAAATATATTGTGATCAATCCTGTGGATAATGTTTTAAAAGATGCTATTAAAAAGGATCTTCTAGATATGTTCGCTGAAAAAATCAAAGAACTTGATGAACTTTATAAAGCTGAGAAAGATGCAGAAACTGATCCTAAGAAAAAGAAAGAAATGGAGAGCCTTTATGAGGAGAATAGAAATAGTTTAGAAACAGAGAAAACAAGACTTCTCGGAGTTATTAGTGGACTTGAAAAAGGAAAAACAGTAGAAGAATTTGATTTTAGAAATTTCTTTTATCAATATAGTGGAAGAAGTTTTGGAGCTATCAAAAAATTTTATAGAGATCAAGATGGAACTTCTGCAAATAGTGAAAATGCTGGAGATGAAAAGAAGAAAAAAGGTAAAAAATCTGATGCTTCTATGGAAGAAGGAGAATTACCTGATAATACGACTTTCCAACTTCTTTCAGGACCAGAAGGAATTTATGAAGCTCTAAAATCTATTAATGTAGAAAGTGAAATTAAAAAGAGAGTTCAAGCTTTCCCTATGATTAAATCAGAAGATCAGAGAGAAAAAGCTATGAAATTGATTAAACTTCTTATTAATCTCTATGTTTCATGAGTAAAACCTGAAAATATGGTTTTAAGAAAACTTCCTGTAATTCCACCTGATATTAGACCTGTTGTTCAACTTGATGGTTGAAGATTTGCCTCATCAGATGTTAATCTTTTCTATAGAAGAGTTTTGATGAGAAATAATAGACTTAATAAAATGATTCAAGTTGGAATGCCTGAAGTTTTGAGAAAAAATGAAATTAGATTGCTTCAGGAATCTGTAAATAATCTTCTTGTTGGAGAAAAATGAGGAGCAGGAAGAGGAGGTGCTTGAGTTAAAGTATTCAAATCTCTTTCTGATATGCTTTCTGGAAAAGAAGGAATCTTCAGAAAAAATCTTCTTGGAAAGAGAGTAGATTATTCTGGAAGATCTGTAATTACGGTAGGACCTAGTTTGAAACTTGATGAATGTGGACTTCCTATCGATATCGCTGTAAGTATGTTTACTCCTTTTATTGTTGGAAAATTAATGGAGTCTAAAAATGCTTACACTCCAAAACAAGCTGAAAAGCTTATCAAAGATGAAGATCCATTAGCATTAAAATTTTTAGAGGAAGTAATCAAGGATAAATATATTCTTTTGAATCGTGCTCCAACTCTTCACAGACTTGGTATCGAGGCATTCAAGATTAAACTCTATACTTGAAAAACAATCAGACTTCATCCTCTTGTTTGTGGATCATTCAATGCCGATTTCGATGGAGATCAGATGGCTGTACACCTTCCTGTTTCAAAAGAAGCTCAAAAGGAAGCAAGAGAATTGATTTGCTCTTCAAAAAATATTCTCAAACCTGCTGATGGTATGCCAACGATTTCTCTTTCTCAGGATATGGTGCTTGGAATTTATTATCTTACGGATTTCTATAATCCTAAATATCCATTGATTAATACGGAATCTGAGTGGCAGGATGAAAATAATGTTCCAACGGTTGCAAGATTCTCTTCAAAGGAAGATGCATACAAGGCATTTGAAAATAATGAAGTGGAGATTAAAGATAAAATTATGATCCTTGCTAAAGGAGAACCTGTTATTACTACTGTAGGAAGAGTGATCTTCAATATGGTAATTCCTGAATGAATTGATTTTATCAATGAACTTTACAAGAAAAAACATTTGAAGAAATTGATCTCAAAGGTTTTCGATGAATATGATATTGATACAACGGTAAAATTAGCAGATGATTTGAAAGATCTTTGATTTAAATATTCAACAGTATCTGCAGTGTCTGTAAATATTATGGACATGATTATTCCAAAAGAAAAGGAAGATATGTTGAAAAGAGGAGACCAGAAAGTCGATCAGATTTTAAGTCTTTTCTATAAAGGATACTTTTCAGAAAAAGAAAAACATACTTTGGTGGTAAATGTATGGATGCAGATCAAAAAAGATTTGGAGGCAAAATTGAAGAGTATTTTCACTCCAGGAAATGATCTTTATACGATGGTAGATTCTGGAGCCAGAGGTTCTCAAACGCACTTGACTCAGATTTGTGGAATGAAGGGGTTAGTCGTAAATCCAAAAGGAGAAATTATTGAACTCCCTGTAAAAGCGTCTTTTGCAGAAGGATTGAAACCAATTGAATACTTTATTGCTGCACACTCTGGACGTAAAGGAAAAGCCGATACAGCTCTCAGAACTGCAGAATCTGGATATTTAACGAGAAAATTAGTAGATTCATCTCAAGAAGTGATTGTTAGAACTGATGAATGTGGAAGTGATGAATTTATCATTTGTTCAAAAGCAGAAGCTGCTTTGAGAAATGAAGATTTTGCTTCATTGATCTATGGTAGAGTAGTTGCTGATGATGTAATCGATGAGACAGGAACAGTACTTTTGAGAAAAAATGAGATGATAGATAAATCTCGTTCATTATTGATTGCGTCTTCAAGTGTTTCTATGCTTAAAGTTCGTAGTCCATTAACATGTCATTGTCCAAGTGGAGTATGTCAGAAATGTTATGGAATGGATCTTGCATCAAGAAAATTAGTAGAAGTCTGAACTCCTGTTGGAGTTATTGCTGCACAATCTATCGGAGAACCTTCAACTCAGTTGACTCTTGATACTTTCCACGATGGAGGAGTTGTAGGAGGACAGGATATGGCGACAGGTATCGATAGAATTAAACAGCTTTTCGAAGTGAGAGCTCCAAAATTTCCTGCTGTTATCGCACCTTTTGATGGAACCTTATTTATTGAGGAAACTCCAGAAGGAGGTAAATTAGGAAAAATTAGAATTGAGTCTGAAGTACAGAAGAAAGTCTATGCTATTGAAAAAGGATCAAGACCAACGGTTAAAGTAGGAGAAGTCTTGGCAAAAGGTGGAGTCTTTGCTATTTCTGAGAAGAATAAAAATAGTAAGCAGAAAGTAATGGAAGATGGTGAAGTCTTAGAAATTAATGCAGATTCTATTATCTTTGGATATACGGTTTCTTTTGAAAGAAAGCTTTATGGAGCAATCCTCAAAAATAATCATGTTTCTGGTGATAAGGTATTTAAGGGAGAAGTTTTGACTTCTGGAGCTTTGGATGTCGTAGAATATAAAGATATTGTAGGAGATCTTGCAGCACAGCAATATATTATCAATGAAGCTAAAAAGGCTTATTCTGATCAAGGACAAGATTTGAATAATAAACATATTGAAATTATTGTGAAACAGCTTTTCTCAAAAGTCTTTATTGAAAATCCAGGAGATTCAAGTTTTATCCCTGGAACCTATGTGAAATATGAAGACTTTATCGCAAAAAATGCTGAACTTTTGAAAGAAAAAAAGCAAGTTGCGAAAGGAAAGAGAGTGGCTCTTGGACTTACAACGATCGCAAAAGAAACAGATTCTTGGCTTTCAGCTGCTTCATTCCAGGAAACTATCAGAGTAATGGTAGGAGCTTCTTTGAGAGGAGCAATTGATGATCTTTCTGATCTCAAATCAAATGTAATCATCGGAAGATTACTTCCTCTTGGAGAAGAGTATAGAAAAAAACATGGATATTAGAATGTTTTGGGAAAGATTTGGAAACAAGTCTTTCTTTTTTTTATTTGAAAAATGATTTTGAAGTGAAATTTTTTCTATTTCAAAAAATATTAAATACATAATATTATCTTTGAATTGGAAAAATTTTACATATATTCTTTCCCCTATTGGCAATGATTTATTTTCTAAAAAATAGGATTATGGGATTTTTTGATCGGAAATATAAGAAGAAAACAACAAAACTAAAAATAGTTCCAAAAACTGGTACAGAATCTTATTTTTATCATATCTTTACAGAAGCAGGGATTTTCCCAAGTGATGAAAATTTCTCTCGTTTTCAAAAAGATTTAGCTCCTCTTTATTATGAAAAATTAATTTCCTATGGGTATAATGCTCTTGAAAAGAAGGAGGAAAGACAGCAATTTGATGATTTTATAGCACATCAAGCAGATTCCCAAGAGAATCTCCTAATCAAGATTGAGGGATTAATTAATTTTGTAAAATCTCTCAATCCACAGTTTAAAGAAAATCTAAAAGAAATGGAGCAAGAAATGACTGAGGATTATCTTCAGGGAATAGAGAAAATAACTATGATGGATATGGCTTGTGATTGTTGTGATGATAGTATAGATTATGATTGAGATTATTCTGATGAAGGAGATATGAGTTCAGGTGATTAGAAGAAATGGTTTGAAAATTCTTAATTTTGATGATAGTGATGGGGGTAGATTTCGAATACCGTCCATCATTGCATCAAAAAACATGATGATCTTTGCATATGCTTTTGGGCTTTGAGTTTTTTGATATTCTTAACAAGAGAAGTGTATTTTTTGAAGACAGTGTCCGTGATTTTGATAATTTCAATGCCCCTATCTTTTTGTATATGTTTCCCCTTTCTCAACTTCTCTATAACGGACAAGAAATTATCGTTGTTATTTACATGGAAAATATTATGTTGATGTATTTATGTATAAAATAAGGTGAGAATAGTGATTTTATGAAATAGGAAGATTACAAGGAAGACATTATTTTGTATTTGATGAAGAAAAAGGAGTTTTTTATGCTCGATTATGCAAAAAAAGGATTCTTGAGAGAATATATTTTGAAAGAGGGAACGTTTGTGGAAGAATAATAATTTGAAAATAATTGAGGAAATTTACAAAAAAAGACTTCCAAGTTAAAGTTATTAACAAGAAAGTCTATTGAGCTACACATTCAGTTTTTGACGGAGTTTTTGATAATCTTCTTCAGACATTGGAACTCCATCTGCAAGAACATCTACAGCTAATAGTGTAGATTTTCTGATGAAGAAGAAATGTATGTCTTGTATTTCACTTGGTTTGGGATTTACTTTAACGGCAAATGCATACACTTTCCCGTCTATCAAATCCATTGAAAGGTACCCTCCAGTCGTAGATCCCTGGTGTTCTATTTCCCAACGCTCATAGCCGGAAATAATTTCTGTTAAAAGTGTCAGACTCATATTACTATTTGTTTTCCTTTCTCACAGGTTTTCACTATGAAGATCTGTTATTGAAATTAAAGAGATAATATATATATATATATCTTAATGTCAAGAGGATTTTATTTTGATGTTTTTTGTTTTTGATTGGGTGATAACTAGGATATTAAAAAATAATATTATGTGAGAGATTTCAATGAAAATAAATTAGATTTTTTTTTCCTTTTTTTGAGTTGAGAAATGGTTTGATTATTGTATAATGAAAAAACTTTACCTTGTACAGAAAACATGAAAACACCGGTTATCGTTGCTCCAGGAGGATCTTCAGAAAAGGCTTTAGTTGCTTCGGCTTTTGGGGCAGAAGAAGTATACCTTTGAGTGCCTTTTACTTCGCTTAGAATGAGGCAAAATAAAGTCTATAATTTTGATGAATTGAAAACTACGATCGCAAAACTTCACGAAAATGGAACGAAGGCACTTTTGACGATGAATATTTTCCCAAGGAATATGGATATTAAAGTTTTCGAATCGGTAGTAGAACAAATTGCAGATTCTAATCCTGATAGTATCATTTTTTCTGATCCGGGAACCTTCAAAATTATTAGAAAATATCTTCCTAACGTGCATTTACATCTCTCTACGCAGACGACGACTTTGAATTATGAGGGAGTGAAATTTTGGAGAGATTTAGGAGTGAAAAGAATTGTCCTTGCTCGTGAACTTAATATTGAGGAGATTAAAACGATCAAAAAAGAAGTTCCTGACATCGAACTTGAAGTTTTTGTGCAAGGTGCGATGTGTATGACGTATTCTGGAAGATGTCTTTTAGGAGATTATCTTGGTTGAAGACCTGCAAATAAAGGAGAATGTAATCATTCTTGTAGATTTAAATATAAAGTGTATCTGGAAGAAGAGAGGAGACCTGGACAGCTTTTGGAAGTGACAGAAGACGAAAATGGAGAACATATTTTTTCTTCAAGGGATCTTTGTACAATTGATAGGCTTCAAGAGATTATTCCGTATGTTGATGCGATGAAAATTGAAGGAAGAAGCAAATCTGAATTTTATGTAAGTGCGATGACTTTGGCTTATAAACATGTGAGAGACGCAATTATCAACGGAACTCCGATCGATGAAAAGATCAAAAATCTTGTTAATGTGATTCCTCATAGGACGTATTGGGACGGTTTTCTTTTCCATCCGCTTAAAGATTTTCCTGATGGCGAAAGTACTTTTGCAGAGAAAAATCTTTGTACAACGACGGGAACTACTGCTGGACCTCTTTTCAATAGAAATTATTATGGGACTTTCTCTCAAGAAACGATCGAGAAAGATGGAAAAATCTATCACAAAATTCAACCTAAAGAAGAAATTAGGAGATGAATGAAACTCCATTGTTTATCTCCTGAAGGAGTAGAGGGATTGGAAATCCTTGATATTTTAAATGAAAAAGGAAAAGAAGTTGAAAAGGCTGACTGCAATATGAAGGATATGTATCTTTTAACGACAAAATCCTTGCACGGACGAGAGAGTCTTTTTGTCTTCCCAGAAGAGAATGAAAATTTTAAGGGGTAATATTTTTTGTTGATGTGATTTATTTTTATATAGCATTTGTTTAATTGTTATTTGTTGATCCTTCTTCTCGATAAGTAAATCGATGGTATAATCGTGCTCTGTATTGGAGATTTTCATCTTTTGCTTTTAGATCTTTATGTCATTGAGGTAAACTATTTTTATATTCATCAATCCATTCTTCTGGAATTTGCTGATCTTTAGATTGATCTTTAGGATCTTTAGATTGATCTTTAGGATCTTTAGATTTGAGGTATTCTTTAAATGCAATATTGAGATATCCATTATTACTGACGTAGAAATTGTCTCAATTTCTTTCTCATATTTTAGTGTACTTAGAAAAAATATATTCCCTGAATTTTTTTTCTATTTCTTTAGTATTATTTTTATCAATGTTGAATTCTTGAGCTAATTCGTCGAAAAATTTGCTCTTAACTTTTATATCCGGATCATTGGTGTTATATTTTTGGAGAAACGTTTTGATATGGTATTGAATTTTTTGTTCACTAATAAATCCTTTTGATCTTGTTTCTTTGTTGATATGATCAATCAGTCTCATTACACCATGATCACTAGTTCATCGTTCATTAGTTTCCTTCCATCCTTTAAGAATAAATTTAAATTCATAAGGGATTCAATTATGATAAAGGATGGTTTTTATATCTGCATAAAGATCTCAAGAAGCAGTTTTAGGACCTTTGTTCTCAAAAAACTTTTTATTTATGAAAAATGTGTAAGGTTTTCATTCTTTATCTTTCCCTAAGGTAGTAATTTCTCCAGTTTGAAAATCTACATTTTTAATGTATTTAAATGATCCATCTTCATTTTTATCTAGTAATTGTTTAAATTTACAATCAAAAACTTGATTTGAGCCTTCTGGAAATGTCTCTCTGGAAAACTTACCAATGGTTGTGAGTAAATTTTGAATATTTTCTTCAGGCGTTGCTCATTCTGTTTCTGATAATGTATAAGTAAATCTTCCAATATCATTCATATCTTTAGTGTAAGCATATTTAGGATCTTTTAGCATTTTAATTATGATAGATGCTATAGATTTTGGAGCTCATGATAATTCTAAGTTGTTTTCTTTGGCAAATGCTTGATAAATAGAATGTTCATCGGTAATGATGTTACTTAATTCTTCTCTATATTGTATTGTAGAGTCCCATTGTATTTGTGAGGAGATAAATAAAGTTTTTATGAAAAATTTCATATTATCATCTTTTGTATTTTCTTTTGTTGGGGTTATAGTTTCCAAAAATTGATTGATATTATTTTCATTAATATCAAAAATGTTATTTAATTTTGTTATAAATTCTGTGATGTTTGGATGGGTATCACAACTCATTAAATCTGATGTTAATATTTCTGCTCATGGAATATTTCTTGTATCTGTGGTAACAGATTTATTATCTCTTAAAAAGGGTTTAAATTTTGTGAATAAATAGTTTATATCTATTCATTCTTGATAACAAAATAATAGACATCTTCAAGCAATTTCATTAAAACATTGATTTTTTTGTTCTTGTGAGAGATCTTGTTTATTATCGAGCATCATGTTTAAAAAATCTTTTTGTTGTAATAAAGGCTCTTGGGTTTGTAAGTTATGCGGTAAATCAAATAAATTTAACCAATGATAACTTCATTCTCTTTTGCAAATCTCTTTGAGTGTGGTAATAAAATTAGTTGAATTTTCGTTTATATTTGAAAGTTCATCAAATAAACTTTGAGAAGTTTTTAGTTCAAGAGATTCTCTGGTTATAGTTACTCATTTTGATGAAATCTCTATAGAGGTGATCTTATTTGAATTATCTCTGTTTATTGTACAATTGTTTACTGTAAAGTCATTGTCATATGCTATGTTGAACATTTTTTTTCATTCAATAAATAAATAGGTATTGAAATTTTGCATTAATTCTTTGTTATAAATATTTTCACGAACCTTTTGTTCTCTTATTCTTATTGAATTTCATCCCTCTCTTCCACAAAAACCCGCTTCTAATAAGAATCTTATCTGTTTAGAAGTAAATCAAGCTTTTTCTAAAATGGTTACTTTTGCTCTAATTTGTTCCGGAGTTAAATCTCCAAGTTCTCATTCTTGCATATGAGCCTCAACAATTGCGTTGAGTTTTTTTGTTTCATCAAGAGAAGTTATTCCCTCTATGGACTGCCTTTGTTCTAAAGGAAGTCTCTGATTATCAAGAAGTGTTTGTATGTAATTATTAAGCAGTGTTTTTATTTGATTATTCCTTTCTTCATTAGTTATTATTCCTTGTTTTTCCGCTAAGTAAAAGGTATCCATTGCAGCACTATTATTGATGGCATCTTGTGTTTCTAGTCCAAATTCTGAATGCTTTTCTCCGTTAAAATAGGTTCCTTCTAATACTTTTTTTGCATGTTCATATTCCGCCAAAAGATCATTATATTCTTTTATTTTTGTTTCATCTTTTGTCTCTCTTATTTTTTTATTTACTTCGTTTATTTTATTATTTAAGATATTCATAGGGGTATTGAAAGGGGAGAGTAATCCATATTTTAATTTTATTCCATCAGGATCATTCAGATTTTTCATTTTTTCTTGTAATATGATTTGGGTAGATTGGGTAAGTTTTATATACTCATTGTATTTTGTATGAATCGCTTTTATTTTATTTTGAATATTTTCGAAAATTTTTGAATTTTTATCTATTATCTTTCCATTTTGGAGAATTTTACCATTTTGTAATTGTAATCATTTTTCCTTCATCTGCTCCGCTAATGCTTTTGTTTCTTGCTGGATAGCTGTATATTGTGTATTAAGAATCTTCCCAATGATAGGAGAAGTGAGATTGTTAGTGACATAATTTAAAGGTTTATGAACTGCTCCTAAAAATCAACAACTCGTCACAGTATGAAAAAAAGTATATGATAAATTTTCAATGCTATAGACTTCTTCTGCAGTATTGATCATTGTGTTTCGTACTCATGGATTATTTTCAGCTCATTTTGTTTGAAAAAAGGATTTTGTTCAGGCTTTTAAGATTTCCATAGGAGTATCAATAAACAGATTTTCGATAGCAAATTCTTGCATAATCTCTCTGGTTGTATTTTTGAGATAGCCCGAAAGTTCTCCTCAGAAGATTTTATTTGATAATCAAAAACTTGCGGCTCCTGCTAAATAATCTCCACATAAATCTATGAAAAAATTTCCCCATCAAACAGGTTGATAATCCTGATCTAACCATCAAATTCCTCTTAAGAAAGGAAGTAAAGGTTCTTGAACTCCGTTTTTGTCTATGACTCAAATTCAAGCTTTATTATTTTTGATATCCATTCCGCATAGTTGGAGAATCCTTTCTCCTGTATTTCGATATTCTTGGGTAATCCCATTTCCTAATCTTGATCCGACAGTATATCCAGCTGACATAAGCCAAGGATTACTTCCTCCTGTTACTGCAGCCATTATTGATGTTCCTGCTACTCAACCAATTAATCATCCTATAGCACCAACTGCACTTTGAGTATCATTTCTTCGGTCGTTTAGAAATTTTTCTCGTCCATCTTCAATATGTTCAGTAAAAGAATCTCTAACGATATCATCTACATTATCTCCCTTAGAAAAATCAAGGTTTAATTTTGTAAGTCATGGAATCGTCCCCGTTGGTTTATGTTCACTTTTCAAAAGAAGTTTTACATAAGATTTTTCAAATTCGAGTAATTTGAGAGCTTGGATTTGTTCTAATCTTAGTTCATGAACTTTTCTATCAGATTCTCTATCTTGATGATCAGCAACTGTTCTGTTTGCAATGATATTTTGATAGCGTTCATTTTCTCTCGTAGTTTCATCTTGTATTTTTTGATTTACTCGTTGCGGAACTTTATTTTCTGCTAAAAGAGTTGAATAATCTAATAACTGTGATAATTCTTTTATTCAAGATTGAGTGTTAAGAATTTTTGGATCGATATATAGAGATTGAAATCGTGTCTTAAGATTGAGAGTTGCTTGATATTTTTTCTGAATTAATTCAGAATGATCTGCTAATTTCATACAGGTTAGATTAGACTGAAGTTCAAATATATTGAGTAATTCGAGCTCTTCTCCTACTTCACTTGGAATCTTAATGGTTAATTTTTCCGCTTGGCATAAACAAAAATATTCTTCTAAAGATTTTAAAAGGTGGCTTTTTTCTGCAGATTTAAAATAAGCATCCAATTTATCAAACGGAATCTCTTTAAAAAAACTCTCGATAAAGAGATCTTTTTCAGATTTCTCTTGATTTTGATTAGTCTTCTCATCTTTTTCTCCTCCTTTTAATTTTGATAATTTACTTTTAAGCCAGAAATCAACCAATGCGAGATTATCTAAGTGTTCAATTACATACTTTCTTTGTTCAGATTCAGGTTGTGTTAAAAGATTTTCTAAGATATTTAAATTATCTTCCATATATTTATTGGTCCTATCTGCCATTCATAGAGTTATTCATGTGGCTGGGGCGTTTGCAATTTTTGATATCCATTCGGGATGATAGGTCCAATATTTTCTCATAATTTCCTTAAAATTTTCTGCAATATATGGGTAGTTTTCTTTAGGTACGTTAGAACCTATCTTAAGATAATTTTGAATATTTTGATCTGTAATATTATCAATCTCATCAAATTTGTTTATATTTGTTATATTCCCCCAATTTATAGTGGCATCTTTCTCTACTCTTAGTTGCTCAAGATTTTTTATAAAATCAGTATTTTCTTTTGGTAAATTTGTAAATTCATAATATTCTTGATCAGTATCAGAGGTTTGTTCCTGTTCTGGATTATTTTCCACTCAATCCTCTGGATCTTCATTTCCTTGTGTTTCGGTTGCAGCAGTTTGAGGTCAGGTGATGGTCTTGTAAAAATCTCCTAATTCTCATCTGATTTGGTCTAGTCATTTTGTTAATTCTCAATTTTCTTCAGAGCTTGGTGCATTTTCAGAATAAGGCATTTTTATTGCATTTTATAAATAAAATCTCTTTTATTATACCGATTTTAGGGGATTTTTATCAAAAAATAGCTAAATTTAAAAGAAAAAATGCTTGACTTCTGTAGATGTGTATATGATATTAATGAAACAGAGTACCTGTTCTTTCGGTATGAGATTTTATCAGTATCTCCTGTTCCGAGTCATTTTTTTTTTAAGAACATAACATCCTGAACATTAACATCTTGAAAAAATAAAGCTAAATCATACAATGAGAATAGTTTTATTTATCGTTGAATATAGGATGCAGTTTTATGATGAAGTGAAAATTTTGATCGAATCATGAAAAGGAGGAAGTGGACTTGCAAGTGGAAGAAGAGAAGCGGGGATCCCTTTTGGATGACCTAATGGATGAGATGGAGGAAAAGGAGGATCGATCGTTTTTGTTGCTAAAAAAGATGAAAATACGCTTCTTGCTTATAAATATAAGAAAAATTTTAAAGCGAAAAATGGAGAAGACGGAAGGACAAAAGATCAATATGGAGCAAATGCAGAAGATTTGATTTTAACAGTGCCTGTGCAGACTTTGATCAAAGATGCTGAATCGTGAAGAATTCTTCATCATTTTACGAAAGATCAAGAAAAATGGATTGCTCTTCCTGGAGGAGAAGGGGGAAAAGGAAATATTCATTTCAAAGATTCGATCAATCAATATCCTAATTTTTATCTTCTCTGAGAACCTGGACAGAAACAGGAGGTGATTTTGGAACTTCAGCTTTTGGGAGATGTGGGATTGATCGGAAATCCAAGTGTGGGAAAATCTTCTATTATCAACTGTGCTTCTGCGGTGAAAGCGAAAGTTGCAGATTATCATTTTACGACCTTAATCCCTAATCTTTGATCGGTTTCGGTGGGGGATTTTAGATTTAATATGATCGATATTCCTGGACTTATCGAAGGAGCAGCAGAAGGAAAAGGGCTTTGAAATGCTTTTTTGCGTCATGTCCTCAAAGCGAGAGTTTTTGCAATGGTGATGGATATGTCCAGATTTGATGAAGGGATCAAAGAAACAATTGCACTTTTTGATGAGATTAAGGCTTATATTAAGGAAAAATTTCTTCAAGATGAGGAGGAATATCGTTTTCAGTTTGTTCAAGAGGGGAATTATCTGACTTTTCAAACTCTTGTAGAAGATGAAGTTTTTATGAGTAAAAAAGTGGTTTTTGTGCTCAATAAATTTGATCTTATCAATGATGAAGAATTAGTGCAAGAGTACAAAGATTTGCTTTTCAAGCAGTTTTCAGAATATGTAAAAAAAGAAAAAAAGTCTGAGATCTCTCCAGAACTTCTTGAAAAAAATTGTTATCTCACTTCGGCAGGAACGTATTATGGAATTGGAGAATTTACACGTGGAATGGCGGATATCCTCAAAAATACGGAGCTTGTGGAATTGCCAGAAATTGAACATATTTCTTATACAGAATATGAGGAGGAAGAGGAGATGATTACTGATATCACGGAAGAAAAAGAGGATCTCATTGATCAAGGATATTTTGATGAGATGAGTGCTAGATATTTGAAAATTCGATGGATTCAGAATCCTGAAATTTGTAGATTGGTTTTTATTACTCCGCGAGGAAATGATGAAGCGGAACATCGATTTCGAAAACAAATGGATCAAAAAGGATATTTGGGACTTTTTGAGCATTACGGTATCAGAAAAGGAGATGTTTTGAGGATTAGAAGTTATTATCAAGGACAGGAAGATAAGTATATTACCTATTAGGATTTCTCCGCATAGAGTGTTTTTTGAATGGATTTCTAATTGAAAGTTTTGAGGAAAAAAATATAGTTATTTATAATTTTATCTCATATTGATTTGATATGCCAAAAACAAATACTGCATTGGTGCTTATCGGATTACAGGAGTTGCGAAGAGAAAGAAAATCTGAATATTATCTTCGTAATATGGAACCTCTTATTGAGAGAGCTCTTTATCTCTTGGATTATGCAAGAGAGATGGGATATAAGGTTATCTTTATCAAACATCTTGAATCAGAATGAGATTTTTCTAAAGAAAGTCCTTATTCAGAATTGATTTCTGATTTGGATATTCATGAAGATGATGTAATTATTGAAAAGGAAAAAATTTCATCATTTTTAGGAACGAATCTCGAACAAGAACTTGAAGGAATTGAAAATATTGTGGTAGCAGGAATTCCAACCAATCTTTGTGTGAGAATGTTTGTAGAAGAAGCTTATGATAGAGGATTTAATATCGCTCTGATCGAGGATGCTTGTCAGACTTATAATGATAATTTACAGGATTTTACTCTCAATGATTTAAATGAAAGTAGACCTGATCTTGATATTCTCAGATTAGAAAAATTTATTGATTAATGTGTTTTGTTTCATGGAAGGGGGAAAAATAGTTAATGATCTTATTCAGAAAAATCAGCCAAAAGAAATTCTTGATTTAAGATGTAGAAAAGGATATTTTAGTATTTTAGCAGCAAGTTATGGAGCTCATGTAGAGGTGGTAGATGATCCCAATAATCTTGAATTTCCAGATTATCTGAAAGATCATCCCAATATTACCTATCATTCTTGTGCAATTGATGAATTTCAATTTGAGAGAGCATATGATTTTATTATTTTGAAGCATGTTGTTATTTCTTATCCTAAAGAATATATTATTCATACGTTGATTCCAGCATTGTATGAACATCTTGTAAAATGAGGATTATTATTTCTTACGTATCATTTTCCTGATTCGTATGTTATGAAACAACATCCAGAATATGTTCAATATCAGATGGATGATTTCAAAAATCTCAAAGAAAATTTTATTCTTCATGATTTTGGAGAATATCAGAATGATGTTCCTTTATCTTTAGAAAAAGAGCATATTAGTTACCTTGTTTTGAAAAAAAGATAATTTAAAAAAAGAAAAAAGTCTGAATGATTCCGATGATTGAGAATCTTATTAGAGTTTTTTTCTTTCTTGGGTGGTGCAATCAGATTTTTTTTATTTTTTATAGAGAAATTCGTTTATGCTTATCGATGTTGTAGAACAATATGATCAAGAGAAAAAAAATTACTTGAGAGAGTGTTGGACGAAGATTATTTTGTCACTTTCTACTCAGCATGATCATAAAAAATTATTAGCTTTTTTGGCAAAAGCAGGAGTGATCAATATCGAAGAAGAAACGAAAAAAGTGTATATTGGGTTCCCCAATGATTTTGTTTTTGCACAAGCAAAGAAGATTTTCAATAAGTCTTTCAAAGAGGCAGTTCATGAAGTGTATAATCCTCAATTTGATGTAGAGTATTGTGTGTATCCTCCTTTTTCCAATGGAAATGAACTTTTAGTGGATCTAAAAAAAATCCTCAATATTAAAGAAGAAAAGGAGATTCCTACTCCTACCAAAGCACAGATTAAAGGAGAGTTTTCTGAATATTTTTGAATTCTTCTCGATCCTAATTATAGATTTGATAATTTTATTGCTTGAGCCAATAATCAGTTTGCATTTTCTGCAGCAAAAGCAGTAGCTGAAAATCCTTGATGAGCCTATAATCCGCTTTTCCTTTATGGAAATGTAGGACTTGGAAAAACTCATCTTATGCATGCGATTGGAAATGAAATTGTGGCAAATGATCCGAAAAAAACGGTCATTTATCTGCCAACTACGAAATTGATCGATGAGATTGTGGATGCTTTGAAGACAGGGAAATTGAATTCTTTAAATAGAAAATTTGATGATATCGATGTTCTTTTGATCGATGATATTCAGTTTTTAGCCAATAAAGAAAAAACGGAGGAAATTTTCCATAATCTTTTCAATGATTTTCAGATGAAGAAAAAACAAATTGTGATTTCTTCTGATCGTCCTCCAAAAGAGCTTCTTTATATCGAACCGAGATTGAAAAGTAGATTTTCTTTGGGATTGGTTGCAGATATCCAGGCTCCCGATTTTGAAACGAGGATCGCAATTCTTCAAGCTAAACTTGATTCTCAGCAGGAAGAGATTGATTTTGAGCTTCTTTCGATTATTGCTCAGCATATCAAGAGTAATGTTAGGGAACTTGAAGGAATTCTCAATATTCTTCTCACGAAAAAGAAATTTTCAGGAAGAGATTTAATCGAGACAGATATTTATGAAGCCTTAAGAACTCTTGGATATTCTACCACTCCTCAAATCTCAGAAATTCAGTTAGGAAAAGAGAATACAAAATCTGAACAGTCTTTTGATACGGTTGTGGAACTTGTTGCAAATTACTATGGACTTGCAGTTGAGGAAATTAAATCTGAAAGTAGAAAAAAGGAGATTACTACAGCAAGGCAGATTTTGATGCTCCTTGCGAAGAGATATTTCAAATGGACTTTGGAAAGAATAGGGGAGTATTTTGGGAAAAATCATGCGACGGCAATTTATGCTATTGGAAATATTGAAAAAAAGCTCAAAAGTGATGACAATATTCAGCATGATTATCAGGTCTTTATCGAATGGGTGGAATAAAAAGAGTATTTTGAAAAGAGAAAAAATCTGATTCTTCGTTACGAATCGATCGTATATCAAGAGTCAGATTTTTTTTAATTTTTTTGTTGAACTTTGAGAAGATTACTCTTGTGAAATAGTGGAAAATTTAGCTCTGATAAAAAAAGAGAGAAAAATTTGACTTTTTATTCTTTTTATTATATAATAAAGTATCATTTTATCTTTTATACTTATTTCATGGATCAACAAAATGCAAATACGGTTGCTAATGCAACTTCACCAATGCAACCTCAAACTCAAACTGTTTTAACAACAGTTAATCCTTCTCAAGCTTTTGTACAAGAAACTCCTGTAGAAAATGGAGTGGCAAAGGCTGTAGATAATACGGTAGAGAATACAGTAGAAAATATTGTAGATACAACATCTTCAACAATGTTTGGAGGAAACGATGCCTCTATCAATTATGATGAAAATTCTTCTTTCGAAGCTGTAGATGGATCAGCTCCACAAGAAACCTATGATTTTCAAGATTTTACGACTCCTTTCAATACGGAAGAAGCGAGTGATACTACGGTAGATAATACTGTAAATAATACGGTAGTAGAGGATCATTCTGATGATGTAGCGGATATCGTTACTGATGACTCTTTTGAAGATGAACTTGATTCTGAAGTTTCTTCTGATTTCGATGATATTGAAGATGAAGATGAACCATCTGATGAAGGTGGAATTTCTGAATCTGTAAATGAGGAATATGCTTCTTCAAATCAAAATCATGAGATCTTAGAGAAATTCTCTCAGGTGTATGGTATGACGAAAAAGATTCTTGATATTTCCGAAGATCATACTTCTTTTGCTTTCTCTGGAGGTGAAACGGTAAATAGTAAAATTGAATATCAAATCTATCTTATTGAAGATGAAGAAAATCATGTAGATCTCTTTTTCAAAAAGATCGATACTCATATTGATTCTGGAGAAGAAGATGAACATCTTATTCAATGGACGTACTACAAAGATGAAGATAAATTGGATATCTTTGTGGATGAAGTTATCCTTTATCAAATCGGAGGAGGACATTCTGAAGAAGAAAAGAGAGAAAATATGATTATTGAAAAATTGAATAAATTTCAAAATTTCTTTGAAGGATACTATGATGATCTTTCTAAAGAAGTTCAAAAGAGAAAAGAAATTGAAGAACAAAACAGATTACTTCATGAAATCTTCAAAAACTTCTAATCTTACAAAAAGAAAAAAATCTGATTCATCTTTACGATTGATTCCGTATCGGAGAGTCAGATTTTTTTTTGTTTTTTCTCCTTATTTTTGCTGATTGGTTGTGAAGATTATTTTCTGAGTTTAATTCCTTCTTGCAAAGGGGAATATTTTTTTTATTATGAAGATAAGCTTTTATCTTTTAAAATATCATGATGTCTAAAGAATATCAAGAACAAGTAACTCGTGAACATTATCATTCTTTGACTAAATTTTTGATCGAGAAGAAGATGACTATTACCACGATGGAATCTGCTACTTCTGGACAAATAGCATCGTTGATTACCGATACGGAAGGAGCTTCTGCTATCCTTCCATGAGCTTTCGTAACCTATTCCAATAAGGCGAAAATTATGCAAGGAGTTCCTGCAGAAATTATTGAAAAACATTCCGTTTATTCTAAAGAAACAGCGATTGAAATGGCGAAAGCTTGTGCAAAAACCTATCAAACTACGATTGGAATTTGAATCACAGGAACAATGGGGAACGTTGATCCGAGTAATTCTGCTTTTTCTGTCCCTTGAGAGGTGTATTTTGCTTTTTGGATCAATGGAGAGATTTCTGTTTATCATATCGAGATTCCTCATCAAGAATCAAGATTGCAGTATAAACTTGCTGTTGCTGAGGAAATTTATGAAAAATTACGGAATTTGATAGGAAATAAATAATTGGGACGATCAATTCGTCCTTTTTTTGTGTTTGGAATTCTTTTCAATTTTCAGGAATTATGCATTATTCTCAGCAATCTTCCTTGATTCTCAGTAATTCTCAGAACCTATTCCCTGTAATTTTTCTCTATTCTCTGTTATTCTTCATAATTCTCTGGTATTCTTCACTATTTTCAGTAATTCCCCTCAATTTTTTTGCTTTTTTCTTTCTTCGTGAGTATAATAGAGGTAATCGGTAGAGTTTTTATATTTATAGTCTAGAAAAAATGGTAGTAGAGAATCAAGAAAATACTTATGAAGCTACGGGGGCTGAACAAGTAGAAGATTTAAATACTGAAAAAGCTGTTAAAAGACGAACAAGAAATAGTCTTAAAGCTTTAAATGGAATTGTGGATAAAACAGTTAAAGCAATGACAAAGCCTTTTAAGAAAAAGGAAAAAGAACAGCCAACTCAGAGAGCACAAGTTGAATCTCCTCAAGACTATGATTTTGATTTGGTTTCTAAAGAAGAAGAACGTACACAAATTCAAGATGATTTTAGAACTGTGATTCCTGAAATATGTAATGGGAATAATAAGAACTTAACGATTTATAAAGCTTGAGAAGATGTATATCGTTTTTGGACAACTTTTGATACAGCTAAAGGAAACATTGAGTGCTTTTTTTATATAAAGAAAATTCAAGTAGGGAATTCTGTACAATATCTTCCTTTAGGAACTGTTAAAGATATAGATTTCCCTGGTAAACTTGTACGTAATCCTTGTTATGGAGAAGGGCTTAAAATTAGAGATGGAGATTATAGTAGGTATGGAGATAATGCTATTTTAAAAAACGATCGTGTGTTTGATGTCCCTGTTTTCAATGGAATTAATTATTGAAAGGAATTTAAGAATCTTACCCCTCAATATAATGAAGTGAAAACGAGAGAACATTGTATGGAAGTGATAAGAAAAAAAGAATTGCAGATGGAATGAATTGATGATTTGGCACCAAATAATATCCAATTAACTCCTGATGAAAAAAAATTACTTTACTATACAGTACAAGGATGACTTAACCAGAACTATCGTAATTCTAATATGCAGCAGATTAACTTGAAAACTCGTTTAGAAAACTCTTTAGTGTTAGATAAAGACGTAACAGTTAATTGAGATACATATAGTAGAACCTTGATTTTTAAAAATAATGAAGGAATAACGACAACTGCTGCTAAAGTAGAATATGAATTTAATAGCGATGGAAAATTAGTGATTAAGAATGATGGTCAGAATCTTACGGGACTTTCTGCACTGTGAACTCCTAGAATGAAAGAAGAATGAGGGAAAATAAAACTTTTTATTGATTCTACTGGAGTAAGTAACTATCAAACCGCTCAGATTCAAGAGTTTTCAGAGTTATACAAGACGGTTAAGGATGCATGAATTACAGGAAATCTTAAATTGACAACAAAATTATATCCTTATAATTCGACGGAAGGGGCTAATGCAGTAAAACCCGAAGCAATTGATCAAAATAATAACGTAAAACTTTCCGATTGTTTTTATTATGCACCAGATCATAAGATTTATGATACTTTTGGGCAAACCGTTTCTCAAGCGTTTATTGATGGTTATGGGGTTAAAAATGAAAATTGAAGACTGAGTTTTATCCGTATTAATAACGAAAATATAAAGCCTTATCATCTTTTAACTTTCAATAAAGATGGAAGGAAATGGGATGTTCAACCTCATTATGATTGAAACTGAAAACTTATCATTTATGATAAAAAGGGAAACCAAATTTCTGAATGTAAGGTGACACATAAAGAACAGAAAAGTCCAAAAGATAATGAAGGGGGATATAAGTATGAAGAATCAGCAGCAGTAAAATTAGAAGCAGATGATTTTTATACCGAGTTATTAAAAAAGGTCAAAGTAGATAATACTCTTTTAACGACAGAACACATTAAAACTATTTTTACAACACAATTTAATGGATTACCGCAAAAAGAAAAAGAAATTAAAGGAATGAAAGTAAAACAGGAAGATGGAACAATGGATATTTATACTGCGAGCGCTAGTGATGATGTTGTATGGTTGAAGAAAGTTCCTCATGATAAAATTAAAGAATTGATTGATAATTTAGCAAAGATGAGTGAAAGAATTAATCAAATTAAGAATATGGAAGCTTTGGTTAACAATAACTGAAACGTTTTCCCTTTGAGTGATGATTATGCAGAAGCGGGAATGGGAATGATATTTGATATTGAAATGTCAGAGTCAGATTTTGCGAAATTCCCTGATGGATTAAAGATAAAGGTAAAATTTTCGAATAATGGTAGTATAGAGAATACGGTGACTTTGGTATACGATTGAAAAGATGAACGCTGAGACTTTAAACTGGATGTGGATAAAAATACAGGTAAGACTTATGATAGGTTCAAACTTTGAGATACTAAATATAAATTAGAGTTCCAAGATTGACCAAGACCTGTTTTAACCTTTAATACCCTTAGTCGAGAAGATCAGAATCCAAGACAAAAATAATAGGAGAAGTCTGACTTCTCTTTTTTGTATGATATTAAATGAAAAAATGTATTTTGTATCAAAAAATATTCCCATTCATTATCTAAAAATTCTTTTTACGATGGATTTTGATCTTCAAACGGATTGCTTATTTAGAAATTTAAGGTGTTAGATTGTTTGATGAGATGATACAGTGATAGAAGAGATTAAGATTTTTAAAATAAAATCCTCGACCTGATAACCCAATTTTCTGGTATTATTCACTATCTTCCTAAATCTTCCGTAATTGTTCTACTACTATATCACTTTTTTTAAAAGACGGTACTCAAAAAAAGAAAAATTTCTATGATATGTTTCTTTTTTTTTGTTTGGGGGGTATAATTTAATTGAAATTTATATAGTATTTTTATTCAAATGGGAAAACCAATTAATTTAGTAAAAGATTTAAACCAAGCTGAGATCGGAAAGTATATCGACAATGATAAAATGGATAACATATTCAAAGGTAATGAAATTTCCTATGAGCAATTTAATCAACATGCTGAACAGCTTGCGGTCGATTTTTTGAATGAGAAGAAAAGTACTATTAACCAATGGGATAAAGATGCACTTAAAAAAGCTTTTAAGCAATATATCTATGACTACTTAACTAATAATAGACTTATTACTGCAGCCAACATTACTGTAGATACTTTATTTGAAAATGGGAAAGGAGACGTTGGAATTAAGGATTTACTTGGCCTCACAAACGGAAACCAATTAAAGAAGGACTACGAAGCATTATACTGGATTATTAAAGCTCAAGCACTCAATGAAATCTTTGATGTGATGTTTGAGTCACAGAATGATTTGAATACTTTAAAAAACGAACTTACTGCTCCAAACACTAACGCTAAAGCAGAAGTTAAAGAAGAAGAAAATACAGATAACACTGCATGAGCTCTTGCAAACCTTTATAAAACGATTATTAATAGTCAACCAGAATGAAATGAAGTTGTTAATGAAGAACTTACTTTTACTGAACCTAAGAAAGTAGAAAAACCATATACAGGTCAAGAACAAGACCTCCTTGATCCTGGGGTAACACTTTCTGGTTCTTTGAAAAATAAATATAAAGTGAGATATTATTGTGACGGTAAATGGACTGACGATATTCCTAAACAAACATGAAAACCAAATACAGATTGTTTTTATAATATAACATGGAAAATTGTAGAAAAAGACAATCCTGATAAAGAATATTCATGAGACAATTACCCTTCAATGGACAAGAGAACGATTACATCAAAAATCACCGCTTCTAATGTAGTAGATGATCATGATGATTCTCATAATGGGCATAATTCTCAAGATAATGAAAATCCTGTAATTACAGATGATAATAGAGTATCTGGAGATAGCCCTTTGAAAGAAGGACATAAAGATATTGCAACACATTATCAAGATACTGATGAAGAGAAAGCAGAAGATTATAAAGCAGCAGAAAAAGCAAAGATAAAGAAAAAACAAGATAGAATTCGTGCTAGAAGAGATAAAAGAGTTAAAAAATTAGAAGCCAAAGCAGAAAAAGCAAGAACAAATGGACATGAAAAGAGGGCAGAAAGAAAAGAAGCAAAAGCTCAAGAAATCTACTGAGCAAAAGAAATTAAAGCAGCATCAAAGGCTACTAAAAATGAGAGATTAACTAGAAGAAATGTGTGAAAATCACTTTATGAAGTTATTGATAATTATCAAAACATCCTTAGGGGAAAGATAGACCTAAAGATGCTAAAAAGGATCCCACTTGCAACGTGGAATGAATTTTTGAATGTCTTTTCTGATCTTTTAAGTAAAAACCAAAATATTAATGATAATGATGCCTGTACAGACTTAGAAGCAGCACCTGCTATGAAAAAAAGATTAAAAAAATGTAAAGACACAAGTCATCTCCATGCATTTAAAGAACTTCGAGAGAGTTGTACCGTAGGACAAATGAAAGTTATTTATGAAGCAGTTAGAAATACTTCAGATTATGATGTTACTTTCATGAGAAAAGCTCTTGATTTGGCTAAAGATGAACCTGATTTAGTTAAAGACGAACCATTCTATTTCATTGCGGATCTCGATAAAATGGGAAATGTAAATACTGATAGAGTAACCATTGCTGGATCGGAGAGTCAGCTTTATAGTGCTTTTTTACATAATTGTACGGTAAAAAGAGAAGGTGGAGAATTTAAAATTGTAGAAGGTACTGAAACGAAGAAAGTAATTAAACAATTCTTTGAGCTTACAAAGGAATATAATCCAGCAGCTACAACAAAATTTTACAAAAATGGAGCAATTGATGAAGATCAATGTACATTAGAAAATTTTGGAAATTTCCTTCATACATATCCTGATTTCTCAGTATTCTATGTGAATAGATTGAATCAAATGACAGGAGGTAATGCCTTTGATCTCTTTGATGTTGTCAATGGAACTTTGAAAGCAAAGACTAAAGAACAACTAGCTGAAGAAAGAGAAGCAGGAATGGAAGATTGGAGATCTATGGAAGAATGGGAAAGTGCATTAGATGATCTTATGAATGATAAAAGGTTTAATCACTTGGACAAAGGAGCTAATACCTTGGGAACTCTTGAAAGACATTCAAAAGCGTCTTTTATGATGATGCTTTCCAATGCGTTGGACAATCAATTTTTACAATTGGTAACCAATTTCTTCGGAATTAATGGAGAAAAGAATGTAAAGATGCCTGCTTCTATTAGTGGACTTTCTCCAGATAAAAAAAGATTATTCCTCTCAAAATGTAGATTTGATGTAAGGATCTTTAAAGATCTTCATGGATTCGGATCTCATCTTAAAGGACATAAAGTTGCTTGAGGATTCGGATTGGAAATTCCACAAGATGCCATTAATTGGTTGATCGGGGAGATCGTGCCAGGTTTTGTAGGTAAATTAAAAGAGCTAAAAAGCTGATGCTTTACTCTCAATATTCCTATCTTAACTGCAGAATTCGCAAAATCTTTGAATGCAGATAGAATCGCTCAATCTAATGCAAGAAATACAAATGCATTCCAAGAACTTCTTTTTGATGCAACTGCAGGTCTTCAATTCTGATGGAAACTTGGTAAAGCTCCACTTTCTGATAATCCATTGGTAGATGGTGCAGTGGATACTGCTATATCAATGCTTCAATCATACTATTCTCAGAGTGTGAGTAGATTTTTGGATCATCTTCCTTATGAAAAGGATCAAGATAGAAATATAACTCGTGGTTGTAAAACCTTTGAAGAAATGGTGGAAAGCCAGGAAATTAATATTCCTGAACAAAATAAAGATCAATTTAAAAATCTTTCAAATAAAATTGCAACTTGAGACTATGAAAGACAAGATGTTAAAAATATTCTCCATTTGATTCCTTGTGAATATGATGAAGCTTGAAATGTAACAAAAACATGTGAAAATTTTGATGATTTGATTAAAGATGTAATAGAAATACCAGACAATAAAAAAGAGCTTTTTGGAACATTAGTTCAAACATTAGGAGACTTAGAACAACAATTTGAAAATCAGCAAAAGTCAGAAGATCCAGAAACTAAGGCAGAAAAAGAAAAATTTGAAAGATTCTCTGCTAATTTGACTTTGGAAGCAGGAATTGGATATAAGAGAGATTTCTTAAGAGGAATTGAAGGAGTTAGTAGTGAACTTAAAGATGAAATCGATGGAGCAATAAAGAAAACTTTAGATGGAAATCCAAGCAATGTTGATGACTTAAAAACACAATTCTTAAATAATATCAAAAGCAGTCCAACGTATAAGAATAATGCAGACTTCTTTAATCTTATTGCAGATTCATTCAAAAATTATATTACACCTGAAATCTGGGACGACTACCACGATGCTGCTAAACATAAGGATGTAACACAAGATTTCACCACAGTACTTTCTGAAATGGTGATCAATTTTATCGAATATGCAAGAGCAGGTCAGGTAAGACAATTAGACAGAAGTACAAAATTGACAGAAATCCATGCAGGAGTGGGATGGAATTTTGATCTCAAACATTTAAAACGAAGCAATTTCTTGTTTCTCAAATTTTCTGCAACCATTTCAAGTTTTATGATGAAACATGTAGAAAATAGTAAAAAAATCAAATATATGGATGCTTCATTGAGATCTGGAACCGAAATGGATGATTATAAAGCATTAGAAGGAGAAAATTTAGAAGGACTTGCAAATAGTCTTGATCTCAAAATTAGAATGAAAGGACTTCTTGTGCAAGCAGTGGAAGGCGGAAAGATCAAAATTTCAGTTGATCCTGCTAATCCTCCCTATATTTTAAATGGAAAAATAAAGACAGGAACACAAGCAACCAGAGTAGATCAAATTATCAATATCCACAATAATGGATGTGAAGCAGGAAAAGACTTTTACTATGAAAATGGAGAACTTTATCTCGGAGATATCAAGAACCTCTCTATTGCTCGTAGAAACTACCTTGATACTCAACAGGTTTATCTTTTTCTTTGTGGTGCAGAGTGAAAACCTTGAGTAGATCATACACCAGGAGATCATTTACCTATTACAAAAGATATTCCAGAAGATAAAGAACATTTCAAGAAACTTGATGCTACTGCTGAGAGACGAAGCTTTGAATATACAAAGGTTAAAGATACAATCGAAGGATTAAAATTGCCAGATGGTACAGAAATAGGTAAAGATGTTCGAGAAAAATATCAAAATAACTTTAAAGAAGTGAACGGAAAGATTCAATTTACTGATGATAATTGAAATGTTCATGAGGATATTCAAAGTAAGGGATTAATCTTTACAAAAGATAAGAATGGAATTACTGTACAAATTGATTCAACTGTAGATTATGGTAAAGTAATTCATATCAAAATTATCGACAAAACTAAAGAATGAAATGATAGCTCTCAAGAGAATACTATAGAAATAAATAAGTTTGAAAAAACTGATTTATGAATCGATGAAGGTAAATTGGAAGATAACGATGGAAGGAAATTTGAGTCTGAAGATGAGTTCTTTGAAGATCGTGATGTCGGACTTGGACTTATCTACCTCAAAAAAAGAGGAATGACGGGAACAGATTATAATGATTTCTTGAATCATTTGTGATGAGGTACAGGAGATGATATTAATAAAGCAATTCAAATTCTCCAAAGATCACTTGAAAATATTCGTTCAAAATTTACTAGAGATCCTCTCTCTGTTAGAGGAAAAAGAACAGGACTTTGATGAGGTGAGGCATATACAGACTTTAAGATCCAGAAAGCATGGTTTGAAGGAATTCTCACTGCATTGAAGGGACCTAATAATCCTAATAAAGCATTGTTATGTCAGAGAATTGCAGGAATTATGGCACATGAGGAACTTCTTTATCTTAATACACCAAATGAAATATGGCAAGGATTGCAGTTCATTGTAAAACAGAGATGAAATTACTATGAGAAATTATATGGTCCAGCATGAAAGCAATTTCCATTACCTTGAATTAGAGATACTTTGATCGAGAAGTTTAAAAATAATAAAGACTTACTTACAAAGAAAGATATCGTACCTTGACTCTTTGGATATACTGCTTACTATGCAAGCTGAAATACTCTCGACAGAGGTTCATGAGGAGGTCAAACCTTTAATCCAACCGTTATGGAACATACCGCAGTCTTAGGATGAAAAGAGGGATTGCTTCCTATTACAGCGGAGAATAATTTTACTCCAGAACAACAAGAAGCAGCCTGAAATTGGTTAAAGGAGAATATCCAACGTAACGGTCAAGAAAAAATCATTAAAGATAGAATTATCAAAGAATTGGTAAATATTGGGAAAAATAAGACAGAAATCGAGACCCAACTTAACAATATAGGAGATATTCTTTTCGATGAGAATTGAAAATTAAGACCTAAGATAGAATTAACTCTTGATGGTAAGAAAGTAACAATTACTTTAAAAACTCAGATGGTCTTTTATCTCTATGCGGCATGTGGAAATGAATCTTTATGATTACAAGTGGAAGGAATCGCAATCGAAGGTGGATGATGATGAGGAGGAGGAAACGGAAATGAAGTTACTGGAACTGTTACATGAGACTCAGAGAAAGGATTTGCATTTAATGTTGCAACAGAGAGGCAATCTTCGACTACGGTGGTTACGGCAGAACAGTGAACGATTACAGGAAGATACTCGAAAGTTGTAGATACGAAGAAAAAAGAAAAAAACGATCCGAATGATTCAGATACTACACCTACTGATGAAATAGTAAAAGACGATCCAGATGATTCAAATACTACACCTACTGATGAAATAGTAAAAGATGATCCAGATAATTCAAACAGTACACCGACTGATGAAGTAGTAAAAGATGATATAGATAATTCAAGTTCGAGTCCTACTGATGAAATAGTTAAAAATAGTTCAGATTCAAGCTCTACAGATCAAAATTCAAATAATTCCTGAACTTCAGAAGAGACGACAACATCTTCTACTTTAGACATACCATGGTAAATGTAAATTTTATTTTTTAGGATAAAAAATATGAAAAAAATTTTTATAAGCTTACTATTAATCTGATATATAATGATAGGCTATAATATCGTTAATGCGACATTTGATTGATGTGATAAAACGGTATATACATGAATAAGATATGGATATAGTACTATCTTATCAGATACATTTCAGGCCGGTAATTCAGATAAAAAAATATTGGGAGTAGATATAAATTTTTATGAACAAGAGGATTTTAACCAACATAATCCAGATTTTTCTCCTGATAGTGATCTAAAAATGGGATTTACAGCAGATATTATTAAGCAACAATGAATTGTAAAGGCTTGACAAAATATGAAATTCTTACAAGCGACATGATATAATGGAGGGAAATATTCTATCAGGAAAGTACCACAACTTTGAAGAAATAATCAAAATTTTGGTATTCAATATATAATTACTAGTGCTCCTACCAGCAATCTTAATAATAAAAAAGTACATAAAGAGTGTATGTATTATGAGATTTCACGATGTGGAGATGGAATCAAAGATAATGATTGGAGATGAAGATGTGTAGTGAAAAATGGAATAACAACATGTGATGATCCGGAACAATGTGATCCAAATGCACCAGAAAGCACTTGGGATCCTCATACATCTAATCAGTTTTGTAATCAAAATTGTAAGTTAGAGACCAAAACACAACCAAAACCAACATGTTCTTCAAAATATCAAGGAATCACTACCACAGAAGACCTTTACAGTTTATCTGATAAAAAAGTTTTATGTGATGTAGGAAATGTTTATCCAGATTCTCTTACAAAGGCAAATGGAAAATGGTCATGGAAATGTGGAACTTGGAAAACTACAGCAAAAGGAACGATAAAACCTGAAACAGTTGTAACAACTGATTGTTATGCTACTTACAACGTTCCAACTCCAACATGTACATCTTCATATACAAGTAAAACGGATCTTTATGAAACAGATGATCTTACTAAAGAAGGAAATAAACTTTGTACAAATGGAGTACTTAATACTAACCATTTTGAAAAGGCGAAAATTATAAACATGTCTTCTTATCATAAACGAGTATGGTGGTGTGGAACTTCAGAAACAAGTTCTCTACCTCAAGTTTGTGAGGTTTCTTATAAATACTGTGGTGATGGACAAGTTACAAATGGAGAAGCTTGTGATCCTGCAAATTCAGACTGGAAAAATAGAAAAGATGGAAAAAGTTGTACGAATGAATGTAAGGTTACAGAACCTAATGCTCCTGTTTGTTCAAGTGTATATAATAATCACACACAATATACTAACAATTCAGATCATTGGTTAAATAAAGATAAAAAAGAGCTTTGTTCTGAAGGGGAAGTTAGTGATTTTGACTTTTCATGAACTCCAAGAATATATACTTGGAATTGTAAAAATGGAGACAAAGTAACAGATCCTTCATGTACAGCTACTCAACAACGATGTGGAGATGGAATAAGACAATCTGACTATGAACAATGTGATCCAAATGATTCAAATAGAGAGGGTCGATGAACAGCTTGAGATAATGGATGTAATGCAAATTGTCAACCTGTAAATTCAACTTCTTCTGTATTTAAAAAACAAGCTTCAACATATTATCAAAATGGAGAATGGTATACAGATTGGACGATTAAAGTTATAGGGAAAAATACCTCATCAGTAACAGTAGAGGAAACATATCCTTCAAATTATAGTTATTCTTCTCATACGAGTACTACTGATGGAGAAACGGTATCAGTATCTTCTGATAATAAGACTTTTAGAGTTCCTTTAAAAAAGGGTAAGGATAATGCTACGTTTACAATCACAACAAAAAACCCTTTACCAACTGAATCTAATAATAAGCTCAATAAGATTTGTATCGATGGAAGTTTGGATTGTGACACAGCAACTCCATGATACCTTACAATCAATAAGACTTCAGATGTAAATATGATTAAAAATATTTGAGATGAAGTAGTTTGGACGATCACTGTAACAGCTCATGATAAACCAATTAAAAACTTTATTATAACAGATTATTTACCTGAGGACTTAGAATATGTATCTGCAGAGGGAACTAATTTTACTATTTCTAATGAGTGAAATAAGGTTACTGCAAAATATAATAATACCTTAACAGAAGGGAATAGTACAAGTTTTACTATCACTTCAAAACTTGTTCACTTGGATGAAGAAAAAACTATTGAAAATGTTGCATGTGTAAAAAATGCTGATATTGATAATAGAGCTTTATGTGCTCACAAAAAAATAACAGTAAAACCAGAATATACTTCTACAATTGATAAAACAGTAGTAAAGAGTTATTATAATATGGATGAAGGAAAATGGTATGTAGAGTGGAAAATCACGGTAAAGGGAAAGAATATGAATGAAGTTGCAGTGAAAGATATCCTCCCACAAAATCACACCTATGAAGCTCACTCTCAAACAACTTCAAAAAAAGAAGTAAAAAAATCTGAGAATACTTTCATGGTACCTCTTGTAAACGGAGAAGCTACTTTTACCCTTACAACTTCTACTACAAATCTTTCTAAAAATGATACCAATAAAGCATGTATCGAAGGGAACTGTGATACTGATACTCCAGGATATCTTACAATTCAGAAAGTAGCAGATAAAACAAAGAAAATTACTCAAACTGATCAAGAAGTAAATTGGAATATTGTTATTACAGCCAACCATGCTGATATTGAAAACTTCGTAATTGAAGATCAGTTTTCTGATGCTCTTTCTTTAGAAGATGTTAAAATTATTAAAGGAGGAGAGAATAAAAGTTTAGAAAAATCTGAATTAAAAGATGGAAAAATATTCTTTACGATTAAAGGTACTTTGAAAAATAATAGTTCTATGACTATTAGTGTAAAAACAAAAGTAAAAAATATTAATGCTGATAAGATACCAAATAAAGCATGTATTTTGTCTATGGAAGATGCTTGTTCATGGGATGAAATTATACCTGAGCCACAAGCCTATCCTTGGATCAAAAAAGTTTTCCTTGTAAACGGAAACGAACAAGAAGAACTTAAAGATCTTCATAAAGGTTCAGAAGTACAATATAAAATTACTTTTGGAAATACCGGAGATAAGATCGCAAAAGTTAAATTCAAAGATTTTAAACCTGCAAATCTAGACGAACTAAATATTATAAGTGCTACTTATCAAGATGGAACTACGGTTGATCTTGATAATACGATTGAACTTAAGAAAAATGATATTGTTACGGTTTTAGCAAAAGGAATCGTTACAAAATACAATTATAAAGCTAACTCTGATAGAACAAATACAGGACAAATTACAGATCTTGAAACTCAGAAAGTATATGAAGATCGAGTGAGATATACGGTAGATATGAAACCTTATTTCTGGATCGAAAAAGGAATCCTTGTAAATGGAGTACTTTATACTTGAACTGCTGCTCAAAATCTTGATTTCAAAGGAGGAGATCATATTACTTTCCAAGTAAGATTTGGAAACTCTGGAGATGTTGATGCAGAAAATGTAAAATTTGATGATCCAGCAAAGGTTTTGAAATACCTTAAATCTGACAGTATTAAGGGAACTCTCACGGTAAATGGAGACACAAAATATGGAACAACCTTTGATGATGGTTTTACTCTTTATGAAGGAGCAGGACATGAAGGACTCTTTATTCTAGAAGGAGAATTTGTTCCTGACAATAAAGATGGAACGAAAGCTTCAGCAAGAGAGTTTGCTCGAAATCAGGCTTGTGTAGGATTGAAGGATCAATGGAATGTAAATACTACTAGTCCTTTCCGAAAAGAATGTGCTAATGTAGGATTTAAACCTCATTTCCCAAGTCTTAAGATTACCAAAACAGTAAATAAATCTGAAGTAGAATCATGAGATATTGTAAACTTTACGATTACGGTAACCAATAACGGAGATAGTCCTATTTCAGGATTGGAAGTTATTGATGTTCTTCCTGAAGGAATGGAATATATGGGATCAGATCGTACGGATGGTTTCCCTCAAGGAGATTTAGTGCCTGAAGATCAAAATCCTATCGATACTGTAAGTTTCTTACAAGGTAATAGTATCATCAATAAACCAACGAATTTTTCTTGATCTATTGCTCTTGATACTCTCAAATTTTCAGCAAGTGAATCTTTTGAAGTAGAATCTATTACGTTGTATTCTGAAGGAATCTCTCCAGATAAAATTGAAAAAGTAACGCTTGGAGGTAAAGAAATTAAAAATAATGGTTCAAATGCTTTTATCTTTGACTTTAGACAAGAACAAAATGGAGCTCAATGTAATGATGTATTTCTAAAAGATAGAGCTCTTAATCTTGAGGTAACCCTTAAAGAAGGAGGAAATGAAAATGAAGTCTTCTTCTTTAGACTTTGAGAAGTAAAAGGTTCTAAGAGTTTTGCAAATGGAATTGAAAGTAGAAAAGTAAAATTCATCAGAGAAAGAGCTGAATTTAGTGGTGAAGATAAAGAAGTGAGAATTACGGTTCCTTCTGTAATCATAGATACGCTTACTTTTGAATTAGCAAGTTCTTATGATGTTACACAATTCTATTTAAGAAAAACAGGAAGTCTTTCAGGAGAAAATATTAAAGCGATTAAAGTTGGTGGAAAGTCATTAAAGATATCAAATTTGAGTGAACTTAATCCTGGACCATTCGCAAATCTTACCAATGGAAGTGGACTTCAAATCGAAGTAGAACTTTCTGGAATGATTCCTGGAGGAGCTACACTAGGATTTGAATTATTAACTCTTTCTGGAAATAGAGAAATTGAAGGACCTAAAAATAAGATAGGTACAGTGACTTTTGTAGAAACTGATGAAGATAAAGAGTTAGTAAAATTTGTAGAAGGAGTAGAGAAAAAAGAAGAAGTTGATGTTCTTACTACAAAGAAGAAGATCGATACTCTTAATTTCCAAATCAATTGGGATTTGCCTTCTACAACGATTTCTCTTGAAAACAGGGGATCCTTACCTGTAGAAAATATAGAGAAGATCTTGATTTGAAATAAACCTGCAACATTTGCTGATGGTAAATATACGGTAACAGATATTTCTATTGTTAAAGCTACACCAACTCTTGATGTAGAAGTAGTATTTACAGGAGATATTGAAAAAGATAAAGAGCTTCAATTTGAGTTAGTTGATTTGAAAAATGGAAGAAATATTATTCCGGGAACTGCAAGTAAAACCTTCGTTTTCAAAGAAATCCCTGAATATGCTACTTTTGCCGGTGGAGAAACTTCTACTGCTGCATCAAATAGTGGAACTATAACTCTTGATAGCTTAACATTTCAAGTAAATAATCCATTAACTCTCAAATCTGTTGCATTGAGTCAGACTTGAAGTCTTTCTGGAAATATTGCAAAAATTGCTCTTTCAGGAGTAGAAATGAGTTTCAAAGATAATCTTTGGAAAGTGCAATTTGCAGAGAGAACGATCAATTCAGGAGATACTTTAAATCTAGAAATTACTTTTAAGGGTGAAGCAAATTCAGGAGATACTCTTGGATTTAAATTGGAAGAACTTAATGAGAGAAGACATATTGCTACAGGATCAGAAACAAAACTTCTTTACTTTGAAGATAATCCTGAATCTGTACAATTCGTAGCTCTCAATAATGATACAGAAGAAGATGATAATGATGTTATTTCTTCAACGGTTGATAAAATCAATGTCGATACTTTATCTTTTAATCTTAATAAAGATTTAAGACTTTCAAATATCGCACTTGAAAAAGGTTGAAATCTTGAAACCGGAGATATTTCAGAAGTTCGACTTTGAAATGAAGAACTAAAATGGAATCCTGATACTAATCGTTATGAATGGAATGGAGGAACAAATTATCTTTCTATGAAAAATGGTGATACTCTCGATCTTCTTGTAAAATTCAATAAGACACTTCCAAATAATAGAAATCTTTCTTTTAAGTTGGTAGATCTAAAAGAGGGAAGACATATTGCTACAGGAACAGTAACAAAGTTGCTTGTCTTTAGTGATAATCCAGCATTTACAAAAAATGTAGAACTTTGAGGAACGATGAATGATGAAACTTTTACAGGAAAAAATCTTGAAGTAAAGGTTGATATTTTGAAACCCGTTTTCCGTAACTTTGGAATTGGAACAAATGAAAAAATTAGTTTGACTAAATTAATCCTTACAAATAGCGGAACTCTCAAAAATGATCAGATTTCTTCTCTTTCTGTGAAATTTAATGGAGGGGCTACTTATTCAACTACGGGAAAAAATGGAGTCTTTACTTTTGATTTTAAAGATCCTATTCCTACTTTAGATAAAGATTCTACTATTGAGGTTACAGCAAATGTTAAAGAACCTCAAAAATGAAATACTCTTCGATTTAACATTACTGACTATGAAATTGAAGAAAAAGGTATTGGTAGAGAAAAAGGAAAAACAAGAGTTCTTTCTTATGAAACTTCAAGAATTAGTTTAATGGCAGAACATGCTACAGGAACTATTGCTGTTAGGGATCTTTCTAATAAAATTTTTGTGGATAATATTATTCCAAATGTTTCCGATGGATCTTCAGCTACCATTAATCAAATTGTACTTACTCTTACAGGAGATATGCCATTGAATAATATTCAGAAGGTTACTCTTGCAGGTATTGAAGGAACTCATACGGATACAACTCCTATTAAATATACCTTCATTAATAAAGATAATAAATTGAACGTTGCAAAAGTTTCTAATAAACCATTCCCTCTTGAAGTAACATTACAAGGTGATCCAGAAAATAATAAAGAACTTGCATTTATTCTTGATTCTTTCGAAATCCAAGAAACAGATACTATGATCACAGGATTGAATGAACCTTTAGAAACTAATATGCTTGTTTTCAATGATCCTGTTCTTAAGGTAAATGTTGAAAAGAGGTTTGCTACTCTTGATCAAAAAACAGCTTCATTTGGAGTAGTACATCTTCAGGCTGCTGGATTTGATACAGGTGACAGAAAAATAGATTTTATTAAACTTGAATTAACAGGAGATGTTTCAATAGAACAAGTTACAGGAATTGTCCTTCATATTGGTGAGTTTGATATTAAAAATTATACACAGGAAGGAAGTAGTATCACATTCTCTTTCCCTTCTTCTACCGTTAATCCTGTGGATTTCACGATTCAAGCTACTCTTACAGGAGATAAGTTAGATGGTAAAACTTTGGGATTTGTGGTAAATGATATTAGAATGAAAAATGAAAAAGGTGAAGATGAGATTCAAACCATGTACATTGATAATGTTACGACAGATTTAGTAACTTATCAAAAACCAAAAGTAACTATTGCTGGTTCTGATGGAGTTATTACGACAAAGGACAAAACCGTTACTTTGGATGAACTTAAAATTGCTACGGTAAATGTAGATAAACCTTTACTTAAATCTATTACTCTTACTTTGAGTGGAAATATCATTCCTGATGGAGTAAAACTTTATAATACAGGGGCACTTGTTAAGGATAAAACTTATAAATTTGAATTCAATAAGGAGCCTCTTTCAAGTGGAACATCACTTCCTCTTGTAGTGACACTTCCAGATAATTTAGCTAATGATTCTAAACTTCAATTTATCATCGAGAATATTGAACTTGATGATGAAAATCATAATATTGAAACTTGAATTGCACAGAAAAATACCAATACTCTCACTTTCAATGATCCATTTGTAACAATCAAAGGATTTGAAGGAGAACAAAAAATTCAAGGACAAGATTTCGTATTGAGTGGATTTACGGTTGGATATAATGGTGCACAAGATATTAACCTTACAGAACTTACGCTTATTTTGAGTGGAATCGATGTTACTCATATTGATACGACAGAAGATAATAATATTGATCGATTGAGAATTCAATATGATGAACAGACGATCAATGGAGTAAATGAAAAAGGAACAAATAAATTTAAGTTTGCTTTTAAGGAATTTGAAGGAAACGTTAAAAATCCAGGAGGAATTGTATTTATGGTAAAAGGTAAATTGCAAAATCTTACAGACCTTGCAGATGGATCTAAGTTCAATTTCATTATTACAGGAGTGAAAGCAAATATTCCTGAAGGAGAAATTAAGGTACAATATGATCCAATTGATCATAGTCAAACAGGAGTTTATAAAAAACATATTATTACGATTAATGTTAAGAATTTGGAAGATGGTACTTTCAAAACATTAGATAAACCATTACAGATTGACTTTATCTCCTTTGACTGATTGAAGGATGGACAAGATTATTCTCTTATTAATCTTTCTCTTATCCCTCAAGGAACACTTTCGTGAGCTATTGCTGGTGTAAAGATTGCATGAACTATTGATCTTGTAAAGAAAGATGGAAAATATGTTTTGTCAAACAATGCAATTAAATTTACAAAAGGAGCTAGCATTCCAATTACAGTAACTTTCAATCCAAAAGAAGTTCATAATGGAAATTCACTTTCTTTCGAGGTTGTAGAAAATGATTTCGGAGTAAGTCCAGCTGCAACATATGAATTCAAACCTGATGATAAAAAGACAAGAACTATTACTTTCAGTAATCCTATCATTACTCTTGAAGGAGACGGAAAGGGAGAACCTCAGAAATATACTACAAAATCAGATTTCAATCTTGGAAAACTTACTTTCAAAACAGATTGAATCAATGAAGCAACTGTAACAAAAATTATTCTTACCCTTTCTGGGAATATGAATTCAAATAATATCACAAACATGAAGGTTTCTGCTGGTTATTTAAAAATGGATGGTACAGTTGATGGAAATAAAGTAATTTTCACTTCAGATAAAACTGAATGAGTAAACATCATAAATTGAACAAATTTTGATGTTATAGGAACACTTACATGAGACATTAAAGACGACTCAGAGCTTTACTTTGAAGTAACAGATTTCAACGTCGTAAAACCAGATTCTTCATCTCTTACTAAAGAATCTTTAGGTACAACAACATCTATTATCTTTAGTAATCCAATGATTACCCTTGAATGATTAAATCATTCTACAGACAAAATTAATAAATCTTTTAGAGCCAATGTGATTAAAGTCTCTTCAAAAGAAATCGAAAAGCCAATCTTAAAATCTATCACTCTTTCAAGAAGTGGAGATATTCAATCTGGAAGTATTGAATCAATTTCTCTTGAAGGATTTACAGGAGAATATCAAACAGATGATACTTATTCCTTCTCATTTGGTGATAATGGATTGGAAATTACAAAAGATATGCAATTGTCTTTGGATGTAACCTTCACAGGAGAAGATTTAACAGGTAAAAAAATCTGATTCCCTATCAAAGAAGCTCGGGGAAATGAAGGAGTAAAGATTAAAATCGAACAAAAAGAAACAGAAACTATTACTCATGCATCTGCAGGAAGTAATGCTTGTTATCAAGGAGTATTGTCAGATGGATATTTTAAAGCGATAGATACTACTGCTGCTCCACAGATCAGATGGTATGACTTCCAAGGAGTTTTACAAGCTCAACATTCTATTACGCTTTCTCTTAAAGCGAAAGTTACTCAATCTGGAACAAATAAAGCAATGGCAACAAACGGAGACATTACTACAGATTGGGCTGAAGCTTCCGTCAGGGTAAAGACAAAAGAACCATTGTCTTGTAGCATTAGTCCTAATACAGTGAATGTGAATTTCCATAATTACAGTTCTAAAGATGTGAAAGTAACATGTAGTACTGATGCAGGTAAAAAAGCAAATATTCAAATTGATTGTGGAAATGGAACGAAATCTTCAGTAATGAGATCTACTTCTTCAAGTTCTATGACTTGTACTTATAAAGAATCAGACTTTACAAAAGATTCAAAAGGTGAGTTTAACCCAATCTTTCCAAAATGTACGATTACATATGATTCAGAAACAGTCAATTGTCAAGGATCTGTTGCAGGTACCGGAGATGGTATAGGATTCTGTGGAGATGGACTGGCAACCGATTGGGAGGATTGTGATTGTACAAGTAGATATAATAGTACAACTAAAACATGTGACGGAGATAATGTTGTGTTCAATGAAGATAGAGGTATTAAAGAAAAAGATTATAGAGGAGGAACTTGTAAAAATTGTAAATTAAAAGATACTGAAATCACTCCTGTTCCATGTTGGGATGTAAATGCTTGATCTATTTCTATCCAGCAAGGAGAAATCCTTCCATTCTATTGGAATGTTTCAAAAGTTAAGGGAGCTTATTATACGGTAAAAGATGGAAGTAAATCTGCTTACAAATATAGTGACTTATGAAAAGAGGAGAAATCTTGTAATCCAGAAGATGAATGAAAAATTCTTCTTAATTCTATGTTATGTACTTTCAAGATTTTTAACGGAGATAAAACTGAAGAAGGTAAGCCAATATATACTTTCACTGTTCCATGTTTCAATACAGATAAAGATAGACTTAAAAAATCTGACGTGCCTGCTTTAGCAAATAAACCTTTGTTCTCAGGATGGGCAAATTGGTTGAACCATAATAATATTGTATATGGAAATGATGGATGAGATGCTGCGATTAGTGTATCTGAAGATGAAACTCCTTATAAATTTGCTCCTGGAATCTCTTATATTGAGAACTTTGGAAATGGACTTAAAAAATCTCAATTCCCTAAATCAGACTTAGTTGAAGATATTAGTGTTTATCGTAGAGATTCAATTGAGTCTTACGGAGAATATAAACTTTCACTTGAGGAGATTAATTACATAGCTTGTGTTGGTTGAGAATGGCAAAAAATGGCTCCATATCCAAGAGTTTGTCAAAATAACTTTGCGGTAACTACAGGATATATTGTTACAAAGACTCCATCAGGAATCGGAAGTAATATCAAACAACTTTTAAGTAAATTCTATTTTATGAATGGGGATACTTTCGCTCATAGTATTACGAACCTTGTAGAAGAAGAGGATTTTGATTCGAGTGCTTTTGCAAAACAATATGAAGACTTCAAAAATAAATATCAAAAATTTTCAAAAACTGTAGGGAAAGTAAATGGTATTGACGCTTCAAAAGTTCCAGGAAAAGATATCTTCTTTGTAACATGAAATATGGTAATTAGCGGATATACTATCGAATGGAATGAGTCAAAATCTAATTGAACAACTACATCTCATAAAACAATTAAAACTCCAGTAACAATTGTTCAAACAGATGGAAAAACTACAATTAAAGGAAATATCGATCATAATATCATGCTTCTTTCTGAAGGTGAAATTATCTTTGATGGAACATGAAATTGTGATGATGCTCAGACAGTAAATGGAATCTTCTATGCAAAGGGTGGATTTAAGAGAGATCATGTACATTTTAATAATGATATCAATAATTCAGACCGATGTATTGGAGGAGGACTTCATGTTAAATGAGCTTTAATTGGAAGTTGAATTGGAGAATTGAAAAATGGATCAAGATCTCAATTGAATACTTGGTTCTATGGTACTCAAAAAAATAATGTGAAAGAACGTAGAGAATGAATCTTTAACGGTGCGGCTGTATTGATTGAATACTCTCCAACGGTTTCTGCAGTAGGATCTATGCCTCCAGGTGCAGAAGATTTCACAAGTACTTTGAGTATTTACAAGAGATAATCTCTTCTCTAAAAAAAACGAGAAAAAGTCTGACTACCATCAGGCTTTTTTTCTTTTTCTGAGAATCGTTATTATAGGTACGATCGCTTATTAAAAAAAATGGAACCTCACCCTAGCCCTCTCCTAAAATAGGAGATGGAAATCACGAAGTGATGGGAGATGGTGATGAGAATATTTTTCTCCCTTTTTAAAGGGAGATGTCCGAAGGACAAAGGGATTTAAAAATTTATGAGAAAATCCTCCGGCTCTGCGAGCCACCTCCTTTAAAAAAGGAGGACAGATATATTCTCCTTTTTTAAGATTCTTCAGTCGTTTCAGTTTTTTAGAAGCACAAAGCAACAACCATCTAAATCTCTTTCACAAAAATCGTTTCGCTGCGGCCCAATTCATCAGTTTTTACATCACATTTGATATATCAATATTTTTCATATAACCCTTGATGATCGGAAACGATATAGACTTGAGCATAGGATAAAGCTTTTGCATATTGCTCAGCTTCATGGACCATCTTTTCACTGAGTCTTTGACCACGAAATTCTTCATCGACAAAAACGAATCCAATAAAAGGAGAATAAGGACAATCAGGAATTCAATCTTCTTTGGTGAAAGTACAAAATCCCCTGATTTGATTTCATTCTTCGGCAATGATGAGTCTTTCCCAGGGTAAGAAATCAGATTTTTCTATTTTTTCTGCTAAATAAGGTCCCGCCTCTCGAGAAATATGGGTTGCATATTCTTTGAGATGGTTGATTTTTTCAACATCTTTGAAAGGATCCAATAAAGAAATATTCATGGTTTTTAGGAGGGATAGGGTAAAGCTGCATTGATCATAAGGAAAGAACGAGAGAAAATCAAGATAAAAAAGTTCCGAAAAATCTGATTTCTATTCGAATTTTATTTGATTTTTACTGACAGATTGATATAAAGAAATTGCCAAATCTATTTTAATCGGAATTTTCCGAATTTTGCAATTAACAAGATAAAGACGATTGATATTGTCGTTTCTTTATCTTCGTTGATTGTGAAATCCGATACTAAAGAAAATAGGTTTGGCGACTCGATAGTATCAGTCGTCTTTTTTTCTTTGATGAAATAGTTCGGCTGACACTCTTTTAGTCGCTAAACTATTTTTATTGTAAATGAAAAATAATCAAACAAACACAAATGTTAAACATTCATGACAGGTCTTTACTCCAAACTATCTAGTTGATACCATTTTAGATACATGTGGATATTCGTGAACAAATATTTTAAAAAAACATGTAATTGATAATAGTTGTGGAGCTGGAGCATTTGTTTGTGCATTTGTAAAAAGATATATAGAAGAATTTCAAAAAAATTCTAATAATAAACAAGAATTACAAGACGAACTATCTCAATACATTCATGGTATTGAATTAGAAGATTATGCATACGAACAATGTATACATAATTTAAATCAGATTGCTCAAGAATATTCACTATGAGAGATAAATTGGAATATTCTACATGATGATACATTAAATAATAAGGATTTTATAGGGAAAATGGATTTTGTTATTGGAAATCCTCCTTATGTAAGAGTTCATAATTTAGAACAGAGTTATACAGCTGTAAAACAATATAAATTTGCAGATTGATGAATGACAGATTTATATCTAGTATTTTTTGAAGTATGATTTCAAATGTTAAACAAAAATGGACGTTTATGTTATATCACTCCATCTTCATGGCTTAATAGTGTAGCTGCCCTTAATATGCGTAAGTATTTATATGAACATAAGAATATTGTTAGTATTACTGATCTTGGACATTTTCAACCATTTGAATGAATAACTACCTATACACAAATTACGTATTGTGATAAGTCTGTTTATAACGAATGCTTTAATTTTTATGTGTTTAAAGGAGATGAAAAGAAATCAATTTTAATAGATACTATATCGTATAATGATATTCTCATTTGAAATGAATTTTATCTTTCCGACTGTCAAACCTTATCTATGATAAAGCAAATTAGAGAAACTAAAACTCCACGTTTTGTTTCTGTAAAAAATGGATTTGCTACTCTTCAAGATCAATATTTTATACAAGATGATTTCCCTTTTCAAGAGTTTGTGATTCCTGTTATAAAATGATCCACTTCAAAACGAAGAAAAGCTTATTTCCCTTATGATAGAAATTGAAAACCTTTACCTAAAGAGCTCATTTTCTCATATGAGTGAGTTGCTGCATATCTTCAGAAATATAAAAAGTTATTATTAAAAGGGAAATCTGAATGAGAAAACTCTCAATGGTATTTATATTGACGTACTCAAGCATTAAAAGATGTGTTTGTAGATAAGATTTCGATAAATACCCTTTTAATCGATACACAATCCATAAAAATCAATAAAGTACCTGCATGATCTGGAGTTTACAGTTGATTATATATTATTACTGATTTCCCCTTCAATGTTATTGAATCACTTATAAAAAATGATGCTTTTGTAAAATATATTAAAGCATTAAAAAAATATAAGAGTTGAGGATATTATTGTTTTAATACTAAGGATGTGGAATTATTTTTAAATTATATGATCTTTCAAGATGAAAAACTTACACATTGATTACCCTCTAACAAATATGGGATTTCTCCATGTAATTCAAAACTCTTTTAACGCTTTTTTAGATTCAGGAACTTCCAGAAGTACTGAGAAATTAAAACCTCTTCATTGATGAATTGCAAATGATTTATATATGAGATTACATCATTTTGATCCAAATTATAATGTAATTTCTCAAGGTTTTGGAAATGATAAAGAAGCTGCGATTCCGTGAAGATATATTGATAAAAAGGTTGATATTACAGTTACAAAGAACAATCAACCAATAGCATGATTTGCCGTAAAGTTTATTATGCAAAATTATTCGCAAAATTCTAATAATTATTTTGAAAATATGCTTGGAGAAACAGCAAATATTAGGTGTAATCATTATCCTTATTTTCAAATTTTTATTATCTTAGATACTTTACCTTACTACGATAAGTCTAAAAAAATTAAACATTGGGAATGATTTACATCTACCAATGCTGGTAAATATATCACATTATCTTGTGATAATATTGATGGATATTTTCATACACCTGATAAGACACTTATTTTTATTATTCATATTCCAGACAATAAAGACTTACAGGATATGAATGAATATAGAGATTTTTATACAAGTAATGATTTTTCTATTACAATTTGAGATAATACACTATGAAAACTCTGAGATTCAGTAATTATCAACGATTATGAAACATTTATTACCAAAGCATTTCATAAAATTTTATCAATATAACACTCCAACTAAGTATGTGGTAGATTGTTTCATCTATTTAAATAAAGAAGGACAAAAAAAGAACACTTTTGTTCTTTTATTTCCCTTTGGAGAGTCAGATTTTTTCTTTTTTTTAAAATCTCTTGCAATTCTTTTTAAAATCTTTAGTACTATGTTATACAAGATACTAAAATTTTTATATTTCTCATACAGGATGGAGGAGTTTGATAAGATTACGACTCAGATGAAGAAAGGAATCTTGGAATATTTGATTTTGAGCATTATTTCCCAAGGGGAGGTCTATGCCAATGAAATTCTCTCTCAACTCAAAAATGCAAATTTAATCGTAGTGGAGGGAACCTTATATCCTTTGCTTTCTCGTCTGAAAACGGAAAAATTTCTGGAATATCGTTGGGTGGAATCTTTACAAGGTCCACCAAGAAAATATTATCAGCTTACGGAAAAGGGAAAAATGGCGTTAGAAGTTATGGACCAAGTACGAAGGAATATGGTGGAAAGTGTCGAGAAAATCATCGGGGGATAAAAAGAACCTCACGAAGTGATGGGAGAAGTTTATAATACAAAAATCGTCATCCTGAGTGAAACGAAGGATCTTAATTACAAATTAGAATCTTAAGATGTTTCGCTTCGCTCAACATGACGATGGTATTTGCTCCTGTGCTCCACTTTTAAGGGGAGCTGCCGAAGGCTGAGGGGTTGAAAAATCCTCCGGCTCTGCGAGCCACCTCCTTTCCCAAAAGAGGACAGAAGATGTTTTGCTTCGCTCAACATGACAAAGGAACCTCCCCAACCCCTCCTTACTAAGGAGGGAAATATTAAAGAAAAAAAGTTTTCCTTCTCCTTATTAAGAAGAAGGTGCCCGAAGGGCGGATGAGGTTCTTATTAATCAATTGAATAATCTTTTACTTATTTATCTATATCAATGACAACATTTGAATTTCAAGGGCAGAATTTTTCTATGGAAGGATCTGCGAAAACCTTTATCGAGAAATATCTTTCGAGAATCCAAAAATATGCCGAAAATCATGCTATTTCTGAAGAAGTAGTTGATGATCTGTATCAAGGAATTTTTGAGAAACTTTGCGCATTTGAGGGAAATATCACTCAAAAAGAGTTAGTGGATTTGGTGAATTCTTTGGGAGAACCTGAAGATATTTTTGAGGAAGAAGAAACTCGTTCAGTGATAGAAAAAGAAAAAAAGCCTGACGATAAACGATATGAAAAATTGCAAAAAACGAAACGAACCAGACCTCAAGATTCAGCAATTTTTCTTGGAGTTTGTGCAATGATCGGAAATGTTACCGGAATCCATAGACGAATTTGGAGAATCGCGGTTATGATTCTCAGTTGTGTTTTCTTGTGAAATGATGTGGAAGATCTTTTCTGCTTCTGAATTTTGTGATATCTTTTACTTGCATTGATTTTCCCAATTACGGATAAAAACTACAATCATCGTTCAACTCTGAAATATGGTTTCACTCAGATTCGAGATTTGAGGCTCTGATTTAAAAACTTTTTCTTTCGATGTTATGAATTAGGGGTAAAAGTGATTGGTTCTTCTCTCAAAATCGTGAAATACGGATTTCTTTCGCTTTGGTCGTTGTTTTTGGTTGCGCTTTTGATTTCAGGAGGAATTGTCTTGTATTATTTGTTTACAGGATTTGTGGTTGATAAGGTGGATTATTCTGCGATCTTCCCTGAAATCTTGAAAATCGGAATCATTCTTGGTCGAATTTCAGCTTTTTTTCTCTTTTTGTGGGCTTTATGAGGCTTCCTCAAGAAAAAAATCGTGAAAAATCGGATGATTGTCTCAGGGATTGTCAGCGGAATCGGTGCGATGATTATCGTGGTGATTTGCGGAATCACGATGTATATGCAGATAAAAACGCTTTATAGGGATTTTGATAATCTTGATAGTTTGACCCTTGAAAGCCGTTTCCCAAGTCAAGAACTTGAAGATTTAACAATTATTCGTATCCAAGAGCCTCGTACTTCAGGAGTTTTCAATCATGTGCAATCACTCAATATTTTTGAGTCCGAAACCGATGAAATCGTTGCAAAATATACCTTCCAATTTGCGAATGTTCCTTGAAAAGAAAAGGTAAAAAGTCTGATTACTCAACCCGTGATAAAATGGAATTCTGAGGGAGAATTGCTTTTAGCGTTCCCTGATAATGCACTCTTTACCGAGGTTGTTCCTTTTGTTCCAATGAGACGAGATCTCACCCTTTATGTGCCAAAAAATGTTGTTTTCCATCTGAATACGGATTACTATTATGCCACTAATACCGAAAATCCTGCATGGATGCAACAATTTGGAGGATTGGTTCAACCTTGTGATAAAATTTATTGGAAAGAATCCGTTGGAAATTTCTACTGTGATGTGAAACCTTCTCTCAATGCGTATGATGTGGAGAATATCGCTCGTGAGAAAGCTGATGAATTAGTTCCTTTGCAAGGACTTGAACCGAATTGGAGTTCTTATGGCTATCCTCATTCACAGGAGAGATATTGGTCTGTTCATTCTGTTCTTAAGAGAGGGCATAATCATTATCTTATCAAATTTTATGATGCGTTCTTCAATTTCTTTATCGATGTGCAGTTTGATTTCGATGAGGAGGGAAATTTGATTTTCACTGATACGAAGCTTGAAAAAATCGAACAGAAAGGATTGATGGATTCCGAGAGAATGGCAAATTATTCTGGTTGGGAGAATCTTTCATGATTTGATCTTAAAATGAAAGAAACTCCCCAAAATCCAGAAGATTATGAACAGAGAATCTCTGCATTAGAAAAGAAAATAGAACAGTTAGAGATGAAACTTTGAGAGTAAAAAACGAAAAAATAAAAAAATACCTTTACTTTTTAATTGAAATTTATATAGTAATTGTAATTTATTTTTTTGTTGCAAAATATGGCCGAGAAAGATGTTCAGATTTTTGATTCTACTTTAAGAGATTGAGCTCAAGGGGAGTGAATTAGCTTCTCTGTGCAGGATAAGATTGCAATCGTTCAAGCTTTGGATGAACTTGGAATTAGTTATATTGAAGCAGGAAATCCTTGATCTAATCCAAAAGATAAGGAATTCTTTCAGGAAATTAAGAAAATCTCTTTAAAACATGCAAAACTTGTAGCTTTTGGAGCTACTAAAAGAAAAGATCTTTCTTGTGATCAAGATTTGAATCTTCAAAGTCTATTAGCTGCAGATACAGAGGTTGTTTGTATCTTTTGAAAAACTTGGGATTTTCAAGTTACTGAGATTCTTCATGCAACTTTGGAGGAAAATCTTACGATGATTAGAGAAACGGTACAATATTTAGTAGATCATCATAAGGAGGTTATTTTTGATGCTGAACATTTTTTCACAGGATATAAAAATAATGCAGATTATACGGTGCAATGTTTACAAGCTGCTGTCGATGGGGGAGCAAAATGTCTTTGCCTTTGTGAAACTAAGGGAGGAGAAATGCCTATTCAGTGTTTTGAAATTACGAAAAAAATGGTTGCTCTCTTTGGAGAAAAAGTAAAAATCTGAATTCATACTCATAATGATACAGGTTTAGCAGTTGCAAATTCTCTTTTAGCAGTACAGGCTGGAGCTACTCATGTACAAGGAGTTTTATTAGGATTCTGAGAAAGAACTTGAAATGCTAATCTAAGTACGATTATTGGAGATTTACAACTTAAAATGGGATATCATTGTATTCCAGAAAATAAGATGAAAATTCTGACTCCTATTTGTAAGAGAATTGCTGAAATTTCAAATATTACTCTTTATTCTGGGATGCCTTATGTTTGAAAAAGTGCTTTTGCCCATAAAGCAGGAATGCATATTGATGCAGTTATCAAAAATCCGTTCGCTTATGAACATATTGAGCCAGAACTTGTAGGAAATGAAAGAGTATTCTTGGTAAGTGAGGTTGCAGGGAAAAGTATGTTAGTAGAAAAAATGCAAAAATTCGATGCTACTATTACGAAAGAAAGTCCTCTTGTCGCAGAAACCGTAAAAAAGATTAAAGAATTGGAATATGGAGGATATCAGTTTGAAGGAGCAGATGCAAGTCTAGAACTTTTGATTCGTAAGATTATGGGAAAATATCAACCTTTTTTCACTTTACATTATTACAAAACTAATGGAGAATTGCCTCGTTTTTCTGAAGCAGAATGTGCTTTTGCACAAGTAAAAATTGAGGTAGAGGAAAATTCTGTCGTTGCTGCTGGGGAATGAAATGGACCTGTAAATGCTCTTGATATCGCTCTTCATAAAGCATTAGAACAGTTTTATCCTAAGATTTCAAAAGTTCATTTAACTGATTATAAAGTTCGTGTCTTAGATGGTGAAAAAACTACCGGAAGTAAGGTACGTGTTTTGATTGATTCTACGGATGGACAAGAGGTTTGGTCTACTATTGGAGTCTCTGGAGATATTATCGAAGCAAGTTATCGTGCTTTAGTGGATTCTTTTGAGTATAAATTGATCAAAGATTTAGAGAGAAGATTTTCAAAGATTATTTAACGAAAATTTTCAATGAAAATACTTTTGATTTTGGGGGCGTTTTTTGTATATTTAAAGAAAGAATTTTAGTTCTTTCACTCTGATGATGATTACTTTATTAGTTGTCCTTCTTATTATTCTTGCTGTTATTGGACTTTTTAAACTTTTGTTTTCTTTCGCTGGAATCTTAGTGTTTTTAGGTCTAATGTGGTGGTTAATCTTTTTAGGAGGAGCGGTGAAAATTATTCAGTTGGTTGCATATTTTTGTGCTAAAGTCTTCAATACTCTTTATGATTTTGTTCGTGGTAAATAGAAAGGCAGTTTTCGATGATAGAGTCGAAAATTTGCTTTTTTGTTTTCTTTGGAGTATGATAAGAACATTCAGATTCTTACTCTTTTTACTTTTTTATTATTCTATATGAAAGATCTTATTCTCTCTTGAATTCAAGCTAGTGGAAAAGGAAGTCAGTCGAGATTATTATTGGAACATTTTGGGGAAAACATGAAATATTTTGAGACGGGTGGAATCCTTAGATCCCTTCAAAGTACTGATAATTCTATTGGAAATTATTTGAAAAATCTGACGAAACATGGACTTTTGGTCGCAGATGAGGTAGTTTCTGGGCTTCGAGGAGTTTTTATGGCAACTCTTGGAGAAAATGATATGATTCTTTGAGATGGTTGTTTGAGAAGAATAGGACAAACACAGCAAATTATCGCTCAAATGAGAGCAAAACAGAGAGATTTTATTGTAGTAAATTTTCAGATTACGGAAGAGGAGGTCTATAAAAGATTATCTTGAAGAAAAATTTGTTCACAATGTGGAAAAAGCTTTTCTGTATTAGATGGATCTATGGAACATTGTAATGCTTGTGGAGGAGTGTTGATTCGTCGTAATGATGATGAAGATGTGGAAGCGATTAAATCGAGAATTTCTGCTTTTCATGAAGATACAGAACCTTGTATTACTTGGCTTAGAAATGAAGGGGTGCTCGTTGATATTGATGCTATGAGAGATCCTCAAGAAATTTTTCAAGATTTGCTTAGGCTTATAGAAAAATAATTTACTTTTCTTTTATATTCTATGAAAACTATAGTTGTCGCTTCTGGAAATGCTCATAAAATCGCAGAAATAAAAACATTCTTCCCTCATGATACTTTATTATCGATGAAAGAAATTGGTTTCACAGATGAAATTGTTGAAGATGGGACTACTTTTGTGGAAAATGCTTTGATTAAGGCAAGAGCGATTCATGATTTTTTGCAGAAACAAGGAAAAGAGTATCTTGTTTTAGCAGATGATAGTGGACTTTGTGTTAATGCTTTAGGAGGAAAACCAGGAATTTTGAGTGCAAGATATAGTGGAGAACATGGAAATGATCAAAAAAATAGAGAAAAAATTCTGACTGAAATGCAAGGGCAAACGGAAAGAACTGCATTTTTCTCGTGTTGTATGGTTGAAGTCTTCCCTGAAGGGCAGTATCTTATTTGAGAAGGAAAAGTGATGGGAACAATCTTAGAGCAAGAAGAAGGGGAATGATGATTTTGATATGATCCAATTTTTTACTGTGATGAACTTGGAAAATCTTTTGGAGTTGCAACTGCTGAAGAGAAAAATAGTGTTTCTCATAGAGCTAGAGCGATTCAAAATCTTTTGGAGCAAGAAAAAAAGAATCGTTAAAAAAAGGGATATCCTCCCTTTCTTTTTTTAATATTCAATTTTGTCAGATTTTTCTTTCCATTCTTTGAAAACATTCAAAGCTTCTTCTGTAGGCATAGGATAGGTTTTTAAGGTTCTTTCTGATTCTGTTTTTGCAAGTTCTTCGTAGATAAATGCATCATCGAATCCAATATTTGCAGCATCGTGTTTCGTATTTGCATAATACATCGCATCAGGTCTTGCTCGATAAATAGCTCCTAAACACATAGGACAAGGTTCACAACTGGTATAAATCGTACATCCTGTTAATTGGAAGGTTCAGAGATTTTTACAAGCATCACGAATTGCCATCACTTCTGCATGGGCTGTTGGATCATTGAGTGAAGTTACATTATTTGCACCTCTTCCAACAATTTTCCCGTTTTTTACGATTACTGCTCCGAAAGGCCCTCCTTTCCCAGCTCTCATATTTTCTAAAGAAAGCTGTACTGCTTCTTGCATAAATTCTTGGTTTGTCATTAATATTAAGAAAAAATAAAAATCTGACTCTATTATAATGGTTCTTGTTATTTTTTCAAATTTTTGCTTTTGATCCACATTCCGTCTCCAAAACTGTAAAATTTATATCCTTGTTCGATCGCATATTGATAGCATTGAAGGGCATTTTCTCTTCCCATAGCAGCACTTACGAGCATTAAGAGAGAAGATTTTGGAAGATGAAAATTGGTAATGATCTGATCGATAATTCTAAATTGGAATCCTGGATAAATGAATAATTTGGTTTCTACGGAGAAAAAACTTTCTTGTTCCTTCAAGGAAAAAATGTAGGTATGTGCTTTTTCTTCATCGATTTCTTTTGTGAGTTCGTTCCAAAACTCTTTTACTTCAGGAGAAATTGTTTCTAAAAAAGAAGAAAAGTCTGAATGAAAACTTAGATACCATCGGAGATAAGGAAGCGTTTCTAAAAATCTTACCATGGTCGTCCCTACTGCGATCAGATTTTTTTTCTCTTTTTTTCGTTGATAAATGATTTCAAAAACCTTTTTCTCAACAAGCATGGTCTCTTGATGAATGGGGTGTTTCCTGATATCTTCGACATAAACGGGTTTAAAGGTTCCCAATCCGACATGGAGCGTGAAAAAATGGTAGGGAATTTGTTTTTCATTAAATTTCTCCAAAAGTTCCTTGGTAAAATGAAGAGATGCCGTGGGAGCTGCGGCCGATCAGATATTTTCCGCAAAATAGGTTTGATATCGCTGTTCTTTCTCTTTGGTGTAGGTAATATAGGGAGGTAAAGGCATTTCTCCGTATTGTTCCAAAAAATCGAACAGTTCCATTCCTTCGAGAGAAAAGAGAATTCCTTGTTCGGTATATTCCAAACTTTCTAAAATCAGATGATCATTGAAAAAGATTTTTGCTCCTGGTTTGAAATTCTTATCATCGGAAACCAGGCATTCTAACTTATCATCTTGTAAACGATAGATAAAAATCTCACCATCGACGATCCTTTCTTCTCCACTTCTTCTGAGAATGCGAACCTTTTTGAGAGGAATCCTTGCTTTGAAAACTTTGGTTTGATTGAAAAGGAGTAAATCGTCTTTTGAGAGAAGATTTTGGAGTTCCCGAAAGGTGGTATTTTGATATTGATTTTTTTCATCGACGATCAAAAGTTTTGCTTGATGTTCGGGTAAAGTGGGGACTTGTGCAATTTGATCTTCTGGTAAGGTATAGTTATAATTTTCCAATAAGAAATCCTCGTGATTCATTTGAAAGTTTTAGGATAAAATTGTTGTCTTTTATATTTTTTTTATTTTTGAATGCAATTTCTTTCTCTAGGGTAAATTTTTATGGTTTCAAAATTTTCCCTTCAAAATTTTTCCTCTTGCATTCCTTTTTTAAATCTATAATATTTTTTTTACTTTTAGAATCTTTATGAGTAGCTCATGATGGATAAATTGTTGGGAATGCGAGATTCTGCGGTTCAATGGTTTCAGAATGTAGATGTTATGGCTGAAATTGAACACATCTTGGATATTCCTGAACCTATATTATGAGGAGAACTTATTTTGCTCTTTATAATATGAATTATCTCTCTGCTTTATACTCTTTTTAAAACAGAGAAGATGAAACATTTCGGAGAAAAATTTATCGTACTCTTTGAACTTGGGGTAGAAAAAATTTATGAATTTTTCGAAGATATTATTGGAAAAGATCAAAAATTCTGGGTGAAATCAACGGTTATTGGAATTTTCTTTGTGATTCTTTTCTCAAATCTTGCGGGATCTATTTTTGATTTTATCAATACAATGTTCCCTGGATTTGATCAAAAGATTGTAGCTCCAACATCTGGACTCAATTTCAATATCTCTATGGCATTGGTTTCTGTATGTTTGATTTTGATTCTTCAAATACAAAAGTTAGGATTTGGAAAATTTATTTATTCATATCTTCCTGTTTGGTGAAAAAATTATGTGAAAGTAGAAAAAGGAGATATGCATCCTGCTCTTTATTATCCCTTAGCTGTAGTTGTTAAACTCTTTGATATTGTTATTTCACTTTTTGTTGGAATCCTTGATATTGTAGGAAATATTGCAAAAGTGATTTCATTATCCTTTAGGTTAACAGGGAATTTGATGTCTGGAACGATCTTGCTTGGACTTCTTGTTTGAGCGGTAAGTTCGCTTTCTCAACTTATTGGGGGAGTGGATTGTCCTGTGCTTTTCCCTATCATTGTTGTTCTTTGGGGAATCCTTGGGGCTGTGATTCAGGCTTTTGTCTTCTCTTTATTAACTGCGATCTTTATTAAAGTTGCAGTGGAAGATTAGGTATTAATTATTTAGGTTTTTATTTTTATAATATATATTTATTATGGAAACTTTAGGTCTTATTTGAGCTGGTTTAGCTGCTGGTTTAGGAGGAATTGGTGCTGGTATTGGAGAAACTCTTATCGCATCTGCTACTATGACTTCAATTTTGAGAAATCCAGATTTGAAGAGTAAACTTATGATCTTCATGATTTTGTTTATCGCTTTGGATGAAACGGTTGCTATTTATGGACTCGTTGTAGCTTTACAAATCGCAGGATTACCTTCTGATGTTATTGCTGCTAATTCTCATACTTTAATTGCTGCTGCTTTAGCTGTAGGACTTCCTGGTTTAGCTATCGGAGTTGGAGAAGGATTTGTTGCAAGAACTGCTATCGACTGTATTGGTAAAAATGGAGAATTACAATCTAATTATATGGTTTTGACAATCTTAGGAATGGCTTTGATTGAATCTGCCGCTATTTACGGATTGGTTGTAGCTCTTAATCTTCTTGGAACTCTTGGAGCATAGTTTATGTATCAAAAAATTTAGTATTATAAATAAAATCTATGGAAGATATTAATGTAAGTTTGATTATTGCGTGAGTGATAAACTTTTTGGTTATTGTCTTCTTGTTTAGAAAGCTTCTTGGAGATAGAATTGTAGGAGTAGTAGAAGAAAGAAAAAAAATGATAGAAAAGTTAAAAAAAGCTGATGAAGAATACGAACAGATGATTAACGAAGCTAAGAGAGAATCTGGAAAACTTATTTCTGAAGCTGAACAAGAAAAAAATAGACTTATCCATGAGGCACATTTGATTGCTGAGGATGAAAAGTCAAAAATTATTAAAGATGGACAGGCAAAAGTAGAAGCGATGAAAGAAAATGCTGCTTTTGAAACTGAAAAACTTGAAAAACAATTGAAAGAAGAATGGGTAAATTCTGTGAAACAAACTTCAAAAAAAGTTGTAAAAAGATTATTGAAACATGATAAAGAATTATCTGATGAATATTTTGGAGTATTGGTTGAAGATTTACAAGAACAAGGAAAAAGTCTTTAGTTTTTGATCTCAGAAGAATGGATAAAAAAACGCTTATAGATGCTTTTCTTGCTGATACAAAACCTGAATATCTTCTTCAACTTTTGAAAGTAATTCAACATTTATCAATTAGATATGGGGAAAAATTTGGTGTAGATTCTTTTTTGGAAGGATTGGAAAAGGTTCATAAAGATGTAACAGATTTGATTAGAGTACTTCAAAAATCTCATCTTCTTGAAAAAAAGGAGTTGGCAAAGTTTATTCGTGAATTTGAAACGAAACTTTCAGAAAAACAATCAGATTTTTCTCTTATTTCTTCCAATGAGAAGATTGTAGATTCTGTTACTTCTTTTTTGGAAAAAAACTTTACCAAAGTTCATGTGAATTATGAAAAGTCAGATCTTGATGGGGTAATTATCAAGGGAAGTGGATATTCTGTAAAAAGGTCATTGGATAATGATGTAGACAAGATGTTAGCATAATTTATATCGTATTTATAAACATGTCAGTAATACAAGATTTATTACAACAAATAGAAACAGGAATCGATCAAGCTAAACTCAATGATTCTTTCCAAAAGAAAGGTGAAATTTTGGAATTGAAAGATGGAGTTGCTACGGTTACTGGTTTAGATGAAGTAAAATCATCAGAAATTGTTCTTTTTGAAAATGGGGTTAAAGGATTAGTTCTTGATCTTACTACCGATGGAGCTGGAGTTCTTGTTTTGGGAGATTATAGTTCTTTGAAGCAAGGAGATACGGTAACTGCAACAGGAGAAGTTTTCAAAGTTGGAGTTGGTGAAGAGTATCTTGGAAGAGTAGTAAATGGTGTTGGAATGCCAATTGATGGTGGAAAAGAAATTAAACCTGAACATTTTGGGCTTGTAGAAAGAGTTGCTCCTGGAGTTATTACGAGAAAGGAAGTAAATGTTCCTTTGGAAACAGGAATTAAATCTATCGATGCGATGATTCCTATTGGAAGAGGACAGAGAGAATTGATTATTGGAGATAGACAAACGGGAAAAACAACGATTGCAACGGATACTATTCTTAACCAGAAAGGAAGAGATGTATATTGTATTTATGTTGCTATTGGACAAAAAGATTGAAAGGTAAGAAGAACTGTTGAAATGCTTAAAGAGAAAGGAGCAATGGATTATACGATTGTGGTAAATGCTTCAATTTCTTCTCCAGCTGTTATTCAATATCTTGCTCCTTATGTAGGATGTGCTATGGGAGAATATTTTATGGAACATGGAAAAGATGCTTTGATTATCTATGATGATCTTTCAAAACATGCCGTTGCTTATAGAGAAATTTCATTACTTCTCAAAAGACCTCCTGCAAGAGAAGCTTATCCTGGAGATGTTTTCTATCTTCATTCAAGATTATTGGAGAGAGCTGCAAGAGTAGATCAACAATGGGGAGGAGGAAGTTTAACTGCTTTACCTATTATTGAAACTCTTGGAGGAGATATCGCTGCATATATTCCAACGAATGTTATTTCAATTACGGATGGACAGATTTTCTTGGAAAGTGATCTTTTTAATTCAGGATTTAAACCTGCAGTAAATGTTGGACTTTCTGTATCCAGAGTTGGAGGTTCTGCACAGACAAAAATTATGAAGAAAGTGTCTGGAAATTTGAAACTTCAATTGGCTACGTATAGAGAATTAGCAAGTTTCTCTCAGTTTGCATCTGATCTTGATCCTGCTACGAGAAGAAAATTGGATAATGGAGCTAAACTTATGGAAATGTTGAAACAAACCAATGATTCTCCAATTCCTTTCTTCAAACAGGTTGTTTTGGTATATGCTGGAATTCATGATTATTTTGAAAAAGCTCCTCTTGAAGGAATTGCTAAGATTGAAAAAATGATTTATCAGAAATTAGATTCTAGTTATTTGGAATTAGCAAATAAAATTCAAGAAGAAAAGGCTCTTACTCCTGAAATAGAAGAAGAGATGAAAAATCTGATTTCTGAAGTTATTACAGAATTAGGATATAATTAGTCATTAGTTTCAGTGGTTCTTTTTATTTTGTGTTTTACATGATGTGGTTGAAAATACATACAGTACATGGAATGATATTTGATGGAGAGGTTGAAGGAGTAGAGGTCCCTACTAAAGTTTGAATCCTCTCTATCTTGCCACACCATAATCCTTTAACTTCCATTTCTCTCCCTGGATTGGTAAAATTTTCTCCTGTTGAAAAGAGAGAAAGTAAGGTCCTTTCTGATTCTCAGTTTCTTTTTGAAGATGAAAAAATTGCTATTGCGGTAGGAAAAGGAATTCTTTATACGGATGGAAATAATATTGTAATGTTTGTTGCTTCTGCAACGGTTAGTCCTTCGTCTGATGAAGATTCTCTTCAGAAAATGAAACAGGATTTAGAGACAAAGATTTCTCAGATTAGAGCTTCTGGAAATCAAGAGGAAATGGAGAAAGCATATTTGAATTTACAAAAGTTGACAGCAGATCTTAAACTCTTGAAAATCAAGAAACACAATCATAAGAATCAGACTTCTCAATAATTTTTATTTGTTTTGGGTAAAATGGCAAATATTAGGCAAGTAAAGGCAAGAATTAAAGCAACGACCAATCTCCAAAAAATTGTGAAAGCATTGGAAATTGTTTCGACCGTAAAACTTCAAAAATTAAAGGGAGTCATTGGTTCTTATAAAGAATTCTTGCAGAGTTTCTTGGAAGTAGTGAATATTGTGAGAAAGGAAGTTAATCTTTTCGATTATGATAAAGATTCACGAGATCCTCATGGAAAAAGACTTCTTGTAGTGGTTACAGGTGATAAAGGACTTTGTGGTGCGGTAAATTCGAGAATCTTCAAAAGAATGGAGAAAAATTATGGACATATGAAAGATAAAGCAGATGTGTTTGTAATTGGGAAAAAAGGATTGGAATATTTTGTACTTAATGGACGAAACGTTGTAGGGTCTGCAACGATCTCTGATAATGTTTTGCTCGGTGAAGTTGATCCGATTTCTGCTTTTATTGCTAAAGCAATCGAAGATAAAAAATATTCAAAAATAAAAGTCTATTTCAATTTCTACAAGAATGTAATTTCTCAGGTTTTGACGAGATTTAAATTATATCCTCTTGATGAAAATTCTTTCAATAACTTTTTGAATGAAATTGGAGTATCTTTGGATCATTTGGAAAGTATTGAACATAAGTTTTTGATGATAGAACCTGATGTAAAGACTTTTAAATTTGATTTCTTACAACATTTGATTCGTATTATTATTTTTTCAGCAGTACTTCATAATAAAACAACGGAATATGCTTCTAGAATGATGGCGATGAAAAATGCGAAAGATAATTGTAAAGAATTGATGGAACAACTTACTCTGTTATATAATAAAACTCGTCAGTGAAGAATTACTCAAGAGATTACAGAGATTGTTGGTGCAAAAGTTTCACTTGAATAAGGTATTGTTTTTATTCTATAATATTTCTTAATGTCTAATGTTAATAATGATGGACAAGCTTCTCTTGGAAAAATTATTGCAATTAGGGGAGTGGTAGTTGATGTCCTTTTTGATCAGAATGTTCCTAATATTTATGATGCTTTGAAAGTTCTTTCTCAGAATGTTAGTGGAAAAAATGTAGTTATCGAAGTGCTTCAAGTTTTGGAAAATGGAGTGGTAAGAGGAATTGCTATGGATTCAACAGACGGACTTAAAAGAGGAGATGAAGTAGAAAATACTTGATCACCAATTAAAGTTCCCGTTGGACCTGAAGTTCTTTCTCATATCTTCAATGTTTTGGGAGAGACAATAGATGGAACTGATCCTGTAAAAGGAACAGAGCAGTGGCCAATCCACAGAAAAGCTCCTGTATTTACTGATCTTTCTACGAAAGCAGAAATCCTTGAAACAGGAATCAAAGTTATTGATCTTTTGGCACCTATTTTAAAAGGTTGAAAAGTTGGACTTTTTGGAGGTGCTGGAGTAGGGAAAACGGTTATTATGCAAGAGTTGATTCATAATATCGCTGCGGCACACAATGGATATTCTGTAGTAGCGTGAGTAGGAGAAAGAACGAGAGAAGGAAATGATCTTTATTATGAAATGAAAGGAGCAGGAGTTATCGATAAAGTAGCAATGGTTTATGGACAGATGAATGAAACTCCAGGACCTAGAGCAAGAGTTGCTTTGACAGGACTTACGATGGCTGAATATTTCAGAGATGTAGAACATAAAGATGTTCTTCTTTTCATTGATAATATTTTCAGATTTACGCAAGCAGGATCAGAAGTTTCTGCACTCCTTGGAAGAATCCCTTCTGCAGTAGGATATCAATCTACTTTAGCTACTGAAATGGGAACCTTACAAGAAAGAATTACTTCAACAGATAAAGGATCAATTACTTCAATCCAAGCCGTATATGTTCCAGCTGATGATTATACAGATCCAGCTCCTGCAACAACATTTGCACACCTTGATTCAAAAATTTGTTTGAATAGATCTATTGCTGACAAAGGTATTTATCCTGCTGTAGATCCTCTTGATAGTACTTCTTTGCTTTTGACTCCAGATATCGTAGGAGAAAGACATTATAAAGTAGCAAGAGAAATTCAGAGAATCCTTCAAAAATATAAAGAATTACAAGATATTATCGCTATTCTTGGTATGGAAGAACTTGGAGTTGAAGATAAGGTTACAGTTTATAGAGCTAGAAAAATTGAAAGATTCTTTGCACAGAATTTCTTTGTTGCTGAGAAATTTACAGGTAATCCAGGTACTTTCGTTAAACTTGAAGATACGATTGAATCTTTTGAAAAGATTATTGCTGGAGAAGTTGATGAAATTCCTGAAAGTTTCTTTATGTATAAAGCTACTCTTAAGGATGTTATTGCAGCTTATGAAGAAGATAAAGCTAAACATGGTGATGAGTAAAAAAATAGAAAAATCTGACTGTTCATGAGGGAGAGTCAGATTTTTTTTTATCTTTTTTGTTGTTGAAGATTATTTTTTGTGAGTAAAGATGATTTATAGTTTCGAATTCTAGTTTCAAATGATCATTTTTTTGCAAAAATGGATATTTTCGGATATAATTAAAGGAATTTTATTTCTTTCTTTGCTGAATAATGGACAATCAAAATACTCAAAATCAAAATTTGAATCCTCTTCAACCTCAACCACAGGTTCCTTTTCAGCAACCTATTATTCAATGACCTGTACAAGTTCCAACAGAAAATATCGCACAAAATGGAGTTCAAGTCCCTGTACAAACACCCGTACAGACTCCTGTACAAGTTCCCGTACAATCTCCTGTACAAACTCCCGTGCAAGTACCGGTACAAACACTATCTCAATCTTCTATGCCTACAGCAGAAGATCAAGCCGATCAACGACTTCAACAACAAATGCAACAACAATCTCAACAAGAACAAGTTCCTCAGCAACCACAAGTACAACCACAACAACAAACACCACAAATACAAAATCAAACACCACAAGTGAATCCCCAAGATGTACAAAATCAAATGATTTTACAACAACTTCTTGCACAACAATCTCAATACAAAGCACAATATGAATCTATTGTCAATTTTTTGAAACAAAATCCTAATCAAACGCTAGAAACCCTTCAAACTTATAAAGCACAACTTCAACAACTTAATATGGCATATTTACAAATTGAAGGACAACTTAAAGCAGTGTGATATGTTCAGCAAACGAAAGTAAATAAACCTACAACCGTAAAAACAGGAGATAAAGCAAATTTTTCTCTTAAAAAACTTTGAATTGGATGTGGAATTTTTTTCCTTCTCTTAGCTTGATGATTTGGATTAGGAATTAACTTCCTTGTCGATAATCCAGATTCTTTCGCAAGTATGGGAATTACCACAGCAACAGCAAAAAGTTTACTTTCTATTTTTGCAGGAATCTTTTTCTGAGTTCCTCTTTTAGTAGGACTAGGACTTCTTATTTCAAATATTTACAAGTTAATTACCGCAAAAAATCAATCAAAGTTAAAATTTTTGTGAGGGATCCTTTTATCTTTCGTGATTTTCTGAATTTTTGGAGCAGGAATTGGGTTCGTCTTTGGTAAAATTAATGAAATTCAAGTGGAAGAAAAATTTAATGCTAATGAAATGATTACTCCTTATATTGTGGGGGAAGGCGATAAAAAGATTCCTTATACTTCAAAGATCCCTCTTATTGCACCGGCACAAATTGCATATCAACTTCAACCAAATCTCATTATGACGTTTGCAACCAAAAATATTGGAGAAGTAAGAGTGGAAGGAGTTACTCTTCATTGTGGAAATACAAGTTCAACAGGTACATGAGAACAAGTTCTCAACTATGGAAATAATGGTTTTGATGGATATTGTCTTTACTCAAAAAAAGGAACGTATGTAGCAAGAATTGATATTTATTACACGAATCTTTTAACAGATGAAAGACTTGTCTATCCTGTAGCTTTAGAAAATGGAACCTTTAATTTTATTTCAGAAGTTTCTCTCGTATCTTCTGCTACCAATAAGCCTCTTACATTTGAAAACGGAGAATTCTTAGTCTGAAAAGCTCCAGCAAAAATTACCGTAGATTCAAGTCAGATTTTTAAAGATTTTAATTTACAAGATTATAAAGTAGAGCGAGATTTCGATGGTGATGGAACAATCGACAGAGAGAATGTTACTTTCGATTATACCTTTAAGAGACCAAAAGTGTATTATCCAACTTTCCAATTCCCTGAATTATCTAATTTTGTATACTCTTTCCCTATCAGAGTAGAACAGTGAGATATCCCAATTTGTGATATTAAGCTTATCAATTTAGAAAAAACAAAGTATAAAATTCAGACTGAATTCTTGAATGGAAGTGTTTCGAGTATTGCTAATTATTCCTATGCGGTTCTTGATTCCAAATCTAAAGAAAAAATTTATACCAATAAAGATAAAACCTTAGACTTCTTTTATACTTTCCCTGAAATTTGAAATTATTATGTGATGTTAGATTTTGTGACGGTAGATGGAAAGGAAGGAAGTTGTGAATCTGATCCTATTCAACTTCAAACAGAAAAATTAACTTTTGAACCAAAATTTACTCATAGAATCGTATGAAATAGAGATTTTTCTCCTCTCATTATTACAGGAGAACAAGTGAATATTTCGACAATCCCTCAGGAATTTCATTTCGAATTTGAATCTCTTTCTTCTTCAAGTCTTTCTGTAGAGAAGAAAGTATTCTTCGATAACGAAGCTCTTATCGATGACGAAGGAATTTATCGCTTTAAAATTAATGATGAAGAAAAACATGAATTTAGAATAGTTGTTGAAGACCCTGAGAAAAAATTAAAAACAGAGAAAACGATTCGTTTCATTGTAAAAACTCCTGATTTAGATTGTTCTTCTTTCACAGCAACTCCAAGTCAATGATTTGAACCTTTGAAAGTAACACTTGATGCTTCTAAAGTAAAACTCAAAGATCCAGAAGATAGTGCAATTTATTTCTCTTTTGATTTTGGAGATGGAGAAAAGAAAGAAAATCTTTCAAATGGAATTATGTCTCATAATTATACCTATGATTACAAAAAAGAAAATGGAGAATACAAACCAACCGTAACGGTTCGTAGTCGTAAAGGACTTACTTGTGTACAAACACTCCCTTTCCCTATTATTGTAAAGAAAGAAATCGCTCAAGTAGAATTAACTTCACCATCTCATCCAACGCAAATTGCAAAAGTAGGAAAGACGATTTCATTTTATGCGGATTTCAATGGATATCCAGAAACTATGACTCGAAATTTTGGAGATGGAACAGAAGAATATACTTGTAAAGGAAGAAATTGTACAGAGATTACTCATGAATTCCAAGAAAAAGGATCTTATGCAGTTCGTCTTACCCTCGATTTTGAAGACAATCAACCTGTACAAAAAGTATTAAATTTTAAAATCCAATAGAAAAAAGAGGAAATTTGCTCCTCTTTTTTTGAAATTATCCGTTATTTTCTTCAGACTTTTCTTCTTTTCCTTTTTGCTGTTTAAAATAATTATACATCGCAAGAGAAATCTCTCCATACACAAAATCTTGATCTTCAATCGTAATGACAGATCCTCAAATTTTAGGATCGGCATGTGGCTCTTTTTTGGGAGGATTTCCCATATTATAGAGAGTTCCTACTACTCCTGCATTTTCTGAAATATCGAATCCAGAAAGTTCTCGACGGTGAACAATATTTTTCACAAGTAAGGTTGCGAGTTTTGCACTAAGAACATCATTTTCAGTAATCGCTTTTTCTGTGATTTGGACATTTCTCAAATCTTCTCCATAACCATATGCTAAAGCTTCATTTTTGATTCTTCGAGCGGTTCAGAGTTTGATTCCTGCAACTCCCACAGAAACATCATACGAACGAAATAACATAGGAGTTCCTTTGAGAATCGTGTCTTTCAAATATCCACGCACTCCTTTGCAAGAAATTCTAATTTGTTCTCCCAAAATTGCAGAAAGTACTAAATCATAATCAATTCCTACTTCTTTTGAATAACTTTTTAAAGTATTATTAAAAGTTTCTCTTTCTTTAGCGTCGATTCCTTTGATAATGAATTGTACACAAGGACTTTGCATGACATTTTCAGGAAGTTGAAATTTTGGTTCTTCGTGTTTCTCTATTTCTACGATTTTACTTTCGGATTTGGTATATCATTGATTTGATAAAACATTCATCATCATAATTCCTCCAAATCGAAGAACAACTCCAACAAAAAGAAATAAAAGGAAGTTTTTGATAAATTTCATTGAAAAGGTAAAAAAACAAACAAATAAATCTGATTTTTTTATGCGATAATTTCATACCCACCTGGTACATCTTTTACTTGAAATCCCTCGGCTTGAATTTGATTTCTCAGTTCATCAGCAAGTGCATAATTTTTCTCTTGTTTTGCTTGGAATCTCTGTTCTGCGAGGGTTTTTATGTTTTCAGGAATTTCGAGAGGGAGGTCAGATTCTTCCTCTTTTTTCCCTAATTCTAATTTAAAGAAAACAATATCAAGCCAATTGATAATTCCTAAGATTTCTTCATTTTCCGTGCGGATCGCTGTGCTGATTTCTGCCAAAAGTTTTGGAGTATTCAAATCATCGAGGATACTTGAGAGGCATTTCTGGAAAAATGTTTTCCCTTCTTCCGTAGTTAATTGTTTTTCAACTTCTTCAGCAGTTCCTTCAAAAAGAGGAAAATTCTGACTGCTTAACTTCTTTTTCAGATTTTTTCTCTGAGCTTGTGCTTGACGAAGGATTTCTTCATTATAATCCAGAAAATTACGATATTGTGCCGTGAAGAAAAGCATTTTCAAATCAAGTCCAGAAAATCCCGCTGCTTCCAAAGCATCGAGAGTAATCAATCCTCCTGCGGATTTTGAAAGTTTTTTCCCTCAGAGATTGAGATATTGTTCGTGCATTCGGTATTTTACTCGAGGATGAACATCGAAACAACATTCACTTTGAGCAATTTCATTCGGATGATGAACCGGAATATGGTCAACTCCTCAAGTATGAAGGTCGAACTGAGTTCCTAAATATTTACTTGCCATCGCACTACATTCGATATGCCAACCTGGGAAACCTACTCCCCATGGAGAATCTCGTTCCATTTGTCTTTTCTGATCTTTTGGAGAGAATTTTCGTAAGGCAAAATCCGTAATATTCTTTTTCTGATCGTTCTGGACTCTTGCTCAGGCTTTTAAATCTTGTTTTTCTAATTGTGCTAATTTTCCGTATTCTTCCACTTTTGAAGTATCCATATAGATTCCGTCATCTTCGATTGTGTAAGTATACCCTTTTTCTTCCAAGACTTTGATCATTTCGATCTGTTCCTTGATATGGTCGGTTGCTCTCGGCATGACATCAAATCTTTCAACATGGAGCGAATCCAAACAATGATAAAATTTCGCAATATAGATTTCTGCTAATTCCCAAACGGTTTTATTTTCTCTCCTTGCTCCTTTTTCCATTTTGTCTTCTCCGTCATTTCCATCATCAGTAAGATGTCCGACATCGGTAAGATTCATCACATGTTTTACAGGATATCCCAGAATATCTCTGATCGTACTTCTCAACATATCAGCAAAACATACGGCTTTCAAATTCCCGATATGCGGATCTCGATATACGGTTGGACCACAGCTATAAATTCCTACAAAATCTTTCTTCCCTTCATCGAAAAAAGGCTGAAAGATCTCTTTTTGACGAGTCATGGTATTGTAAATAGTGAATTGATGTTTAGAAGGCATGGTTTTTATTGAAGATTTAAAATTATGGGTAGTATAGGGATTTTTTTATAAAAAAAAAGAGGAAAAGTCTGAAAAGAATTTCGGAGAGATTTGCTTTTCAAAAAAAAAACAACTATAATTATGATGATTTTATATTGTATTACGATACTCATGAATGAAGTGTATTCTCAATCTCCTGAAATCTCTAATTTTCAAGATCCAGAAACTCTAGAAAACCTTAATGATCTAAGGGGAACTATTGAACAAAATCAAAACATTGATAGTGTCAAAGATTGAGATCCAAGGATCAATATCGCAAAAGAATATTTAGGAGATGATTTTTCTAGATTGACTCCAGAGGTTCAAAAAGAATTTGTAGAAGCAGTAGATAAAAGACTAAATAAACTTTTTGTCGAAGCAAAATATTTGGGAGATGAACTTCAAGTAAATCCATTTACGAAACTATGGATCAAAAAATGATTAACAGAGCTTCATCTTATTAATGAGACCACAAAAACTGATATTACTTTATTTTACAAAAAAGAAGAAAAGTCTGAGAATACAAACAATGATGGAGAAATTTCTTCTGCACTTTATGATTTTCTGGATGGAAATGAAGATGCTTTATTAAGATATCTCCACCGAAGATGAAATGAACTTTGGAATTTTATTACAACACCATCCCCAGAGCCTATGAATTTTTCTGTAGAAAAAGGAGAGAAAGGGATTGATACTGCCCCTGTTAGAGATGCAATTTGATACTTACAAAATCTGACAGAAGCATTAAGACAAATCGAATGAGATAGTCGATTTGGAGGAGATAAAAAACTCGTTGGAATCAAGAAACTCCTTGATCGTGCAATGTTAGGATGTACGGGAAAAAAATTGAGTGAACAAAAGGTAAACGATTTTATCGAAGAACTTTATGATAAATTTAAAGATTTTATTAATGAAGAAGAAGCATGAGCTCAATATGGAGAATATGAAAACGGATCTATTTTCAATTGCCCTAAAGAAAATTTCGAAAAACTTTTTACTACACAAGATTCAGTAAAACAAAAGGAAATTATAAGATCTTTTTTTGGGACAAAAGCGAAATTTCTAAGTACCTATATTGAATGAAATGGTTTTAAAGTTGAAGAAGAGGATGCGAATAAAATTATAGATGAAATAGAAAGTCATTTTAAATTAACAGAAGCTGATTTTGATAAACAAGGAAATTTGATAAATTCTGAAAAGAAAAAAAATATTGATATGTTATATGCAGCAGAGAATCCTACTGACCTTGGAAACAAATTAAATTCCCTTGGTATAAAAATTCCTACTTTTAATCACGAGGATTTATCATTTCGTATGGATATTCTTAAAAAATTATTTGATAACATAAAAAGAATAAAACAACAGTTAAACACTTTACCTACAGAAGAGCAATTAGAACAAAATTATAGAGATTATGCAGAGCTCCTTTCAAAAAAATCTCCCCTAACAAAACAAGAATACTGCATACTCTCCAATTTAAATGAAATCCTTCAAGATAAAAAAGCATTACATTCCTTATATGAGGTAACAAAACAACATTTAGAAATTCAACTCAGATACGGAAGTGTTATCTCTTTCATGCGTTCAGGTTTTTACCCTACTTTTGCTGAATATGGTGGAGGTGCAAAATGACCAAATGGGGATATTTATAATGATATTATTTGATATTGAGCATTTGATATAGCAGATGAAAACTATGATTTAACAGAAGAAATTATTAAAGAGATAATGTTTACAGTTGTGGCTGGAGTTTTAACTGCATGAATAGGAATTGGAATCTCAAGCTGAGCAGCAGCTTTAGCGATATCTACAAATTATGCAAGATTATCAATGACAGCAAGAAATATTTATAAAGGAATTTCTATTGCTAATCGTTCAAAGATAGGTGCATTTTGATTAAAATGTGTATGATATATGGGAGAAGGAACTGTATTTAATTTTAATACTCAATTACTTTATGCTATTTTCAATGGAGAAGATCTTGATGAGGTTAATATCAATCCTCTAGCAGTAGAGAACTTAAGAACAGCCACCTTTATTGGAGTTTTGAAAAACCTCTATAGAATAAAACCAGTAAATGGAAGATATTTTAATCCGGAAGGGAAATCATATCCTATTCTAACAAATGTTTGAAATACTACCATTGATCTATGAGTTGACATAACAAGTATGATTATGGCAGAAGAATTCAATAATATTGTACGAGGTAAAAAAGTTGAAGTTGAGGGAAAAATTATTACAGAAAGAGGATTTAGTACGATTGAAGGGACTGAATTTGCTCAAATTATAGGACTTATCCTAATGAATAAATTTGTTTATGGATGAATATTTCAGAAAGCACTAAAAGAACACGCATTTAAAATCGATAAAATTGATGGACGTTATTGTTCTATAATTGATGATAACCCTTTAGATCCTACGATCAAACAACGTATTTTAGATGAGGTTCCAGAACATCTTAAACATAAGATCTACGAGTATGAGTGAAAGCTCTTTTATGAAGAGAAAAATGGAGATTTTATACAAATTAGACAATACTCTGATTTTATAAAATTTTTGGAGGTAGAACAGAAAATCTCTTGAAGTGATAATACTGTAAGTACAACCGATTCTCAAGCTGATCATATCAACATACAAATGTCTAACTCTCGAGAGATGCCACAAAGATCAGGAAATCCACTCGAAGATCCCACAAAAAAACTCAGTCAAAATCAAAACAATCATAATGGAGAAAAAATAAAGGGAGAAACATCAGATATGTCTTTTGAACAACCAGAACAAAGTAGTAATACACCAGGGAAATGAGAGAAAACATGAATCGAGGAAAATAATAATACAAGAGAAGAACTTAATAATTCTATAGATGATGTAATAGGCACAATAGATGAAATGCTATGAGATGAAATATTGGCGAAACAGAATTTTTGAGATCATTACTCCGAAATATTTAAAAATTTAACACAATATAAAAAAGAATTAAAACAATTACAAGATAAATTTAACAAAGAAGGTCTCACTAATGATGAATTAAACAGATTTAGGGAAATTAAAAAAGCGGTGGATGATTTCGAAAATAATTTCTTGGGTATAGATGATCTCATAGAAGATGATTATGATACTCAGGATAGAGAAAATTTTAAGGATAAAGACTGAGAAACACAAGAGGCTTGAGAAGATAAAATTTCTGATGAAGATTTCTTCAAGTTATTAATGGATAAAGCATATCCTGAAGGATGGTTAGAACAACAACCATGACTCGAGAGAACTCTCAAAACAATAGAACAACTTAAGCAATCTATAGATGATGTAATAGCCACAATAGATGAAATGTTATGAGATGAGATATTGGCGAAACAGAATTTTTGAGATTATTACTCAGGAATATTCAAAAACTTTCCAGAATATAAAGAAGAACTTGTAAAATTAAAAAATGAACTTAACACAAGAGGTCTAAATATACAGGACGAGGAATTAATAGATATATATGATAAAATTAGAGAAGTTTCAGAAGATGTAGATGACTTTGAAAATTATTTACTCGATATGGATCGTGAAAACCTTGATATGTCAGAAGATGATATGGATGCCCTTCGAGAAGATGCTCTTAACGATCCTGAACATGATAGACGTAAAGCGATTTTAAAGGATGAGGAAAGAAAAATGAGAGAAAGAAAAGAAAAAAGAGACAATATCTCTGATCCGATTGATAGAAAAATTTTTGATCGGGAAACAGAACATGAAGATTATTGATTTCAAGAGAAACATGAGTATGGTACGACAAAAGAAGAAAATATAAAAACTATTAAAGAAATATTATGTAAAGAATATGATTTCTGAGATGAAGATTTTGAATACTTAGATAATCTAAAAGAAAAAGAATCTAAATTAAATCTTTTAATGACAATCCTTGATCACCCATTTGTAGCGAATAAATTTTTTGATAAATTAGGAAGATGAAGCGATACATTCTCTGAAAATTTTGAAAGATTTAGTCATGCTTCTATTCTTGGGCCTTTAGAAGAAATGTTAGGATTAACAAATACTACTAAAATGTTATTTCTCTCTTGTTTTGAGGCTGATTGTTTCCCATTTTTAAAAAATGCAGATAATTTCAATGTTTATAACTTAGCTAGAGATGTACATCTAGCATGTTTACATCAAGAAAATGCAGATGTAACTGATATTATTAAAAAAATTAAAAGCGATATTAAAAATGGAAAATATAATTGAGAATAATATTCTTTCCAAAGAACAAAAAAAGCAGGAGGAAAGTCAGACTTTTCTCTTTTTTCTTACAAAAGAATCTTTATATTATCGATATATAGAAAGAAAATACACTTTTGAAAACCTTTTTACTTTATGATCATACTTTCATGAAAAAAGTTATTTGATTTTTATGCTTTGCATGTTTCTTTATGCTGATCGGATATTTTCGATGACAAAAGGAAAAGGTTGTGGAATTTTTAGAAAAATATGATTGTTGGAATGTCGAGTGGTGTAACACCGCAAAAGATTTTTTACAAAAAGAACTTGATAAAAATACTGGGACCCAAGATCCAGTAAATGAAACTGGAAAAGAAACCGAGAAAGCAACCAAATCAGAAGAAGAAACTCCTAAAAAGGAAGAATCTAAACCTGAAAAAGAAAAAAAAGAAGAAAAATCTGAATATGATTTTAGATTTGTGAATCCAACCTTTTGAGAGTATTATGATTTAGTAGTAAACTATTTTCAACTTGAAAAAGATCCTGAAGAATGGGAAAGTTTTCAAAAACTTCCAAGAAAATTCTTTGATTTTGAACATGCAGATTTTACCGATGAAGAAAAAAAGTTATTAGAACAGCAAATAACATTTTGAAATTGGAATATGGATCATATGGGTGAAGATGATTTCTGAAAAACCTATAAAATAAAAAATGAAAAGTTGGGACTTTCATTCAAATTAGAAACTTGAATACCATCTCGATGAGAATTCTTTTATTTCTATATCGATAAAGCGAACTATCAAGTTGAATTGATGCCATTCTGGTACGGAATCATCGATGTTTCGTATAATACTTCTGAAAAATTTGATGTACCTCAAGAAATGACATTCTTTGGAGAAGAGTATGTTTTAGATTTAGGGGAGAAAAATCAAGAACATGGATGAGCAATAGTGGATGATGAGAGAAGTTATGATTATTCTTATACGATTCATGGAGGAGATAGTTTCTTTTATCATTTTACTTCTCAGAAAGAAGCAGAAGACTTGGTAAGCGCATACATCAAAGAAAGTGGAACGATCAAAGGAGTCTATGGAATCACCTTTGAAAAATATCCAGGAATGGTCTTCAAATATGTCCATAAAACAGCAAAAACAAAGCATACCTATACTTCTCCCGAGTTTAATGAAGAACGTACCGTAAAGCTTATTCCATTTCTTGCTGTAATACCAGATTCCTTAGAAATACAAACTGATGAAAACGGAACCATTACTGATGAAACAATGATTGATATTCTTATTGATAAAGTTCATATAGCAAATATTGATCTGGAATCAAAAGAAAACATTAACATACCTAAAAAATATCAGAAAATAGTATCAGAAATAGAAGAAACAATCTGTAATATTTGATCATGTAAAGGTGGTTCATTGATTATTTCTGCTTACGGTAAAGAGTATGGTAATAAATGAAGTTTTGAACTTTGGGATTACTATCATAATGATGAAAAAATTGAAGAAGAATTTTATGATGATTATAAAACAAAACCTCTTTTTATTCTCCAACCTGCTAAAGTCCCAGGATATAAGATTTTAAAAGTAGCAGATGATATTGAAATTTGTATAGGAGGAGTTCAAGCAATTGATTGTTGGTAATAAATTTTATAAAAGAATCTCCATCAAGAAAGCCATTTGGATTAAGTCTGATGGGGATTTTTTTATTTGATGAGATTGTTGTAAAGAATGTGAAAAAAGAATGGTAGTAGAAAAATCTGACGGATAAAACTCTGACTTTAAGTTTATTTTAAGGTAAAATTGTATATACTAAGATGTCTTTATCTCTTCTATATCTATGAAACTTAAGACTTCGACAAAGATTTCTCTTAAATTTACGATTCTTTCTTTCGTGATTATCGTGATTTTTTCTCTCATTATTTCGTTTGTATTTTTTTGAACTCGGTATTTTAAACAGAAAGAAATGTTGATTCATGATAGAGCCTATGAAAAACCTTTTTTCCTCAATGTTATTGAAAATGAACAGAAAGTAAAAAGAGATAAAAAGTCTGACGAGAATTTTAAACCTTTCCCAAATCGTAGAGAGATTGTACAAGAGATCCCACTTTCTGAATTGAAAACAGATGCATATTATTGTTTAGAAACTTTACAATCCCTTACTAAATGAAAAGTAAAGATTTTTACGAAAGATGATCAATATTTTTTGTATGAAATACAAGGAGATTTGGTAAGATATACGAATATTACAGAATTCATTTATGCCCAGTTGGAATTGTTGCAAATATTTGGTTGTCGAGCGATCCTTTTCGTAGTGGTGGTATATTTAATTTCGCTTATCTTTGTGAAAACTTCTTTAACAAATTTGAAAAAGCTGACTGATTTTGCTGAAAATTTGGACTTTAAGGATTTATCTTCAAGAATCTCTATTGATGGACCTAAAAATGATGAGATAAAATTGATTGCTGATGCTCTTAATGGTTCTCTCGAAAAAATTCATAATCAGGTGGTTTCTTTGAAAGATTTTATTTGAAATGCTTCTCATGAATTAAAAACTCCTTTGATGATGATCAATACGGAGATAGATCTTGCTTTAAAAGTGAAGGATTATGAAAAGAGACTTTCTGTGATCAAAGAAAATACGAAAAGGCTTTCTAATCTTTTGGAGGATTTGGCTTTGATTACTCGTTTGGAATCTTCTGTGCATTTTGAAAAAGAGGAAGTATGTTTAGATGATATCTTTTCTGATATCAAAGAGATGCTTATGGTAAAATATCCGCATAAAACAATAAATTTTCAATGAGAAAAAGAGGTAAAAATCAGAGCGAATAAAAATCTTCTCTCTATCGTTATTAAAAATCTTCTTGAAAATGCTTGTAAATATTCAGGAGAGAGTGCAGATATTATTTTCATTCAGACTTCTTCTTCTTTTTCTGTAAAAGATACAGGAAAATGAATCTCAGAGGAAGATCAAAAACATTTGTTTGAAAGATTTTGGCAAAAAGAAAAAGTTGAAGGAGAAAATCATAGTTTCTGACTTTGATTATATTTGGTGAAAAAAATTATCGAACTTCATCAATGGCAAGTAACATTGGTGAGTGAGATCTGAAAGGGGAGTGAATTTGTCGTACAATTCGATGATCTTACGGAATAAATTTTGTTATTAAGATTATTTTTAGGTGATAGCATATTACCTTAAGTACATATTTTAGTTTTTTAATGACACCATGACCAAAATTTTACTTGTAGAAGATAATAAGCAGATCGCTGATAATATCAAAACCTATTTAGAATTGGAAAATGAATTTGAGGTTGTCTGTTGTAATGATGGAGAAAATGGACTTTTTCTTGCAAAAACTAATGATTATGATGCTATTTTGCTTGATTTAATGCTCCCTTGAATTGATGGAAAAACGATTTGTAAAAAATTAAGAAATGAAAAAAATACTCCGGTTATTATCATTACCGCAAAATCTCAACTTGAAGATAAATTGGATCTTTTTGAAGTAGGAGCAGATGATTATTTAGTGAAACCTTTTGATCTTGAGGAACTTTTAGCAAGGTTAAAGGCTGTTCTTCGTAGAGGAGTTATCGATCAATTATTTACTTTTCAGGATATTGAGATTAATTTCCCCAAAAAAATGGTCTTCAAATCGAAAAAAAAAATCCATTTGACGTTGAAGGAATTGCAAATCCTCGAAATTTTAGTACAAAATAGGGGAGTTACAATGTCGAGAACAGATTTGATTACTCATTTACGAGGAGAGGAGAGTATTCGAGATTCAGATGAGAAACTTGATGTCTATATCTGTAATATTCGTAAAAAATTAGATAAAAATCTGATCGAAACGGTGAAAGGATTTTGATATCGTATTGGAGAGAAGGAATAAAAGAAATTTTAGAGATTGTTTGGATAGAATTTGATTTTTCTTTTTCTTTACAAAATAAGAGAAAAAAGTAAGCTTAGGTTATCTTTTAGCTTGTAACACAAAATTATGGTGATTTTAACCGAATCCATCAATCCAAATACGGAAGATATTGATCTTCTTTCGACTAGAGAACTTGTGCAAAGAATCAATGAAGAAGACAAAAAAGTTGCTTTCGCTATCGAAAAAGAGCTTGATGCGGTTGCAAAGGTGATTGATCTTATTGTTGCTCAATTTCAACAATGAGGAAGATTGATGTATTTTTGAGCGGGAAGTTCTGGAAGGCTTGGTGTCTTAGATGCTTCAGAATGTCCTCCTACTTTTTCTGTGGATAGTTCTTTAGTGCAAGGATTCATTGCTTGAGGGGATTCTGCAATTAGAAAGACGGAAGAATGAGCAGAAGATTCTTATGAATTTGGTCAGCAAGATGCGGAAAATTTGTGTGAAAAAGATGTGGCGGTTTTGATTTCTGCAAGTGGAAATCCGAAATATCTTAGAGGAGCCTTAGAAAAAGCTCGTGAAAAAAATGCAAAAGTTATTGGTTTAACTTGTAATCCTCAGGGATATTTCTGTGATAAAGTAGATATTCTTATTTGTCCTCAGGTGGGAGCGGAAGTTATCGCGTGATCAAGTAGAATGAAAGCCTGAACGGCTCAGAAAATGGTATTAGAAATGCTTACCACAGGAGCAATGATCAAACGAGGAAAAACATATCACAATCTGATGGTTGATCTGAATGTAAGTAATGAAAAACTCAAGAAAAGAGCGATTTCTTTGATCGTTCGTATTGCGGGAGTTTCAGAAAATGAAGCAGAAACCGCTCTTGAAAACTGTCATGGAAAAGTGAAAACGGCAATTGTTTCTTTGATGAAACAGCTTTCTCCAGAAGAATCTGAACAACTTTTGGAACAACATCAAGGAATCTTGAGAAAAGTAATAGGATAAAAAAAGAGAAAAAGTCTGATCCTTTAATTATGATTCATTTTGTAACGGAGAGTCAGATTTTTTTATCACTTTCAATGAATGATGTTAGTAAAACTCAAAGAAGAGTAAAACTGAGGATATTTTTAGTGAATTGATGCGGAAATAATGAATACAGAAAATACTCTTCAAAACTAATTTTTTTTCAATATTGTAAATTGGTCACTAGGAATACGCAAGTTTAAAATAGGATTAAAATCACATATTCTTGTCTTTCAAGATGCTTTATCTTCGTTTTGTATGTCTAAAGCCCGTTTCCCAAGTTCTTCTGAAATAAAGGTGTCAACTAGTATTAGTCAAAGATGAGTACGTAGTACGAAGCTGTTAGAACTGTTTGGATTTTCATAATTGCACATATTTTTTTTATGTAGTAATAAAAAACAAAAATATCATATATATATATCTTAAAGTCAAGAGAATTTTAAACTTTTTGTTTCAAAATCCTTCCTAAAAATCCATAGATTTTTTATCAGAAAACCCTATAAAAAATAAGTCATCTAAAAATTAAATCATTTTTTAAGATTATTTTTAGGTGGAAGATTATGATGACCGCGTTGTATGATAAAAAACTTTGATCATACGCTCATATCGAGGGAATGACGAATTGTACTTTTGTCCTCCTTTGTGAAAGGAGGTGGCTCGTAGAGCCGGAGGATTTGTCACTCGGCTTCGCCGTATCCCTAACCCCTTTGTCACTATCGTGACATTTCCCCTTACAGGGGCAAACAAAGGGGAACAAGATTCTAATTAACCTCTCCCATCACTACGTGATTTTCCTCTCCTTACTAAGGAGAGGGGTAGGGTGAGGTTCTCTAACTCTGACTTTTATTTTATCTAAAAAAAATGAAAAAAAGCTGAAACATTATCACGAGAAATCCTTGGAAATTCACGTTTCTCTTGCTGATTATCGGTTGAGTTTTATGGTATTTTAAGCCACGAGCTGCAAAAGAGGAAGAGCCAATGTCCTTTTTCGAACCGAGTGAATATATCGTTTCAACGGGAAATATTGAAAGTCCTCTGACAATCGAGGGAACGACGCAGTTTTCAAATTCTCAGAAATTGAGTTTTCTCAATCAAGGAAAGGTTAAAACCGTGAATGTAAAAGTAGGAGATGAAGTGAAAAAAGGACAAGTGTTAGCGACGATGACGACAGATGATTTGGATAAAGATGTAGAACAGCAGAAAATCGATATTCAAGATCAAAAAAATGAAATTCAAGATTTATTAGATGGGTATAATCTGGATTTAGAGCTTTTGAAAGCACAGGCGGAATATGATAATTTGCTTTTGAAACAGAAAAATTTGGAGCAAAGTAATGAATTGGAGATTGAAGACACGATTCATAAACTCAAAGATGCCGAAAAAGAATACAATGACGCGCTCAAAGACTATCAAGAATTACTTTCTGGAAGTGAAAGTGGGAATAAGGATTTAGCGCTTTCTTCTACGATTAGAGATAGAAAAATCAAAATGGAAGATGCTGTTCTTGGGATTAGAACTGCTTATTTTGATATTCAGGATATGCTTGAATGGTATGATCAATTGATGTTTATTACGGATAAATACAGTGGAGTGGAGAGCATTTATATTGGGGCAAAAGATGTTCAAAAAAAGAATGAAGCCAGAGAGGGATTTAACGCGATTAGAAGTGATTTAACGAAGCTTCAGAACTACTACGATACGTTGAAAAAAATTGAACCGCTTGATCTAACTAATGAGCAGATTTTGGAGGTGTATAGCTTTATGAGAGAGCTTGGACAGAAAATTTTGAATTGGGGAGAGGCTTGTTATGATATGTTTCAAGAAAGTATTGTTTCTGAAGGAAGTTTAAGTCAGGGAGATATTGATAGTTATTCCAAGAAAGCGTTAGGATTTCAAGATGCGGGGATTTCTTATATGACGAAAACCTATTCTTCTATGGTAGAAACCTTATCAAAACTTGATGAAGACACTTCTCTGGAAGATACGAAATTGAAAATGGAGAAACTCAAAACCGCTTGGGAAAAAATGAAAATCGAAGCGCAATTACTTACAACCAATCAAGACAAAGAAAAAGCGGAACTTCAAGAAAAAATTGATCAAGCGTTGAGAAATATCAATAAAATCAAAAAAGGGGAGTCTCTCGATGAAAGCAAGATTACCGCAGCGAAAAATAGACTCAAACAGCTTCAAAATACCTTGGACAATCTTTATAAAAAATATGATGATTATAAACTTATAGCGAATTTTGATGGAGTGATTACGCAAATGGATTTACAAGTTGGAGATTCTATCGAGAGTTCTTCCAAGTCTTGAAGTGAGAAATACATTTATGTAGAGAGTAATAATATTTTGGAACTTTCTCTTTCTGTGGAGCAAGTCGATATCATAAAATTAAAAGTCTGAATGCCAGTGGACGTATATCTTGATGCTTATGATGGAAATATCTATCATGGAACGGTTACAGAAATCAATACCGTGCCTTCTGAAGGAGGAATGGGAGCAAGTTATCCGGTTATCGTTACCTTTTACAAAAATGATCCTGAAGAAATGATTCTCGCAGGAATGGGAGGAAATGCGAAGATTTATTTAGAAAAGTTTGAAAATCTGATCCTTATTCCAAATCAAGCCATTTCAAGAATGAATGGGAAAGAAGTGGTAAAACTCCTCGAAAATGGTCAACGAATCGATAGAGAAATCGAAACCTGAACTTCAGATGATAGTCAAACTGAGGTACTTTCTGGACTTTCTGTCGGGGATACGATCAAAGAAATGTATATGACACAAGAAGGATTTTCAAGTGTAGGATTAGAAGATGAAGATGATACTTTTATGATGGGATGAGGAATGATGTGAGGTCCAGGAATGGGAGGAGGACCTAGAATGTGAGGATCAAGACGTTGAAGGGGGTAGTCAGACTTTTATTTCTTTTTTCTTAAAAAGAGTATGGCAGAGAAAGAACCGTTTATTAAGCTGGTGGAAATTACGAAAACGTATGGACTTGACAATCCTGATATCGAACCGGTGAAAGTTTTGAAGGGGATTAATCTCGAAATTTACGATAACGACTTTATTTCCATTATGGGACCGTCGGGATGTGGGAAATCGACGTTGATGAATATTGTGGGACTTCTTGATCAGCAGACGACGGGGGATTATTTTCTTCGTGGAGAGAAAGTCGAGGCGATGTCTCAAGATGATCGGTCGATGATTCGTAGATCGACGATTGGATTTGTGTTTCAAGGATATAATTTACTCAAAAGAATGTCCGCACGAGAGCAAGTAGCACTTCCGCTTTCGTATGTGGGAGTTCCGATGGCTGAGAAGAAAAAAAGAGCGATCGAAGCGTTGAAAATGGTGGGACTTGGGGAGAGAATTGACGCACTTCCTAACCAACTTTCGTGAGGACAGCAGCAGAGAGTTTGTATTGCACGTGCGATTGTGAATAATCCGTGATTAATCCTTGCCGATGAGCCGACAGGAGCTTTGGATTCAAAAACAGGAGAAGAAATTCTGAATCTTTTTCAAAATCTCAATAAAAACGAGGGGAAAACAATTCTTCTCATTACTCATGATAGTCATATTGGAGCCGCTGCAAAAAAGATGATTAGGATTAAAGATGGACTCTTTGTTGATGAGTAATTTTAGGAGGTATTGTATAGAAAAAAAAGAAAAAGTCTGATTCTTCGTTGGAAGTGATTTCCGTGATGAAGAGTCAGATTTTTTGATTTGATTGTTTATTGTAGGAATTGGATTGACTGCAATCGAAAAAATAAAACTGAAAAAACTTGATTTCTGTAAAAAATTTCTTATACTATAGGTGTTGGAGTAAATCCCCATATGTCGGTTGCCGTAGGTGACCCATACCTTACTTGGTATCGCGGTACATATGGGGTTTCCTTTTACTCAAAAAATTTTTCTAAAAGAATTTTATTTTTGATAACGGAATAAAGTTCTAAATTATTCATTTCATATTTTTGATACAAAAAAAAAGAAATAGCATCTACCAATTCTAATCATTTAGAAGTTCAAGCTGGAATAATTTGTACTTTGATATCAATTAAATCACTTACTGATTTTTGAACATATTCGATAAACTTATGATTAAGTTCTTTATTAGTTTCCTTACGAGAAGCAATAAAATATAAAGGTTCTTTTCCGTTAATATACCCTCTTTTTTCACATTGTTCTAATAAAAAACTGACCAATTTATTGTATAACACATGAGAATCTTGTTTTCCTTTTCAAGAGAGTAATGATTTATCTAAAATAACAGCAAGAGCAAAAATATTTCTACGAGAAGCTAAATCCAATGCTCTTTTTACGGAACTTTTTAATTCTTTATTTGAATGAAAGTAATCTTTTCTCTTTATTTTTTTCCCCGCCATTCGCTTATAAACATGTTTCATAATAACCTCAACTTCTTTTTCTTGATCTGTTAATAAAAAGGTAACAAGAAAAAAATGAGAATTATTTTTAGTCTTATCAAATCCTAAATCTCCACTTTCATCCATAAAAATATAAGCCATCATTTCATATTCATTTAAAATCGTGATATAGTTTAATAAAAATTGTCAAAAAATCAAATGATTAATATTTGTAGGGATTGGATTGACTGGAATAAAACCTCACCCTAACCCTCTCCTAATTTAGGAGAGGGAAATCACGAAGTGATGGGGTCATATATAAGATCTGTAGGGACGACGGCTTGCCTCGTTCTATTTATGATTGATTATTTTTTGATTTGTTGATTATTTAATAGGAAAGGGCAAGCCCTTTCCCCTACATGTTTGTTATGATTATTTTTTGATACTTTTTTTGATATAGGCTTTATTTTGTTCCATAATCTTTTCTATAAATTTTTTACTCTCTTGTTCTTTTTTGGAGTTAATTTTACATGATGCATACATAATCATTTGATCATCAATTTCTTTAAGTTCTTTCCTTAATGTTCTAACTTTGTCAAAGTCTCCTTTCCCCTTATAATCCTTAATATCCTGTAACAAAATCTCTTTTTGTTTTTTACACTGTTGCAAAAAATCTGCATTTGCATTATAAGAAGTAAAAAGATCTTCTGTTTGATTTCAAAGTTCTGATGAAGAAACTTGTGATCTTCCAATAGCTCTTGCGGTCTTTTTGAGGATAGTACAAGGTTTAAATTTACGAATTTTTACCATAATTGTAGTAAGAAATAAAGTTCTTAAAAGATGTATTTCATCAATTCTTCGAAAATTTCCAATTTTATTATACGATGTAGGGACGACGGCTTTCCTCGTCCTATTTTTGATTTGGAAGATTTATCTTATGTTTATAATTTTCCAATTGTTTGCTTGTTGTAATAAAATCATGAAAATAATTATTATTAACTTTATATTCATATAGATTTCAAAGAGAATCTTGAAATACGTATGATTTTAGGAGATAACCACATTTTATTAAGACTTCATTTATTTTTTTTACACATAAATCATAAGGCATATCAATTTCTTTTGTTTCATTTCATCATAATTCCATTGGTAGAAATTGTGGTCCTAAAACACATTTTCTATCCCGTATAGGAACAAGAAAATATCGGTAAATCTTTTTTCTTTCCCATAGAGATTTTAATTTATCTTTTCGATAAGCAGGAGTCCCTTTGAAATAAACAGCATCAATTATGCCTTTTACATTACTATAATTGGTGAAGGAAAAACGGATAAGTGGAGCATTAGAATCCATGATATCCATAATATGGACAGTAGCTTTTCCGTAAAAATGATTTAATCTTCGGATTTTCCTTTCTAAATAAAACGATCTTCCAGCAAAATAAATTGTAAAACATCCTGTAAATAAAGGAATAATAACATCTGATAACCAAGATTGACCTTCTGCAATAGAAAAAAAATCCATATCATACTATAAAAAACTAAAACCATCTCACCGAATCTTATCTCACTGTCACTTGTCCATCCATCAACATAGGAAGTAAGAAGTCACGGACCTCTGCTAAATCTCTGTTCTGTAATTGGTTTAAATATATTTGTTCGTAGATGGACTTCGTTTTCTCATGAAACATTTCCAATACAAAATCACTAGGTATTACTAAAGGAATGAATGCCATAGCGTCATTGTTTATTGCTTCCTGTGTGGCTCAATTTGATAGTCTATCTTTCAATGTTTCAAAATAATCATTATTTATATTACACCACATATACTCTAAAGACTTACTCGTTTTACATTTCAATCAGGCAAATCCTGTAGAAAGAATGAAATTCTCAATAAAATCTACAGAATATTCTCAAAAGTATAATACTTTTTTACTATTCTTCATTTTAGCGAACCAAACAGAATTTTCTATTGGTTGCATATTAGCCCTACTTTCCCTATTTTCATATGTAATTTTTGGAGCCCCAAAGTTTATATCATTATTAGTGACTTCAGCTGTAGCTAAATAGTTTTTTTCTCAATTAAAATTATCAATTCACGGTTTGATTAACTCAGTCAACGAATTCTTCTTTATATTTTCCACACTCCATCACTCAGGAATTTCTTTCTTCAACTCCTCATTCCATACCATCTTTCATCCACTAGACTTGTAAGGTTTTCCTTTCTCATCTGGAAAATCAAACTGTACAAACCAATACTCATATAGTTCCTTAGCCATAGCCTCTAACTCTGAATTAATTTTATTATTTAGTTCTATTTTGTCATCAATAGTTGAAAGTACTTTTGCTATTTTCTGTTGTTCTTTATATTCTGGTAAGAAAATTGGTAATCAGTATAAATCCCTCTGATATAAAGCAATAATTGTAGTTGTACCAGCTTTAACTCAGTCTAATTTCTTCTTAAAAAATGTTGTATTGAATCGTGCATTGACAAAAACTGAAGATATATTTTCCTTAAATCAAATACGAACAAGCATATGATTAAAAATTGTATTGTTTGGAATTGCATTTATAACACAAGTTTTTCATACTATTTCCCTACTGTTTCTAACATTTATTAAAAAATCTCATTTTTTTAATTTGTAATCTTCTATCTCTTCATCTGTTGCATCTGTTACAGCTAAATTATTATAACTATATCATCAATTCCCATCTAAATCTTGCATTTTTAGGTATTTTGTTTTTCAAATTCATAGTTGAGAATTAGAACGTATAGCTCATTGTTGATAACTAACTGCAATATCTCATATTGTTAATCGTTCTCTATCACTACTCATATTTCAATCCGTTTAACTGACTAAAAATATCATCTTCCAATTTCTTTCATTCTTCAAAATAACCTTTGAGATTCTGTTTATAGTTAGTCATCCTATTTTCAAATTCTTCAGCTGTGATATCTATATGTTCTATTTTAATCTCAAAATATTGTCCTGCTGACCAAGAATAGTTTTTCTCCTTTATCTGTTCATTTGTTACCTTAACTGAGAAATCTTCAGTTACTTCCATATTCTTGAAAGTATCAATTATCTGTTGTTGTTCATTATCTCTCAGATAAGTCTTCTGATTTTTTCATTCCTTTACCGTTTCTCATAGTTTAGAAGCATCAATTAACATTATTTCATCTCCATCCTTTCTTGTCTTGTCTATAAATATCACTGATACGTTTGTACCTGTTGTTGCAAAGATATTACTTGGCATACTTACCACTCATTTTAACCAATTTCTGTCTATTATTCTTTCTCTGATTTTCTTTTCTATTCCACTCTGTGCTGTAATAAATCCTGTCGGTACTACTATTGCAGCTTTTCCTGTATCCGATAAAGAATAAAGAATATGCTGAATGAATAGTAGATATATTGCCATTGATTCTAATTTTTTGTTTGGAATTGTAGGTACTCCTGCAAAGAATCTCTCCTGGCTATTTGGTAATTGTTCCACTTCATCTCTCCAATCTGAAAAATCTAATTTGAAAGGGGGATTGGATACTATAAAATCCATCTTTTCCTTATGTCTATTTTCAAGAATAGTATTTCCTTGAACAATGTGATTGATAGAATGGGTAAGGTTATTCAAAATTAAGTTCAACCTTAGCAAGTTAGTTGATTTTTGATTGATGTCTTGGGAGTAAATAGTACATTGATTGACTCCAATTTCATTTGCAAGATTCATTAATAAAGTTCCCGATCAAGCAGCGGGATCATAAACCGTAACATTTGAAATAGCTTCTTGTCCAACTAAGACTTTGGCAATCACTTTGGCGACAGAATGAGGAGTATAATATTCAGCATATTTTCAACCTCCATCTTTATTGTAATCCTTAATCATATACTCAAAAATGGTACTGAAGAAATCAAATCCCTGGTTAAATACCTCATCAAAATCAAACTTACAGTTGATAAGTTTATTGATAATTCCTCTTGCTACTTTATTATAATTTTGTTTATCGGAAACTGCAGATTGAATGAGAGATTCATCAAAAAGTCTAATATCCGTATTTTCACCGGTATGAACAGAAAAAAGATCATTATTCTGAATGGCAATATCGTTAAGAGTTTCATCAAATTGTTGAGCGATATCGTCATCGTTCTGATGTTCAAAAAGATAGGTTAAGAGATGTTCTGCTTGTAACCTTGCACTATTTACCCCAATTCTCATAAGTAAAATATTATAATCATTCTCTGATAATTTTTTAATCTCGTCATAAGTGGTCAAAGAAGGATTAACCTTTTGAATCTCATGTAAAAATTTATCATTTAAGAATTTGTACAAAAAAGATTGTGTTACGATCTTATATTCATTGGCATCTCATCATAATCCATTATTATTACAAATTCCTTTAATATCATCGACAAGTTGGGTAATTTTTTCTGTATACATGAGGAGAAAAGATTAAAAGCTAAAAATTATATTCTTGTAAATATTCAGAAGTAAGATAATCTTGTAATTTCTTTGCAAAAGAAAAATCTAAAGGCAATTTTTCATTATAAAAAATATTGCTAATAATTTGTCCGGATAATTTCTCAAAAAAAGCAGAATTATGGATAATTCCTTGATTGTGTTGCACTGCATCATCAAGATCTGTTTTTACTTTCAACATCATTCCAAAGAGTCAAGGATTATCACTTGGTTTTCATGAAGGAATCATTTTTTTGTAGATACGAGCATATTTTTGATCTCCATGAAATTTATCAGATAATTGCTGATTTTTACGATTAAGTTCAGAAATCCTTTTGTAAATCTGTTTCATTTCTTCTTGAAGTTTTCTTAGTTTTGAAGATTCTAAATGGTTCTCTCCTTCTGGATTGATATTTGCTTTTGCAATAAGTCTTTTCCATTCTTCATAAAGAGAACTATATTCTGGATCCTTTTGATTTCGATTTGTATTTAATTGTTCTCTTGTTTTAGCCACCCATTCTTTATAGTCATTTGCTAACATCTGTAATTCTTCTTCTCCAATTTTCTTGAAATCAAAAATCATATCTTCAATAGCAAGATTCAATAATTCTTTTCCTGAAACATCGTCGACATGTTGTTGAAGATTCAAAAGTTTGAGACGATTTTCGGTTTCTGTATGAAGTTGAGAAATTAGCTTAATATCGATTTTTTCTAAAGCTTCCACATGTCCTAAAAGACGAGCAATATTGTACAAATCACGAGCTTCTTCTAAGGTCTTTTTTAAATTGAGAATTTCTTTTTTATCTTGAATTGCGGAAATTTGTTGAGAAAATAATTCAAGATTGTCTGTAGAATAATTGAGTAAGGTATTCTCGATATCTTTGATTCAAGAATTGATTTCTTCTTCACTCATAAAAAGTCCTCAGAACACATCATTAGGATTTTCATAATCTGCATATTCACGAGAAAGTTCATCAAGATATGCCTGATTGGTTGCTTCAAATTCATCACTAATATTTGCAAAATCAACCACATATCCAAAACGAAAATTTTTATAAGGTCTATTTACTCTGGTTAAGGTCTGAAGAAGATTATGGGCTTTAATTTTTCTTCAAAGATAAAGTTTTTTTAATCTTGGAGCATCAAATCCTGTAAGTAACATTGCATAAACAAAGAGAATATCAATTTTCCCTTCTTTGAAATTTTCAATTTCATCTTCTCTTGTTTTTTTATCTCCTTCATCATGAAGAATTAAACTTCACGTCAAATGATGTTCAGATTGTTTTTCTTGAAAAATTCTAAACATTTCCCTTGCTTGGTTCGAACTATCACAAACAACCATTGCACCAACAGAATCGTCTCCTCTCATGATTCTAAAACGAGAAATATCATCAGTAATATATTCCAACATAGGTTCAACAAATTTGGGATGAGCAAAAAGATCTTTTTTGTGAAGAATTCCTTTTTTTACTTCATCATCAAGTTGTTTTTCAATATTTCTCAATTTTTCTTTATAGGTAGTTGCAATTTCTTCTCTTAAAAGTCTGAGGGTATATCCATCTTTGATCGATTCATTGTAATAATATTTGTGAATATATTCCCCAAAAATATTCGTCGTAGTCTTTTTTTCTTCTTTTTCAGACAAAACATCTTCTCCTTCAGATTTTTCATGTTTTTTATAAATAATCAAAGGAGTTCCTGTTAAAGCTATTTTTATGGATTGTTTGTCCGAATTGTAAAGATTAGCAAGATAACTTCCATGAGGATCATAACTTCTATGAGCTTCATCGATAAAGTAAATTCTTTGCAAATTTACTCCATAACTATTATCAAGTTCTGTAGTAGTATCTTCATTAAATTTCTGAATATTAATGACGGTCATTCATGGTTTTGTCCCTGTTTCTTTAAAATCATCAGCAAGTTCTTTTTTGCTATTGATCGAGTAAACAGGCAAACCTCTTTTACGAAATTCTTTTTTTGCTTGAGTGGCTAAATCAATTCTATCTACGATAAAATAAAATCTTGGAATGATTCCCTTCTTTGAGAAATAATCGGTTAAATATTTTACATTGTAAAAGGCTAATGCAGTTTTCCCACTTCATTGAGTATGCCAAATAACCCCTTTTTTGATTCAGGATTGTATTTTCTTTTCAATTTCTTTAGTCGCAAAAAACTGAGGATATCTCATAATATGTTTTTGTAGTTCTTCACTTCCATCTTTTTGAACCTGTTTTACATAAACAAGCGAATATTTTAAGAAGAAAGCAAGTCTTGATTTAAAAAAGAAAGAAGTCAGAATACGATTCGTAGGACTATCAGGATTCTTATTCGTAATGAATTCAGGAGAATTTTTTAACATAATATGATTATTATCCAGAAGAATTTCGGATTCTATCTTATCATTAATTTCTCTGATTCCATCAATTAATTCTCTCTTTTGTTGCTCCCTAAAATTATTGAATTTGATACTATTTCATTTGGTAATCGTTGCATAAAATGCTCCTTGTAATTGTTCTTCTCCATCATCATATTCCATATTATTGGAGAAAATCATAAACTGTGTAATATTCATAAATTTCCTAAATTTCTCGTTTTTCATTCTCATTAACATTCTATTTCTTTCACTGATGATTCCTTCAGCCTTATTGGGTTTCTTAACTTCGATAAAAGAAAGAGGCAATCCATTTACAAAAACGGTAATATCAGGTTTAAATTCATCTTCTCAATTTTTATAAAGCACTTCTGTTGCAATATGAAATGAATTTTTTTCAAAATGTTCGAAATCTATCAATTTATATTGGGATTTACTTTGATCATTTTTAACCAGGCGATTAAAAAAACTCTGTCCTAAATCATCTTGTCCAAGTTCCAACGAAAGATTCTGAAATTCATTCTCAAAAATTTTATGATTTTCAGGAGTGTTTTCTAACCCATTGATATAAAGAAACTGTTGACGAAAAAGATTTTTAATAATACAAGTTCAAGAGTCTAAACCTCCTTCATTTTTTAAAAAATCTTTAGAAAGATATTGATATCCTAATCTTGTTAAATGAATTAATGCAGGAAATTTTACTCTAGAGTTTTCATTCCAATTTTCTGTTTGTTCTTCTTGATGATTCATTTTTTTCTTTTTAAATACAAAAAAAGACACCTTGCATGGTGCCATAAAATTCAATCAGAAAACCTTTTCAGCATCTCAAGAATTTTCCACACAAAGTGTCTTAGTTTTTCTCGAAATGCCAAAAAAGTATTTTACTCCTGAATAAGATTTTCTAAATTTTATGGCATTTTCAATGTATTGATTATCTCCTTTTTTGCAAGGTTAAAATGAAAAAATTTTTTATTGTTTGATTTGTAGGGACGACGGCTTGCCTCGGCCTCTTTATGATATACCATTTTTATAAATATTTCATTTCCCAAAAATAAGTTTTTTTTGTAATTTGGGAAATAAAAAAGAGCCAAAAGTCTGACTCTTACTGAGATTTTTTTCGTCTCTGTATTAATGCTTTGACTTTTGCTATTTCTTTTTCTGATTTTCATTGTTTTTTTGCTTCTGTTTCCACTTCATCCCAGTGTTGGCACAAAAAGTACTTTTTTACAGAGGATTTTTTTGTCTTTTGTAAAGGTTATAATCAAAAATCCGATATTTTTTAAATTTTGTCTTGTAAAAAATCCGATAATTCATAAACTCTAGATATAAAAAAATCCGATAACTTTTAAAGTCAGACTTTTTTATTCTTTTTAAAGAAAAATGTTTCCGAGGAAAATTCTTGAAAAAATTGTTCATTTTATCGATACGGATGATATCCTTCTTTTTTATGGGGCAAGACAGACGGGAAAAACCTCTTTGATGGAGTATTTAAGAGATCATTACATTAAGTACCGTAGTGTTTTTTTAGATTTAGAAGATCCTGATGATTTTGAAAATACTAATCAGTGACCAAAAATTTTTGAAAAATATCTGAAAACCTATCACAAATGGAATGGAGAAGAAAGAATCGTTGTATTTATTGATGAAATCCAATATCTTGATAATCCAACAAGTCTTCTTAAATTTATTCATGATCATTATAAAAAGATCAAATTGATTACTTCAGGTTCTTCTACACTAGAAATTAGAAAAAAATTTAAAGATTCGTTAGCGTGAAGATTACTGAAATTTGATATTTATCCCTTAAGTTTTGAGGAGTTTTTGATTTTTAAAGGAAGAGATGAATTGGCAGAATGTGTTGGAAAATTACGAGATTCAGAGCTCCCTACTATTATGGAGAAAGAATTGAAATTTTATTATAAAGAATTTATTACTTTTTGAGGGTATCCTAAAATTGCTTTAACGGATGGGGAAATGGATAAAAAAGAATATCTTCAGCAACTTTATGAAAGTTATATCCAAAAAGATATCAAAGATATTGGAAAAATTGAAGATATTCAGTGATTTAATAAATTAATTTCAATTTTAGCTTCTCAAGTATGAAATCTAGTAAATAAAACGGAACTTTCTAGTAAAATTGGAGTATCTCTCCCTACTTTGACTAAACGAATTGCGTTGCTTGAAAATACTTTTGTAATAAAAACCCTTTATCCTTATGCTGTAAATATTAGATGAGAATTAGTAAAGACTCCAAAAATCTTTTTCATTGATAATGGAATTAGAAATTATAGTGCAAATGATTTTACTTTGAATGGTGCTTTATTTGAAAATAGTTTCTTTTGTTATATTAATAATGCTTATAAAGCGAAACATATCAATTTTTTCAGGACAAAAGAAAAACAAGAAATAGATTTTGTTTTAGATTCTATTCCATATGAATTAAAATTGAAATATGAGGGAAAGGGACTTTTAGCATTATCTACTTTCGAAAAAAAAGTATGAGTCAATGGAAAGGTTATTACTTTAGATAAAGGAACCTGAAAAGGAAGACCAGCGTACTATCCTTGGGAGATTTAAAAAAAAGAGCCAAAAATCTGATTCTTCGTTTTTGATTCGATTCGTTTCGGAGAGTCAGATTTTTACTCAAAAAGTTTCGCATGAGATCCTAATCTTACAAGACGAAGGACTTTGTTGGTTTGATCTTTTTCATACATTAATAAAACATCTGGGAAAACATGACATTCAAAAATCCCTTTAAATTCTCCTTTTAGTTCATGATTTTTATATTTCCTTGGTAACACTCTGTCCTGAGAAAGAATATGAAGAACTTCTTTTAATTCATTGATCACTTTCTTATCATTTTTATAAACTTTCAAGTCTGTTTTAAACTGATTGGAAACTTGTTGGAGATACATTTTTTTATAATTATAAAAGATCATCAAGAGAATTAATTGTTTCTCCTTTGGTTCTTACATCCTGTAATGCAGATTTGAAAATTTGTTTTTTTTCTAAAGAAAATCCATTTTCATCTAATCAAACTTCTATTCTTTTTTCTTTCACAAATTTTTGTAATAAGAGTGTCATGATAGTAGAAAGAGAGACTCCCATTTGTTTTGCTAAATCAGAAGCTTGTTCTTTTAGATTTTTTTCAATTCTAAGATTAGCAATCACTTTACTATAAGTCATTATGATGCTTATTTAAAATAAAAGTATATCAATTGTATATCAAAAGTTTTCCTTTTTTCAAGACAAAACAATTCTTACAATCTACTGCCCTGCACCTATTCATCTCTGTTTGCTACCTCATGTATCTTATTACATAACTTATTTCAAATTACATCTGTTGAATCTCATTCCTCCACATCTTTATCTAAGAAATCCATAAATTCTTTAATATTCATTCCAAAAGAATAACCAAGTTCAATAATTGATCCTAATACTTCTAAATTATCTTGCAAATAATTATACTCTTCATCTAATTCTTCTATATCAAAGGCATCATACCCTTTTGTCTGATACTTTGCTACCATTATATCCAAATTCCTTTTGGTAACGATGTCCCAATCTAATAGGTGACAATTTTGATCTATTGCTGAAATAATAAACATCTTTTTTTATCATATAAATAAAACAGATAATGCACTATCTATTATCTATATGTAATGAGTTCAAAAAATACAACAAAAAAAGATTTGATATTTTGTTATAAATATTTCTACATTTTTTGAAAAAAAATGAAAAATCTGAATTTTTATCATGTGGTCTGTAGGGACGATGGCTTGCCTCGTCCTTTTTATGATTGATTATTTTTTGATTTGTTGATTATTTAATAGGAAAGGGCAAGCCCTTTCCCTACCTGTTTGTTTATTTTTTATCCTATGATTCGTAGGGACGACGGCTTATTACACTGCCTCTATGGTAAATTTTATACATTTTCAAGATAAATAAGGTTCAAAGTTAATATCTCTTAAAAAAAGGTTCACCATTAAATATAAGATATCCATTTTTATCATCTGATGATTTCATTAAACATTGAAAAGTTGCAAAATTAGGAATTTTTGTTTGTACTTCTTTTGCTATACTGATATCACATCAAATAAGTGTATTAATTGCACTGTGATGTAACTCGTTACATTTTAAAACTAACGAGAATTCTAAATTTTCTCTAAAATTGAAATCATCTTGTTCATAATCATTTGGAGATTGAGAAGCAAAAAAGACTACAATTCATTTAGATCTTCATTCTCTTATAATTTCCCTTAATGCAGTGTTTTTCTTTGGTAAATAATTATGAGCTTCATCAATTACAAGAATTGTTCTAATTTGTCTATATCAATCTTTTATTTCTGAATTGGGTAATAATCTCATTTCGTTTCTAATCTTTTCAATAATCAGAGAGACAACTAAATGTTTTAAAGAATCTGACGATAATTTATTTAGACTAACAACAAATGTTTTATCAAAAATAGTATTAAATACTTCGTTTTTTTCTCAGTGAACTGGAAATAATGAAAAATCTGATAACATTCTAACAATTTCCATTAATGTGTCATTTTTGTTTCATTTTTTCTCTTTAATTTTTTCATATAATTCGTTAAAATCAGGATATTTAATATCTTTATTTAATCTTTCTTCATAACAATCCAATATTGCATCATATAAATCTCCTCTTTGATTTGGTCCAAATCATCTATCTATACATCCAAAAGTATCAAGTTTTTCTCTAGCTGAAAATCTTATTGATTTTTCATCATACTCATTTAGTATAAAAGGATTAATAGGAACTTTGTCGTGAGGAATATCATAAAATTTAGGATTAATTGTTTTTATAAAATTAGAATTATGTAAGTCTGTATCTCACTTATAATCGAAAAATATAATATTGGTCTCACTATTAGTTTGTTCTTTAATTTGACAAAGAATATTCATTAATAACTGTGTCTTTCATGATCAAGGAATCCCCATAATAGCTAAATGTGAGTTTCAATGTTTTGTTGTATCATTTAAATTCAAAATAACCTTTTCTCAATTATTTTTTTCTCAAACTTCTATATTAATGGGGTATACATTATTAGATAATAAGGAAAATACTTTTTCATTTCATCAATTTCAAATATTCACATTAATTCATTCTGATACTTCTTCTGCCATTTTCAATAATTCTCTTAAAAATTCTGAATCATCTTCATTTACTTTTACAAACATGTCATGCATAATTTTTAATCCAGACTCAATATGATTTTTCACTATTGAATTATTAGAAAAATATTCATCATCTTCGAGTTTTCTATTATACACAGTATCAAAAATTGTTTTATAAAACAATTCATTTGGTCATTCTCACAAAATAGAATATTTATTAAATGACCTATTGTCATTATTTATAGAATGATTTTCTATATCTTTATTTTTATATGTATTTAAAGATAAGGCAATAGCAATACTTCAAATAAGACTATTATTCCATCAAAGTCTTGAATGTAATTTATCGATTATTGCTAATGCTTCTCAACTTGGAGAAATCTTTTGTGCCATTCTTAATACTGTTTAATTGTAAAAATATCATCATTTTAAGACTGTTTTTGTTTCTTTTCAGTTTGACTCGAACTCTAACATATATTCTTTGTAAATACAATCTTTGATAAGATTATATTCTTCACTTCATGGTCTAAGATCATTTCATTTTGTCAAAATAATAACTTGATGTGCAGCGTTTGGGAAGTATTCTTTTAATACTTTATTAACATGATCATCAGAAAGAACAGAAAGAGGTGCATCAATTATAATAGGAAGTTTAAAATTTGAAGTTTGTGCAAGACCTCGTATCATAGATAATGCAAAAATTGATTTTTCTCATGTAGATAATTTCTTTTTAGTTTTTCTATCTCAAAATTGATCTATAATATCTATTGTATAAGTTTTAGGGTCTATTGCGATAGATGCAACATTAGAAGATTTATTAAATATCTGTTTAAACATTTTTTCAATATTTTCTGATAGAGTTCATACTTTTTTGGTTCTTAATTTTTCCTTAAATTGGTTAAGAACCATTTTATATTTATTGATTTTTTCAATAGCATCTCTCTGTTTTTTTGATTTATTAAATCAATCGATCATTCTTGATAATTGATGATTAAGATTTTCAATTTCACTTTCAATTTCCATTATTTCAGATCTTTTGTTTTCCTTTTCAGTTTTTAATTCATCAACTCTATTTTTTGTCTGTCTTATTTCTTCATCCAATTCTTTTTGCTCTTTTTCTCGGTCTGGATTTACTGTTACCAATTCCTTTTCAGATTCTTTATTTCTAATATCTCTTTTTAGTTGCTCTCTTCTGTTTAATAAAGAGATAATTGTTGAAGCATTTCAATTAAGACGATTCCAAAAAGCGATGAGACTTTTTTCATCATCAGTTCAAAGATTAAGTACTGATGGCTCTTTTGCTTCTTCTTCTAACATATCTGAAATTACTTTTTCTAATTTCTCTCTATTTGATTCATTCCACTCGTTTCATCGGAGAATATCTTTAGGTTGAAACAACGATTTTATTATTTTTTCTTTTAATTCTTCATTTCAACGTTTTCTTCGCTGATATTCGTTATATTCTTTTGTTTTCTTTAAATTTTCCTCCACTTGATTTTTGAATGACATTAATAAAACATATGGTAATTGGTCATTTATGTAGTTCTTTATATTTGTATTAATTTCCGTTTCTTCTTCTCTTAATTCCTTTAATTTTTGTTCAATTTGTTTTCTTTTTTCTGAATCTTGGGAATTAATTCAAAAACGATTCTTATAATTATTTTCCAGTGCATCTGCCTTATCATTGGTCGATTGTAAATCAGTTTCAATTTGTTGTAAATCTTCTTTTAATCATTTAAGTCAAATTCTTTTTCACTCAATCATATTTTTGTATCACTCAATATCTGTTGATTTTACTGTAGAAGAAATACTATTCCTTATGTCTTTTAGAACAGAATCAAGATCTGAAATCAAAATATTTATTTTTTCTAATCAAATAATTTTTTCTATCGAATCACGCAATAAATTAGGGGAAGTATCATCAGACATAGATTGAATATTTTCTCATTCAAAAAATGAAAATTCTGAAACTCATTTAGGGATTTTTACTTGAATCCATTCATTCCATAAAATTTCATTAAAGTTTTCCCATTCTGTTCAATTTTTCCAAGCATAAAATTTTTGAGTCACCATTGATGGAGATATTTCTTTGCCATTATCATAGTTCCCAATAACTGTTCGTTCTTTTTCTATTTTAATAATATCTCCATTATCATCTTGAAATTCTACTCATAATTTACATCAAGCATTTCATTCTCTTACGGCTGAATCATTAAAACATTGTATAAGGTTTTTTATATCTATACCATAAAAAAGAATATTTACAGCGAGTAGTATAGATGTTTTTCATGCTCCATTTTCTCATCAAATTAATACAATATTTTTAGTTGTATTATTTCAAATTGATAAATCTATAAGAGTTTCTTCTTTAAATGATTTGAATCTATTGAGTAATAGTTTAGTAAAAAGCATTTATATTATAATAAAAATGATATAAAAATATTAATCACTACAAAATTGATCTACAACTAATGTTTTAATTTTTCCATTAATTCACATTCTTTTTGTTTGAGTTTCGTATTCTTTTTCTAAGTTCATTAATTCTTTAATTTCATTGATATCAACTTGATTTTCATTACAACATTCTTGTAAAATTTGTTTTTCTTCAGAATTTCTATCAATATCTACCATTTTATAATCATTAAAAAATAAAAATATTATAGGACATAATAATAATTAACTCTTCATCTTGTAAAATATTTAATTTTTCATTGTTTCTCGAGTTGATATACTGCATGATAAATATTTTGATATTCATTATATCACAATAAATTCATTAGATTTTCAATTGTATATTCTTCTAATGGATGATTTTTCATATATTCATACACATTTTGACAAATATTATTTTTATTTCTACTAATAGTAACATTAGACAAATTCCATTTTTTTAACGCAATCTTATTATCTAATGTTTTTACAAATCTTTTCTCTTTATCGGAATATATCATAGCTGTCAAAGACGTCTTTTTTACCTTCTTATTTTCTAAAATAAAATTTTCAATGTCTGTATAACTCATTGGAATTCCCTGTCTTTCAAGAAATATTTCAGCTAATTCTACGATACTTCATTCAATCATACTAGAACTTTGTTTTATATATAACCCATCTCATACATTTTTCCCTACCGCCCTTAAAGAAGAATGAACTTTTCCTACATTTCGATTATATTGTGGGTATCTTTCTAACACAAGAGTATACATATCTTTATAATGAATGGGGCTATCTAATTGTTCCAATTCTTTATTAACTAAAAATTTTAAGTCTTTTTTGTTAGCTGAAAAAACAAAATGATTATTAAACTCAAAAATATAATAAATTACTGATAAATATTCTATTAAAATTTTTTCATATTCTTTAAAAATCTGATTTCAAAATAATATATTTATTGTTTTATTATCAATAATTTTAGCTATCAATTCATCTCTAGAAAGAGAGATATCCTCAGGTCTTTTTTCAAGATATAATTTATCAATATTATCAAATAAATGATATATTACTTTTTTATCAAAACAATGACTTTTATAAAGAATTAAGATTTCTGAAACATCACGATTTTGAGAAATATTTATTGTTTCGTATTCTTGTGAATATATATTAGAATAGACATAAGATAAAAATTTCCCATTAATTGTATTATCTTTTTTATCTGTAAAATCTAAATGAATAAAATTCTTATTATTACAATTTAATTCTCATAATATCTTCATTCTTTTAAGATTTTCAACAAGATATTGTAATCTATCTCTTAGTTCCCTTTCTTTTTGTCTAATCCTTTCTCAAGTCACTCAATATTGTCTTGCAATATCAGAATATTTTCTTATTTCTCAGTTTCAAATAAATCAAATAATATTTTTCATAATACAATATTCTATATCTGTAAGTGTGTTTAAATATGTTTCTAAAAAATCTTCTAAATGAAAATCTTGTACATTACGTATTGAAGATAAATATTCATTAAGAGGTATTTTCCATTGTTCTCTACATAAAATGTTTGTTGTTTTTCATATTTTAAAATTCCCCTGTTCTATAGGGATATAATATAGTTGCATTTTATCCTGTCATTCAGAATTATTTCTCTCTATTCTATCAAAATCTCATAAACTACAAAAAATATCCGAAAGAATACTATATATAAAATTCTCTATTTCTGAATAAATTTTTTTTCATACTCATTTTTTATTGTATAGAATATCTCTATTTTTGATAACATCAAAACATTGAAAACATCATACTTTCAATAGTACTCATAATGTTCTTTCTGTTAAATTATACATATCAATTGGTCTCTTTAATATATCTTTTATTGATAATTCTTCACTATGCAATAATATAAAATCTAATATTATGGTTAAAAATTCATCGAAAACGATTTTACCTACTCATTGAAAATGAGGTAATTGATATCGATTATCAATCAAATCTTTTATAGAAAAAATACGTTCCCTTACAGTAATATTGTAGGTTCTGTTTGATAAATTAAACGCATAAATAGATTGATTGAGATTCATATTATTTCATACAACAAATAATATTAATAAAAAAAGACACCTTGAATATGGTGCCATAAATTCATTTGATATGAGAAATATTTTCTACAACACAGAGAATTTCCACATGCAAGATGTCTTATTTTTCTCTGTATTATAGAATATGTTCTTCTGTAAAGAAAATATATCTCTAAATTTATGGCATTTTCAATGTATCGATTATTGCCTTTTTTGCAAGAGGAATAAAGGCGAAAATTTTTTTATGATGTGATTTGTAGGGCCGATGCCTTGCCTCGTCCTGTTTATGATTGATTATTTTTTTATTTAATGGTTGGTTTAAAAAGGGAAGGCAATCCCTTTCCCTACCTGTTTTTCTGATTTTTTTATCGTGCGATCTGTGGGGGAGGACGACATCATTAATAAACACTTGTTTTTTATAAACAAAAAAATATATCAAGTATAGTTGAATTATTTTATTGTTAGTAATATTGCAGAATGATTGATAAAATCTTACAGGAAAATTTAATCATCAGAGAATTTTATTTTGATCATCTTATCAAATATTTTTGAAGTCCCCTTATTAAAGTTCTTACAGGAATGAGAAGAGTTGGGAAAAGTAGTATTTTAAAAACTTTTATTTGTTATGCTGTAGAAAAACAATGATTTCCAAGAGAAAATATTTTTTATATCAATAAAGAATTATTTACCTATCGTCAAATTCAAAATAGCGAGGATTTATATCAGGCTTTTAAAACTTTTTTACAAAAAAGAAATCCAGAAAAAAGATTTATGGTCGCTATTGATGAAGTACAAGACATTCAAGAATGGGAAAGATTTATCAATTCATGTCTAGCAGAATATCAAGGAGAAGTGGAAATTATTATTACAGGAAGTAATGCAAAATTATTATCAAGTGATTTAACCACTTATTTATCAGGAAGATATATTGAATTTGAAATATTCCCTCTATCTTTTCAAGAATATTTGCAGTTCTCAAAACAAGCTCCAACTAAAGAATTGTTTTGAAAGTATCTAAAATTTTGATGATTACCGGGAATCTTTGCTCTTCCTGATGATGAGAAGATTATTTTTGAATATTTAACTTCTGTATACAATACCATTTTACTCAAAGATGTTGTTAAACATTTTAAAGTAAGAAATATAGGTTTTGTAGAAGATCTTTATCGTTATTTATTAGGAAATATTGGGCATCTCATTACTGCCAAAAATATTAGTAATTATCTTAAATCACAAAGAATTACTATTTCTACAGAAATTATTCTCAATTACCTTAATTATAGTACCAAAGTTTTCCTTTTCTCTCAAGTTAAATCTGAAAACCCTATGACTAAAAAGTTTTTTGAGATCTATAATAAATATTATTGTCATGATTTATGAATGAGAAATGCTATTGTTTGATATGATGGAGTAAGAGATATTGGAAACTTACTTGAAAATTATGTTTTTTTACAATTAAAAAGAAATGGATATCAAGTCCTTATTGGAAGATTATCTTCTGAAAAGGAAATTGATTTTATAGCTATCAAACAAGGAATCATTAAATATTTCCAAGTTACGTATCTTCTTAATTCAGAGGAAACAATTATGAGAGAATTTTCAGCATTAGAACAAATTCAGGATAATTGGGAGAAATACGTCGTCAGTTTTGATGATATCAATTTATGAATTCATAATGGAATTCAACATATTAATATTATGGATATTGAAAAACATTTATAAATTTATCAAGTATAGTTGATAAATGTTAATAATTTTATAAATATATCAAGTATAGTTGACAAATTTGAACCTCTAAAAAGTTTAAGAATTTATCTTTGGAATCTCTCGAACCTTGTAAAAAAAGGGAGGGGCAAGCCCTTTCACTACCTGTTTTTTATTATTTTTTTGCATTGTGCGATATGTAGGGACGGCGGCTTGCCTCGTCCTGTTCTGATTGATTATTTTTTGATTGGTGTAATAGGAAAGGGCAAGCCCTTCCCCTACATATTGGTTATTATTTTTTATCGTTCGATTTGTAGGGCCGATGGTTTGCCTCGGCCTTTCCTATATAATATTTTTTTGATTGATTCAAAAAGGGAAAGGCTACAAAAAGATTTGCAATTTTAGAAAAAATATTTAACATATATGTACTTAACCTTGCAAGAGTTCCTCGAAAGAGGGGCTTTTTGCTATTAAAAATTTTATCATTTAATAAAAAACTTTTTTGTTTTAAATTCTGAAATGATACATCAATAGACATCTTTTCTTGTTTTTCTTGAAAATTAATTTTTCTTTTTTATATTTAAAGTGTTTTATCCTTTGAATAAGAATGAAATCTGCGTTATGATGATGTTTTGTTTTAATGCTTATCTTTCTCTTATGGAGTTTATTGATAAAAAATCATCATCGAATTTTAGATGTTTTAACTTTTTTCTTTGTCGTTTGTACCTTCATTTTGGCTATTAAACAAATAAAGGATAATAAGAAAAAAGAGGAAGATCTATGAGAGAAAAATCTTCTTGAAAATATTAACACAAAAATTCTTAAAGATATGGAATTAAGAGCACAAACCTCTTTGGGAAAATATAAAAACGGTGATTTTTCTTTCATCAATGAAACATGGTTAAAAAAGAATGAAAAATGTTATGGGAAAATAGAAGTTTCCCTAATAGAACAAAAAGAGAAAGAAGATATTACATTTAAACATAGAAGTGTTATGGAGTATCATGTAGAAAAAACAACTAAAACTATTGAAGAAATAGTAGATTCTTGAATCCTTTATATAACAGATCAAAGAATTTTTTATGAATGAGAAAAACTTACTAAGACGTATGCATTAAAAGACTTTATGACTTCAAAAATGCTCTGTAATGCTACAGACGCAGTATTTAAAATTTTTACGAAACACGGACCTGTTGATACGTATCTTGTAAAAGACTATTTGCATTTATATGAGGTAATTTATGTTTTTAATCATAGAAAAAAGACAAAGAAACAAATAAAAGCTTTGAATCACAAAAAGAAATAAAAATCTGATATTTCTCTATTTAAATAGGTAGGGCCGACGGCTTGCCTCGACCTGTTCTATATAATATTTTTTTGATTGATTTAAAAAGGAAAGGAAAGATTTTTTCTTGATTTTTAAGAAGATTCGAATAAAAAATACTTAATATTTATTTGCCTTACAAGATTATGAATTATACTGTCATTTATACTAAAGAAAATACAGGTGGATATACAACTCAAGTGGTAGAATTACCTTGATGTATCAGTTATGGAGAAACAATCGAAGAAGCACAAGAAATGACTAAAGAAGCTATTATCGCTTATGTGGAATCTATAAAAAAGCATGCAGAAGATAATGAACCATTTTTTGAAAGAAAAACCTTTATCTCCAACCTTTTCATCAATGACATCATATACCGCTAAAGAAATCATTAAATTCTTGGAAAATCATTGATGGACAGTTGATCATATAAGATGAAGTCATGCAGTTTTGTATCATGAAACATTAAAAAAGAGAACAACAATCCCCATGCACACTAAAGATTTGCCAGAAGGAACTCTACAAGCTATTTTAAAACAAACAGGTTTTATGAAAAAAGATTTAGAAAAATAAAAATTTGATTCTTCATCAAAGGGACAGATTTTTTTCTTGATTTGTATTATTTTTTTATGATGTGATTTGTAAGTACGACGGCTTGCCTCGGCCTTTTCTATATAATATTTTTTTGATTGATTCAAAAAGGAAAGGGCAAGCCCTTTCCCTACATTTTATTTATGATTATTTTTTATCGTGCGATCTGTAGATTCTACCAATTACCTAGTATTTTTTATCGAGGAATCAGACTTCTTTTCTTCTTTTTAAAATCATTTGAGAATAGAGAGAAATTCACTACAATGCGAAAGTAAGAAAAAGAATTTAATACTATCGTTAAGATAAATTTAAGGTAAAACATTATCATTCACGAAAACAAGCGACTTTTTATCTTCATTCAGACTTTTATGACTTTTTTAACTTATTTGAGAGATGCGATTAGTTCGATCGTTTCCAATAAACTAAGATCTGCACTGAGTATGCTCGGAATCATTATCGGAGTATCTTCGGTGATTGTTTTGATGGCGGTGGGAGCTGGTGCGAAGCAGGGAATTTTAGAACAAATGTCGAGTCTGCTCAATAATAATATTACGATCCAGAGTAACGGAGGTTATACCCAACGAACCAGCGAGGAAATCAATGGGTATGTGAAAGAAATCTCTCTTACGAAAGAACTTGCAGAGGAACTTGAAACGGCGTTTCCTGAACTTTCTGGGATTGTTACGTATGGAGGGAATTCGTTTAGTGAAATGAGTGATTCGAGTGAAATGAATATGACTTGGGGGAGTGTAGAAGGAGTTCCTTACGGAGCATTACAAAAACTTGGGTATACTTTTACTGCAGGAGAAGATTTTACGGAACAGGATTTTGATAAGAAAAAAATGGTGGTCGTAATTGATAAAAATGTGTCTGATAATCTTTTCCCCAATAGTAATGCGGTAGGACAGACGATGATTATGAATAAAAAAGAATATACCATTATCGGAGTCCTCAAAGAAACTACTAGATCCGTGTATGTTCCACTTACGACCTATCAAAATAAAATTTCAGGTTCTAAAAAAATCGATTCCATTACGGTGAAACTTGGAGCGGAAGATGATGCAGATTTGCGAACCAAAAGAATTCAATATTTTTTGATCAGAAAATATGGAGTGAAACATATCGATTTAGCGGGTTTCTCCGTTACCAATAATTCTGATGTCGGAGATTCTATCGATGAGTCGATGGGATTGATGAATATCCTGCTTGGTGCAATTGGTTCGATTTCCCTTCTCGTTGGAGGGATTGGAGTGATGAATATTATGCTTGTTTCTGTTACAGAAAGAACAAGAGAAATCTGAATCCGTAAGGCGATTTGAGCTTTAAACAAAGATATTATCCAACAATTTTTGATTGAATCAATTGTGATTACTTTAATCGGAGGAGCGATTGCCGTTTGATTTAGTTTCTGAATTGTACATATTGTTTCAATGTTCAATATTGAAAATTTGACGTTAGTGATTACTTCAGATGTGGTGTTTGTAGCTTTGATTTTAACGGTGATTATCGGAATTCTTTCAGGGATTTTACCCGCAAAGAGAGCTGCAAATTTGAAACCGATTGATGCGTTGAGATTTGAATAGGACGGAGTTAATCCGTCTTTTTTTATTTGATTTTTTAACAAATATGGATATAAAGAAAATGCCAAATTAAATTAGTCGAAGAACTTTTTGAGAATTTCTTCATTGAAAAATTAAGACGATTGATATTGTCGTTTCTTTGTTTTTCGGTGGAGAAATCTTCGACAATAAAAGAATTTAGTTTGGCGACTCGATAGTATCAGTCGTCTTTTTAATTTTTTAAAAAATACTGATGTATATCTGAAAAATGGATACATGGACAATGGTTCTTATATTTTTTCTTATTGTTGTAACAATGTTACATATTCTTTTTTTATGAGATCGTAACTATAAAACATCTTTATATGATAGAAGAGATTATATTTTATTGTGAATAATCGTGATATGAATGACCTCTCTTCGGTATTTAACTACTTATAGAATAGCAATAATTACTACAATATGTTTGTTAATTTTACTAATACCTTGTATTATTTGGTTAAATAAATCAAAAAATTCTCAAATAGATGTTTGTTATGGAAATAAAGTATTAGATATAATAATTAGCATTTTTCAAAGTCTTGCTATTATATGAATGATGGTTTTATTATGATTAAATTACGAAAAAAGTCCATGGATGACAGCTATTTGTGAATTATGAATACGATGATTGTGTTTTGTTATGTCTAATCAGGAGTGAAAACAAGAAGATTGTTTACAATTAACATGAAAAATTATGAATATTATATGTTTAATTTGTATTATTCCTGCTTATTACTTATTTATTCTTTCTATGAGAAGAGTGAAAATTTATTGGTTAATTCTTCCTATCTTTCTTATTATATGATATATTAAGAATAAGGACTAAATAGTTTTATTTACTCATATGCCTCCCCATGAATTCTTTTGATGTATTAAAAAAATATTCGCAATATGCAGAAGTACTTAATGAATCTGAACTTTTAAACTCTTGATTATGTTATTATTGTAAACAAAAGGAAATGGATGAATCTTCATTTAGTGTAGATCTGTACAGGATTATAGATACAGAAGTAGATATGTTATTAAGAAGAAAAATAAGATATAAACACTGATATTGTATTATCCCTTGCTGTCATGAATGTATGGAAAAATGGAAATGAAAAAAATGAAAGATTAAAAAGTTATTAATTTATATCTTTTTATTAATTCGAATTATTACTGTGTTACATGTATGTGTTTGGTGACAAAATTTCGATGATTTTGGATCGTTGGTAACTATTTTATATTTATGAGTTTTGTTTGTTGTTCTATGATTTGTAGTCTACATCTTAGGATTTCTTTTGTATTCTTTTATTGTTAATTGTATGTTAAGATGATCTTATAAAAAATATCCTATTTTACAGTTATTATTACAAAATTGATGGAAAAGATGATATTGTCCTTAGTAATAATTTAAATGGATTCAGATTTTTTCTCTTTTGAAATCCTCACGATTATTATCGGAATTTTATCTGGAATCCTTCCAGCAAAGAGAGCCGCAAATTTGAAACCAATTGATGCATTGAGGTTTGAATAGGACGGAGTTTATCCGTCTTTTTAAAAAAAGAAATCTGAATGGCTCAGAAATCTATTTTTGTATTTGATTTGCTAACATTTGAAAAGATTCCTCATAGATTGTCCCCTCACAGAGCGGTTTGAGATCTTCACACCTTTTCTTTAAAAGAGAAAGTATCGAGTCTAAGGTAAGAAATTTTTCTTTTATTGCACCTAATGAGAGACTTTCTGGAATTTCTTTCCCAAGGGATGTATAGCATTTTTTTACAAATTCTCTTTCTGTCATCAATTTTTCATAGAAATCTTCTTTCTTTTCTTCTTGATATTCTGAGAGATATTGAATAAACCAAATTTCTCCTAAAAGATTGAGAGGGTGGTTTGGAGAAAGATTAAGATTACAGAACGGTGAAAATGAGCGATATTCAGCATCGATTCCAATTTCATTATCAAGATACATTTGCGTTAAACTTGTTAAAAATCTTCACGATTGTGGTTCAAAATTAAACATAATATTAAGATTTTTCATCGCAGGAATATGGTCATCATTTTCCATTGCAACATCCGTAAAAATATTATCTACATGAAAATCTAACCTTTTGATTTTATATTTTTCCCAAGTCTTATATCAAAGTTTTTGGAATGATGTTGCAAAATTGAAGACTACATCGTACATATTTTCGATATCGATAAAATTAATAACCAGATTTGGCTTCTTTCAAAAAATATGTTCCATTTTTTTAAAGTTTGTCAAAATGTTATCGTGAAGATTATCGTTATTCTCCAAATAATGTTTGATGATGGTATTCGATTTGATACAAATGTAAAGATCTAAATCGTCTTTAAATTCTTTGAATATTTCTTGATATGCATTGGTAGGAAAATCCTCTAAGAGAGAATGAAAAGAATTTTGATTTAAGGCATTCCCTTCCATTTCAATGTAATATTTTTTTCCTGTTTCAAGGTAGCTTTTTAATTGTTTTTGAATATTTGTAAGATAATCTGCATATAAAAAGATCCCATCATTCATTTTTGTTTTTGTTTTTAGTAATAAAAATCACTTAAGTATATTCAGACGAGATGGTTTTGTCAAATTTTTGTTTTGCTTTCAGCTTTTATATCATCTTTTTTTGTTTGCATTTTTTCTTGTTAAAATACTAAAAATTACTATAATGAAAGTGTTGGATACTTTTTATCTTTTTAGTGAACTTTCCCATGAAACAGGATGAAAAGTTATTATCATTGCTCAATGTAGTGATCGATACCTATGTTGATAAAGGGGAGCCGGTAGGTTCCAAATTTTTAAATAGTTTGGAGAGTGTGGATTATGCTCCTTCAACACTTAGAAAGTATCTCAATCAACTTGAAAAACAGGGAATGGTTTACCAACCTTACAATTCGAGTGGAAGAATCCCTACTATTGAAGGATTAAAGTTCTATTTGGAGAATTACCTTGCTCAGATTGATGAAAAAAATCAAGAAGAAGTCGGAAATGTGAGAAATAATATGAAAGAACTTGTGGAAATGTTAGGGGGACTTGTGGACGGAGTGATTATTTGATTTTTGAGGAATGATGAGTATTATTATCTTGGGGTGAATAATCTCCTCAAAGATCCAACCAAAAGTGATTATGAGGAAACGAAGCATATTATTTCCTTTATCGAGGAACAGAAAATCGTAAAATATATCGATGAGAAGATTATCAAAAACAATCAAGTGTATTATACTTTTATTGAGGACGATGAAACGGTGATTTCTGCGGTGTATTCGAAGGTGATTGTGGAAAAATATGACTGTATTCTTGCGATTGTAGGACCGATGAGAGTAGATTACAAGAAAAATGTTGCTATTTTGTCGCAACTTAACCAGAAATTGAAATAAACTTTATTCTTAATGATGAGAGAGAATGGATGATAGGGAATGAAAGAACCAAGAACAAAATCAAGAGCAATTCAATGAAAAATACCAAGAACAATTTGAGAAGTTGAGAGTTATTTGAGAACAATTGAATGCTTTGCAATCACAATTAGAACAAGCAAAACAAAGCCAAGAAAAAAAGGAAAAGTCTGATAGAACTCTTGAACAGAAATTATTAGAAGCACAAGAAAAAATTCAGAATTTTTCTCAAAATTTCGAATCTGCTCAAGAAGTGCAGCTTATAGGAAAAAAAGAAATCCGTGAGCTTGAAAATGTGGTTAAGTTCGCAGAAAAAAAACTTTGAAAAAGATTTTCTAAACTTGGAAATAATAATCAGACTTCTTACTCCTTTGAAAATGCTGTATCCACTGAATTTGCCGATGAGTGAAGAAAAGAATCAAGTGATGAAATTCCTCAGTTGGTTGCAAAAGCTCCAAATGATAAAAGTTTGATTGTACGTGCTATTGCTCCACTTATGGATTTCGCTAGCACATAATTATTTATTTATTATTATATCATGGAAGAAATTGTACAAAGTGCGGGAGGAATTATTTACTATCTCGCGGAGGATGGAGATCCGAGATATCTGCTGATCAAAAGACATGCACTCTCTGGAAAAATTGAACGAGTTGCTCCTAAAGGAAAAATTCAAGAAGGAGAAACTGAAAAACAAGCTGCACTCAGAGAAATTTGAGAAGAGACTTCGTTGTCTTTAGATAAATTGATGGTAAAACAGCTTTTAGGAACTACTTCATTGAGAAGTAATGAAACGAAAAGAGGACATTTGAATAAGGATGTAACGTATTTCTTGATGGAATATCAAGGAAATCCTGAAGATGTTCGTGTGATCGAGGGGGAAGGATATATTGGAGTGTATAAGCGAGCAACGATTCAAGAAGTGATTAATTTGATTTATTATGAAGATATTAGAGAATTGATTAGAAGTTCGTATTTCGCTTTGCATAATGAAAAACAACAACAAGTAGCTTTACAAAAACAGCAAGAAGAAGAGAAAAAAAAGGAACAATTTAGACAAGCACTTTTTGCAAAAGTATAATCATGAAAAAAAGAAAAAAAGCCAGACTTTCGATCTGGTTTTTTATCTCTTTTCGGAATTTTCTCTTTATTCAAGTAAGATATCAAAAAGTCTTCTTGTTTCTTCTATTTCTGCACGAGAAAGTCCATTGGTAGTATTGTAATCAGTAGTATATTGAGGAGTAATAGTTTTTGTAGTTTGAGTATTACAATTGCTTGTATTGGTATTTGTAGTATTAGAGTTTTGAGTAGTTGAAGTTGAAGTAGTTACATTTGAAGTTGTGGTGTTTGTTGAGTTGGTATTACTATTGTTATTATTTGTATTCGTGTTAGTAGTATTGTTAGTGTTGGTATTGTTCGAAGTATTTGAGGTTTGTGAAGGGGATGTAGAAGTAGGAGTAGTTGAATTTGAAGTATTATTGGAAGTGTTGTTAGATGAAGTGGTAGATGAAGGAGTATTTTGTTTATTTGAGGTATTGGTTTGTGAAATTTCTGTGTTGATAGGAGTGGTTGATTTTGTAACAGGAATATTTTTCATTCTTTGTTCGAAAAGTACTGCGATTGTAAAAGAAGGAATATCTGCCTTCTTCCCTGTAAATACTTCCTCTTCAGAGTCGGATTCTTCCTCTTTTTCTTCTTCTGTATTTTCGTTGTTGTCGTTATTTTCTTCTTTCTCGTTGGTAGTGTCCTCGTGATGTATTCCTTCATTATCTTCATTGTCATCATCTGGACTTTCTCAACGATATTCATCATAAGAGATAAAATCATCGCCTCCAAAAAAAGAAGCAACCATATTAGGAATATTTTTGATATTGTATCGTAATCTATCCGCTCCTGAAGGAGAAAAAAGTCCATAGATGAAAAATGCCATTGCTAAAAGGATGATGAAGAAAATGATCCTTTTGATTACATTTCTAAAAAGATAGAGGATTAAAAGGATGAAAATTACGATTATAGTCCATGCTCGAAATTTTTCCATTATGTTATTATTTTTAAGAGGTAAATTTTTTTACACTAATATAAATATATATTTTTGTATAAATGTCAAGTGAAAATAATTTTTTGTATCAGAAAAAATTGATGATTTATGAAAAAAGATGAAAAATGGTTTGCTTTTTTTTTGGGTTTCTATATTCTTTAAGAAAGAGTTTTATTTCTTATTAAATAAAAATGACAGAATCACAATTATTAACAATCGATGAACCTCAAGCAAAATTTGTGGATGTAACAGAAATTATGCAAGAAGAAATCAAAAAATTAGTACAACATAATATCAATGGAAAATGTCAGTCTATTTTTAAAAAAGTATATAGTAGAAACCCAGAAGCAAAGATTGTTATCAAATATACAATCATCAAAAATAAACAAGGAAGATATGAAGCAGATTTTAATTTTAATGCTGATGGAGAAGAATTTATCGTTTCAAGTCATCAAGGTTTTAAAATCGCAACAGATCTTGTAAGTCATGCATTTGATAAATGGAAAAGAAAAGTTTTGGGAATCTTTGGACGAAAAAGACTTTTTAAATAAAATTTTTACTTTATAAGTTTGAGTTACAATGTCAGATGAAATTATAAAAAAGAAGAAAAATCAGCTTACAAAAGAAGGATATGATAAGTTGATTGCTGAAAGAAATGAAATCAATGAAGTAAAAATGCCTGCAATTCTCAAAACTATTGCGGAAGCAAAGGCTATGGGAGATCTTTCAGAAAACTTTGAATATAAATCAGCACTCGAAGAAAAAGATTTAGTAAATTCGAGATTAAAAGAAATCAATGAACTTTTGGATAATGTAGAGATTATTGATAATGTTGAGGATGCAACGAAAGGAAAAAAGATTGGATTCTGATCTAAAGTTACTCTTCAAATGGATAACTCTGATCCAAAAGTTGTAGTGATTAAAGGTACAGGAGAGGTGGATATTACAGAAGATATTATTTATATTTCTCTTGAATCTCCGTTAGGAAAGGCTATCAATGGAAAGAAAAAAGGTGATATTGTAAGAGTTAAAACAGAAGCAAATGGAGAAGTTAAAATTTTAGAAGTAGAATAGAAAGAAAAATCTGACTGCAGATGGAGAGTCAGATTTTTTTTTATTTTATCATTAGTCAATATTGTTATATCTTGGGAAAAAAAGGTAGATGATATTGTAAAATGAGCTTACTACTTGATCAAGTCCTTTAAGTTGATTAATCATTTTATCGGTTAAAAGTCCTTCCATTTTGAAAACTTCTTGTTCGATTTGTTTTCCTATTGTTTGGAATTCTTTTGTAGAAGCGGTTTCATCGTCTTCATTGAGTTTTCTAAATTCCCAGAATAATTCTTCATTATTTTCTGCAAATCTTGAAAAAAGCTGTCCTCCTTTTGTTTTGGTGATTTTCTTTAATTTCTCTTTGATATATTCGTTGATGAGCTCATTTATTTCAGATTGCTGTTTTGCATCCATCTTTTGAAAAAGAGGTCAAAAAGTTTGATTTTGACATAAATCATGATAGGTTGGAATAATTTTTCTTTTTTCTTCGATATTTGCGATAATATTTTTCATTTGTTCTTTTTCTTCTGGTTTCATGATGATGTTTTCTTTATCCAAAAAATAAAAAAATCCCGTTGGGAAACTTTATAGAAGTTAGTCTATGAAAAATAAACTAAATTTCAATAAAAAAAGATAAAAGAAAAACCGAGTTTAAAACTCAGCTTTCTTCTATTTTGAATTTTATAATTGTCCCATAAGATTTTGAAGTTGATCTTCTTGTGATTTTGCAGCTTGTTTTTTCTCTTCTTCTCTTCCCATCGTATCAACAACTGCATTCCATTTTCTAAGTCTTACTTCTCTTTCTCCAAGTAGAGCTACTTTTTCTTCATTATTTTCTCCGTCTCCATGAAGAAGTACTTGAAGAGAGATTTCTTCTTCGATATAGATTTTATATAATCTCATAATTTGGTGTGACCAAAGTTCTGAAACCGTTTTTACAATACTTTGATCTCCGTTTTTTACAGCAATATAAAGTTCGAAGATTCAGTTTTCTCCTTCTTTTTTAAATTCATATTCACTTGAAAATGATCCAATAACAAGTTTTTGGAGAATATCTCGATCAAAATCATTTTCATCCAAATCTTCTGGAGTTGCATAAGGTTGATAGCTGAATTTTGCAAGATAATCAGTATATCGGATTTGATCTTTAATTCCTCATTGGATAGGTCCAAAATATTCTTCATATTTACGGAGTGTTTCTATTTTTTCTTTATCATCCCCTTCTCTAAGTTCTTTGATAAATTCTTGAAAATCGAAAAGCATAAGAAAAATATTATGATATAAATTTCATTCACTATAGAGAAAAAAAAATAAAAAGCAAGAGAAAAGATAAAAAAAGAGGGAAATCTGAAATTTCCTCTTGTTTTCTGGGTGAATTTTTGTATATCTCTTTTTAGATTTAATTTTTTTATGTAGCGATGACACTAGATGTAAAGCAAAGTGATAATGGTATTCTTATAGGAGATCGTTTTGTGTATGCTCCTCAGAAAGTGATTCCTTGAATTATTAATTTGCAATTGGTAGTTGGAGAGGAGATGGCTTATGACAGAGGAAGTTTACTCTCTTTGGATTTCCCTGGAGAATACGATATCGATGGAACCTTGATTTCTGTCTTTGTTGGAAATACCAATAGACTCAATTATTTTGTAAGTTATAAGGATAAGGCAGAAAAATTTGGAATTATTCAATCTCCTGAAGTATTGGAGAGAAGTGAATTGCCTGATATGGATGCTTGGCTTTATAATGATGAAGCTGTTGCAAAAAAATTAGATCAGTTAGAAGTCGAAGGAGAGAGAATCGATTTAAATGCGATCCCTTTTGGACTTATGGAATCTTAGTTTCCATTCAGATTTTTGTTTTTTATTTTTTAATATATTTTATTATGAATTTAAAAAAGTTCGGTCTTCTTTTTGCCTTTGGAGCTTGTTGTGGAATCTTCGCAGGATGTGGAGATAAAGAGTACACTTTTGAAGAAGCTCTTGCTGTAACTCAAGAAAAGACTTCTATTGTTACAGATTTTATGGTTGACAATTTGGCTCTTAAAGGAGATTTTGATGGTTCAGTTTCTGTTAAGGCTGGAGAAAATCAAGTAGTTTTGAAAGGAAAAGGAAATTTCCAAAAAGATACTGATTCTGCAGTTTCTGCTGATATCCATTTGGATGTAGATGGAACAGTAGAAGGAACAAAGGTCCCTGTAAAAGCTGATCTTTCTTTTATTGCTAATTCAGGAGCTACTTATTTCAGTTTAGGAGATTTCTCTTTCAAAGGAGATGGAACAAATCCTCTAGAAGGTTTTGTTAATGCTTATGTAGCTGAATTCAAAGAAAAATGGTTTAAACTTGATCTTAATGCTTTCTATGCAGAAGCAGGAATGGATGGTTTCGCACAAGCTACTCAAGAATATATGGATAATTATTATGCAGCTATGAGAGATATTCTTACTTCTGATATTCAAATGAAAATGTATAAAGAAGTTGGAAATGAAAAATATACTGGAAAATTCTCTGAATATCAAGGAAAAAATGCTTATCAATTTGTTCTTGATGAAGAAAGTTTTCAAGAGCTTATGAATAAAATTGTTGCTGTAACTGAAGAATATTATACAAATCTTGGAAATCAATATGGAGAAAATATGGATTCTTTGAATGAATCATTAGACATGATTAAAAGTATGCATTTTGATCCTTTTACAGGAAATCTTGTAATTGATGGAGAGGATGTTATTGTAGTTTATGATGAAATGATTCTTCATATTAGTGATAATTCTTTAACAGTTTCTTCTCATATTGGAAAAGATGGAGTATATTTTGCTTTTGGAATGGATGAAGCTGCAGAAGGTAATACTCAAACAGAAATGGTTGCTGTTAAAGATGCTATTGTCTTTGATGCAAAACAAAAAAGAGAAAATACTTATGATTTCACTTTTACTGTAAAAGATAATGATGGAGAAATGTTCTCAATTAAAGGAACTATTACTCTTGATATTTCAGATGATAAAATCTCTGTAAAGGTATCTGTTCCTTTCTCAAATGAAGAGGTTGAAAAAGCTGATTTCGATTTCTCTTTCGCAGTAGAAAAAGCAGATAAAGTTTCTATTACTTATCCAGAAGAAACTCAGGATTTTATGGCTCTTTTATGAAGTCTTTTGGGGGGATCCATGGATGGAGATGTTGATTATGATATGGATTATGATATGTCTGAAATGCCTGCCATGGAAGATGAAGAAGTTGCTTCTGATGAAACAGTATCTGAATAATTAAAAAGTTCTTCTTAAAAAAGAAAAAGTCTGACTCGATGAAAGAGGTTCAGACTTTTTTTTGAATGAATTTTTTTCGATGATTCAGATTTTTAAATTTTTTTTAGAAGAAGAGAGATGGAACTGTTTGATTGATAATATTAAGAGGAGAATTTGCGAAATCTCCGGTATTACAATTACTTTCATCAGTTGAATGTCAGTAATTACATCTCCATCTAAAGACTTGAGTTAAATCTGCTTTCGAAACAAGATTTCCAACGTCAGTACCACCAATTTCAGGCACAACTCCACTCAAGAGATTTTGGATTTGATGAAGTCTTTCGTAACTAGATGAAGCGGCTGAATAGGTATTGAGAGAAGTGAATTTTCCATGAATAAAGTATTTATAATCTTTTTCTTCTTCAACTTCTACAAGTCCATTGACGATAAAGTTTCCTTTGAGATAAATTCCACTATAGATTGCATCGTCACCATTAGTAGGGAACCCTCTTTCATTAAATGTTTGTCTTTTGTCTTTGTCGAATGCAAATTTTAAATTTCCCCTATCAACGAAAACATTAATTCCATCCTTTAACTTGCTAGAATCTCCTTTTAGGGTTAAGATACCGTTTCTTAAGATAATAGTTTTCCCATTGTAATCTTCGATGCTGTTAATTGCCTTAGAGCCATCTATACAAATAACATCTGAATTTGTAAGCTTATTAGACCATTTTCCTTGACAGAGCTTTTCTGATTCTTTTTTTGCTGCATTGATGAGAGTGGCATTATTTACATTTACCGAAGAAAAATATTGAGTTTTCGAATCTTTTTCATTTCCCGCGATATTTTTTACATCATCAGCAACATCAGTAGACATTCCAATAATTCCTTGAATTTTAAGCAATAACATTTGATCGATGAAGCTTCCTGCATTGATATTGATCCAGGTTCAAGTATGATTATTAAAACCTGAATTTAATAAATTACAAAGAGTTGCTCCTGTTGTAGGCCCAAAGTATTTTTCCATCTTCTTGCAATATCTTCCTGCAAAGACAACTTCTCCTGTTAAAGCATCTCCATTAGGATTTCCATACTCTCAAGTAAAGCTTCCATCATTATTGTGAAAGAAGTTATTTGAGGGATGGGTGTTGGTTTGAGTAACGAAATTTTCTCCTCAAGTATTGAATGATATTCCAAATCCTGCAATTCATCCGTTAAAATCATAGATAAGTCCCAAATTATATTGTTGATTGAAGGTTTGGAGATTATTTGCAAATTCGCCTCAAGTAATTACATTTCCTGTGGCATCATATTGTACTCCTGCAATTAATCCATAATCGTGGTTATCGTAATTATGAGTAAGATATCCGAAAAAAGAATTAGAATCAATTTGGACATTTTCCTCTTTACTATAACAGTGAGTATAAATTCCTCAATTCATTGTTAATCCTGAAAAACCATCGTGAAACATGGGGATATTCCTTGTATCTTCATCGAGTGGCCGAAGTCTTTCTCCTCTCTGGGAATTATAGTAGAGTCCTTTTAATTGATCTCTACAATAAATCGTATGTCCACTTCGTTCAATGTCTTCTCCGACATTTTGCTTATTATCGTCGAATTTTGTAACTGGTTTGACTCAATCAGAGTAAATTAACCCTCAAAAGTTATTCCCTCCGAAGTCGAAGTGGAGATGTGAAAAGGTTTTTCCTCCCATAAAACTCTGTAAAGCATCATTAAATCTGATAACGAGAGTAAAAACGGCAGAATCTCCGGCAAAAACAGTTCCAAAAGAACTGAGTCAGAGTATGAAAATACTTAATGCAAGGAGTTTTTTGAACATTATCACGATTAAGAAGATAAAATTTTCTCTTTAATTATAGTGAATTTTGATTAAATTGTCAAAAAATGGATTCTTTTCTTGTAGAAATTTCAAAAGAGAAAAAAATCTGACTCAACTTGAGAATCAGATTTTAAATGATCATCGTTGATATTTATTCCACATTCTTTTTTAATTTCTGGATTTCCATTTCGATATTTTCAAGTTCTTGCTTGAGATCTTGAATCGTAGCTCCAAAAGAAGGATATCCTGAAAGATAAAGATTCTTCACATATTCAAGGTATTGTTCTTTCTCTTTCTTCTTGTGTTCCAAATCCGCGATCATTTGCTTTTTCCCGATAATTTTACTTTCTCCTTTTTTGATTCCTATGGTATAAGTTTCAAAAAGTTCTTGTTCATATCCTTCAGGTTCATTTTCATGAAGCCTTAAGAGAATTTGTTCTTGGATGATAAACATTTTCTCAAAAAATTCCTGATATTCTTTATAAAGTTCTAAGATTCCAGGATCTGATTTGATAAATACTTTGATAGGATCATGTTTTTTATATCATAATTTAGTTTTAAACCCGAAAAAGAGATTCCAAAGATTATAAAGGCGAACACAATCATTACTTTTTACTTTTGCTCCCGTGAAAGAATGGAAAAGAGGATATTCTGCTCCGATACTTTCGAGTAAGGTTCTTAAATAGGTTGGAACAAAAAGATACATAAAATCCAGAATAAACGAGAAACAGACTTGTAAAACTGCAGAAGCCGATTCAGATTTTTTTTCTTTTTTTAATTCAAAATATCGAGAGAGGAGTTTTTTTTGAGTAAAGTGCATTACTTCTGGGAAAAAGTTCAAGGCTTTTTGATAGTGGTCTTTGGTTTGATAATTTTGATACAGATCAGAAAGCTCACATAAAATCCAGATATCCATTTGATCATCAGAAGATAATGCCGTTTTTAGAGCTTCATCGAAAGAATTAAATTTAGGGAAATATTGTTTTCGATATCTTACTCCGTTCCAGAGTTTCCCCAAAAAAATAGCATATTCATTACATTTTTCTTTATCAAGGTGCTGATCGACAAGAAAATTCATTCTCACTACATCATCTCAGAATTTCTTGATGAGTTCATCCAAAAGCATGGTATCTTCTTTCTGATTTTCAAAACTTAGCGGAGAAAAAGTGAGGTCTTGATATGGAATTTTTCCTCATTCCATAAGAGAAATGAGAGCATAGAAAACTCCAAAACTCATCTCATCTTGTGAGAAAAGTCGGTTATCAGCGAAAGTCTCTCCTTGCTGTTGGAAAAAAAGGACTTTCATAACTTGTAAAAATACATCCGAAAAGATCATAGGGAGAAATTTCCCCTTTTCTTCTGTTAGAAACTTGCATTCTACGGATTCCACAGAAATACTGAATAATTTTGAGTGATCGATCAGATTTTTTACCTTTTCTAAAGAATCTTCTTCAGCCATGGTAATTCCTTCAAAAAAAGAAGAAAAGTCTGATTTTACTTGAGGATCGATTTCTTGATCTGAGAGACTCTCGAAAAAGAAGGGGAGTTGATGATGAAAATCTACAAGATAAGAGATAAATTGCGAAAAGTTCCCCATTTTAAAGGGATAAAAAAGATTTGCAATGAAAAACAAAAACTGATCAAAAAGAGAGGTTAGGGGATCAGGGTATTCTTCTTTACCGAAAGGAAGATTTGCTAATTGAAATTCCCCATTCAAATAAACAGGAACTTTTTCTCCATATCCCGCATAGGCATTAATGATGATTTCTTGATCCAAAATCTCGAGAAGAGCTTCTTTATTATCTCCCAATTCTTCTGCATGATTTTCAAGCCATTGACGGAAAATCTCTTTTTCTTGGTCTAAATCAAGATAAAAGGTATCCAAAAGATAATACGAAAGTCTTTCTCCTGTTGTAACACTGTAAGGGACAACGGTTTCTCCTTGTCTTACTTCTCCGATATTTGCAATATCATACAAAAAATCGAGCATATTAGATTGAAATTCTAGACGAGGTTTCCCGATAAATTTCCCAGACAAAGCAGTATAATTCCCTTGCATATCAAAAACTGCACAATTGAGATCTAGTCCATGTTTTTCTGCAAAATCAATACTTTCTTGATTTAAAAAAGGATTAACTCTGACGATTCCTTCATCTTTGGAAATATCAACAGATTCATCTCAAAGTACCGGAATCGCTTTATTGATCAGAGGAATGAGGACATTTTTCCCGATATATTGTTTGTATCTTTTGTCTCCTGGATGGACTAAAAGTGCCACATCTCCAAAAATAAGATCCACATCAAAAGCTACAACTGTCAATGCAACTCCCTTCCCCTCGATAAAATATTTAAGATAATATTTATCCTTGATTTCTGTTTTTAAAACGACTCTCTCTGCAGGTACATTCTCTTGGAGATCAAAAGATCGGTATCCAATTTGTTTTTTTGTTTTAATTTTCCCTTGTTCTCGAAGTTGGAAAAACTTTTTACGAAGAAAAAGAGAAAAAGTCTCCTGATCGTTGAAATCGATTGATTCATGAAACATCGTCTTAATGCGATTTTTGTTCTGCCTTTTCCCCTTTTGTTTTTTTGAATCTAAATAATGAAAAATTTTAGCATTTCAGAGTTTAGGGATGGAAAGTTTCTTTTTACTAAAAAAATGTTGGAGATTCTCTAGAGCAAAAGAATTGATATCAAAAGGAGAAAAAAGATAAGAAGTCTGACTCTTTTCTTGTTGGTTATGAAATTTGAAGTAGAAATCTTTCAAATAGGTTTTATGGAGTCGAGAGCAAGAAATCTCTCATAAAGTAGGATAAAAATGCAGAAACTTTCAAGAAGCAAAAGGATGAGTAGAAAGATATTTTTCATTGAGAGAAATAAGTTCTTTTGCTTGATATTTTTTTTTCATCTGCATGTTTTATTTTCAATTAAGGGATTAAAAGAATGATGAGAAATTATTCAGAAAATCTATAAAGTCTAATTCCTGCATAAATTAAGAGAGAAACAAGGAAAACTAATAAAATATTTTCTGTAGGTCAGACTTGTACTCTTTGTGCTTCTGAAAGAGGAACAACACTATTATCAGAACAAACGGCTTCTACCCAAAAATAAGAATAAATCTCTTTTTCAGCAGTGTAATCAAAAGGATATTCATATTTGGTATCCGTAGTTTCCAAAAGTTTCTTTTTAGAAGTTGCTGAAGTCATATCCATGGCATAGACAATATAAGAAACCGCATTAGGAACAGGATCTCGTACAAGATAATGAGATTTCCCAATTTGCTCCGTTCTTACTCTAATTCCTTTTACGACACAAGCATATCCATGTTCTGTGATGACATTAGGAGAATAAGTCCCCGTATTAATCTTTGGAGTGTAAGGAGGTCTATAAACATAAATATCTGTTGCAGCTTTATGTTCTTCTACATTTCCAATAAGAGGAATGATTTGAAATTGGTATTCTTGAGTAACGTCAAGATTTTCAAATACAACGGTATGTCCTGTTACATCGATAGAATTATCTAAAGATTCTCCAGAAAGTCCATAAAATACTCTAAATTCATCCGTATCTCCAAGTACTTCCCAATCAACCGTAAGACTTCCAGACATTTCATTAAGTTTAAATGTTACATTTCCAACGGTTACTTTTGTCACAATATAGTGAAGAATTTTTTCTACATGTTGAGTTTTATCTTTATTTTCTCAAGTTGCATTTAAAGTCATATACACTTCTCCATCGACAAGAACCTGGCTTTTACGATAAAATTCTCCAGGAACGGTTGTCTTTTCCATAGAAATAGAATACACATCATTGAACATAAGAGAAACTTCCTCAATAGAAGGATCTACGGTTGCTCGGAATTCTACACTATCTCCATAATAGACTCCTTCTACAGGATTCATTTTTAATTGAGGTTCAATGAGTTCTTTTTCTGGTTCTGGAGGTAAATCACGAACGACAAAATAATAATAATTATCATGTTTTTCAGTTTGTTCTCTACTATTTGCATCATAAGTAAGACTTAAACTTACAGAGAAATCTCCTGTAAAACCAAAATTATCTAAAGTTGATCGAAAGAAATTTGGATCATCAGCATCTTGATTCATCTCTACATTAAGAGGTACTCCTTCAGCAGGATGTAATTCTAGCATAAGGAGACTAGAATAAAGATATCCGTCTTTTAATCTTAACTTAAAATAAAGATTATCTCCATAAGTAAATTCATGTTCTCATTCCTCAGGGACTTCTTCCAAAATTCCTGTGTAAGAAAAAATTTCAAAAGATTCGATATGATCGTTAATTTCTTCTGTTTCTGTGTCTTCAAAATTGATCAAAATTTCATCAGATTCTCCAACGGTAACTCCTTGTTTTTCGATGATTAATTTTAAAGTATTAGGTCCTTCTTCAAGGGCAACATTTCCATTAATTGTTCCATCAGAACTTGAAGTAAAAGGTGCTCCTTTTTCTCCATTGATAATAGGATATCAGAGGGAATTGGGTAAATCTGGACAACTCGCAGTATAGGAAATAATCATACTATTTAAAGTTGTTTCATTTTGTGGAATAAGAAAATCAATCTTTTTAACTTCGGTTTTTAAAGTTTCATCAACTACAGTAAAACTAATATTAGCAAGTTGTAAATCATTGACAACATCACTTACTTCCATGGTATAATTTCCCGCTCTGACAATGGTAAGTTCTCCAGGGAAAACTCCTCTATCTTTGGCTTGAAAACTGTAAGATCCATAATTGGTAATCGTATAATCATCTTCATCTACTTCTTCTCCGTCAGCATCTTTCAACTGAATTTGAATAAATCCTGCATAATCCGTATACACTTTATCGTCTTTGATTACGGTGATATTCATTTTAGTAGGTTCATTTACATTGAAAGTGGTAGGAATATCTACTTGTACACGATCAGGAAAATCTTCTTCAGCAGCAGCAAAATTAGACATAAGTACTCCAAATTGGAGAAGAAAGATAAAGATTCATCAAAGAGTTTTTTTAATGCTTTTCATGATATTCATATTGTCAAAGACAAGAAGTAAAAGGGGTTTTCAAGCTATTCACTATTATGCTATCAGATTTTTTTTCTTTTTTTAAAATTTTTAAAAGTTAAGAAGTCTGAATGGTATCAAGGTATCCCAAGGAAACACTGTCGCCATCTTTCGAACTGCGGATACTTTCTACGGTAATATCTCTCATTTCTCACCAGAAAGGTACCGTAATAATTCCTTCTTCCGCATTCCCTTGTTGAAAATCGGTTACTTTGATTTCCAGATTGCTTTCGTCTTGATGTTCAATCTCAAAGTGATACGGAGAAGTGATACTTCCATCTAAAATTTTCACTTTTGAAGAAAAAAAGAAAGAGAGATATAATTCTGAATGTTTTTGAAGTTGAGGAGTGATAAAAACTTCGATATTTCCTATAGCTTTTTTGTATCCTGCATCTCGAGAAACTTGTTTCATATATTCTTGTTCTTGGAGTGAGAGAACACTTGCGGAGAGATTAGGATTCGATTGCAAAATCCAGATAAGTAAAAATCAAAGTCCAATTCCACAAATTCCTATACAAAGATTTTTGATAAGTGAAGGTTGTTTGGGTGCTTTTGATGCCATATTTTTCTTTCTATTTCCCTTTATAAAAATCAAAAAAACAATACTACATTGTACAATGTAACAAAGTTGAAAGAAAAATCAAGTAAACAATGGAAAAAAATTACATTAAAGCAATTTTTTTTCTCATTTTTGATGTTATGTTCCATAGTTATTTTTATAATATTCGCAATACCAAAAACAACTCCCCATAACTTATACGTTATGAGAAGTTGTTAGTGTGCAGTGTATCAGATAAATAATCTTACTGCACATATTACTGTAGTAATTATTACAATCCCGATAGTAATTCCATTCGCCCATTTTTTTGACAAAACTTTCTTAAGTAGCAGATTGATTACTACTTCGCTACCAAAAACCCAGCAGATGGTAGCTGCGATATCTTTTGGTATACATTGAATAAATTCCATGATTTTGTTGCAGTTTATGTTAATTTTGTTGTTTATTCGATTTGATTGCTCCGTCCAGTAGGGGAGGGAGTGGAAGACTATCCAGTGGTCATCAACCACCACTTGCAGTAAATATTCAACTGAAAGTTAAAAACATCATATATATATATACCTTAAAGTCAAGAGATTTTTTATAAAAATAATTTGTTATTAAATAATCTGCAAAAAAACATTCAATCTAAAAATAAACTAAAAAAACCTTGTTTTTCTTCTTTTTTTGTGTATGTAAAAAATGTATTTATTTCTTAATCGTGAATACATGGGAAACGAACTTACGAAAAAGTACAATCTCATTACCGCAATTGCTGCAGTAGTTGGAATTGTAATTGGAAGTGGAGTCTTCTTTAAGGCTCAACCAATTTTAATTGCTACATGAGGAGATTTGCCATTGGGAATCTGGGCATGGATTATTGGTGGATTGGTAATGTTGGCTTGTATTATAATGTTTTCTCGTTTGGCTGGAAAATATGAAAAAGTAAACGGAGTCGTTGATTATGCAGAAAATACTTGTGGAAAAGGTTTCGCATATTATATTGGACGATTTGTTGCAACGATTTATTTGCCTTGTATTACTTCTGTATTAGCCTGGGTAACTGCAAGATATTTTTCAGTACTCTTTGATCGATCTATTACAGGAGGAGAGTGTATGTGTTTAGCAGGATTTATCCTTATTGCTTGTTTTGTTCGAAATGCACTTGCTCCAAAATTAGCAGGTAAAATTCAAGTTGCAACGATGATTATTAAACTTATTCCTATCCTTGGAATGGCGATTGTTGGAACGATCTATGGACTTATGACAGGAATGACGGTAGAAAACTTTACTCATGTCGCTTCTGAAGCTCTTGGAGGAACAACAGGTTCTCTCCTCAAAGCAGTAGTAGCAACAGCTTTTGCATATGAAGGTTGGATTTGTGTAACTTCTCTCAATAGTGAAATCAAAAATTCCAAAAGAAATCTTCCTATCGCATTGATTTCTGGTGCAATCTTGATTATTGTAGTCTATGTGCTTTATTATATCGGAGTAGCAGGAGGAGCAACTAATGCAGTACTTATGGAAGAAGGAGCTACAACAGCATTCACCAATATCTTTGGAACAATCGGAGGAACTATTCTCAATGCATTAGTGGTAGTTTCCTGTTTAGGAACGCTCAATGGACTTACGATGGGAATCTCAAGATGTATGTATAGCCTCGCCGTGAGAAATCAAGGACCTAATCCTCAACTTTTTAAACAAGTAGATCCTGTCTCAAATATGCCATTAGCTTCTACTTTCATTCAAATGTTGATTACAGCAATATGGCTTGTATACTTTTATGGAGCAAATTTAACAGAAGGACGATTCTGACTTTTCAACTTTGATAGTAGTGAATTGCCAATTATTACTCTTTATGGAATGTATATCCCTATCTTTATCGGATATATGATGAAAGAAAAATCAGAAAATGCTTTCTGGAGATGTTTTATGCCGATTGTTGCTATTATCGCTTGTGGATTCATGGTTTTTGCCGCAATTTATGCACACGGAATCATGCCTTATGAAGCAAGTATAGAAGCTGGAACGGGATTTAGTTGTCCTGTACTTTTCTATCTTATCGTCTTTGCTGTGATTATGTTCATTGGAGCAATGTTCAAAAATCATAAAAACATAGAAGAAACAGAATAAGAAATCTGATTTACTCTCATAAATAAAAAAGGAACGATGAAAAACTCGTCCTTTTTTGTTTTATTGATGTTGATAATACTAAAGTCAAACGATAGGCTCTGCACATCGTCTGAGACATTTTTCTATTGCTTGTTGATATTCTTCTAAAGGTAGCGAATCTATGTGAAGGTCTGTTGTATCAGTTATTTGTTCTGTTGGAATCGGTTGTTTTGCTGGAATTGTTCGTTCTGTTGGATTGTCTCAATTGTCTGGAGTCATATCTTTAGGAGTTTCTGGTTGAGTGTTAGAAATAATAGTACCTATAATAATAGGAGCTAGAATTGAAAATAGAGCTGAGCAAGCTGTTGTTAGGATGTATTTTCGTGATGGTTCCGATATTTCTTTTTCGATAAGTCTTCTGATGATTTCTGTATATTCATTTTTCAAAATTTCTCTTGCATATTTGTATTTTTTTTGAATTTTATAACATATTTCTTGTTTTTTTGTTTCATCAAGATCTTTAAATTCTGTTTCTAGAATCTCTTTTGTCAAATTAAAAATATCCAATCCCTCGAATTGACTAATTATTGTTAAGTTAGATTTTGAGAAATCGTAGGGATTACGAACACTAATTATATTTTCCATAATCTCAATTCATAAGTGATAAAAACGAAAATATCATATATATATATCTTAAAGTCAAGAGAAAAATAAGCTAAAAATATCTTTTATCTTCAGTATTGAAATCAGTAAAGAGAATCCTATACTAAAAAAAGTTTTACTTTCTTTATGTGGTGAAGATGGAAATTAATGGACTTACAATTTTGATGGGTGTTTTTGCTTTGTGAGTATTTTTAGCGGGACTTTATCTTTATACAGGGCATAGATGTGAAATTCTTCTTCGAAAAGTCCATAATATTCAGAAACTTTCCTTAAAGGAATTACAAAATATTGGAAAACGAACGATGATTAGTAGTGGATTTATTTCCCTTATTGCGATTGTAAGCATGTTTTGGGAAGTATAAGGGAGGGGAGAGTCAGATTTTTTTTCTTTTTTCAATTGTAAAAGCATTTTAAATTCCTATGATAAAGAAAATTTATTTTTATTCTCACTTACTCATGTATCTTCTTACTATTGGACTTGAAATTCATCTAAAACTCAATTCTGAAAATAAAATTTTCTGTTCTTGTAAAAATGAACAAAATTTCTCAATTGAAGCAAATACCAATATTTGTCCGGTATGTACCTGACAACCTGGGGCATTGCCTCGTTTAAGTCACGAAGTAGTGCAAAAAGCAATCAGATTTTGAAATGCACTTCATGCCACGGTGAATGATCAATCTCAATTCGATAGGAAAAATTATTTTTATCCAGATCTTCCTATGGGATTTCAGATTACTCAATTTTATCATCCGATTATTACGAATGGAGAGATCAGTTTTTGGATCAATAATTATGAAAAAGAAGTAAAAGTCTGAATTACCGAAGCTCATTTGGAATGTGATACTGCGAAAATGATTCATGAAGACGATAAGTCTTACCTTGATTTTAATCGTGCTGGAACTCCTCTTTTGGAAATCGTAACTGCTCCAGATTTTCATACCGCTGAAGAAGTAGTTGAATTTGCTAAAGAGATTCAGAGAATTGCAAAATGGAACAATCTTGGAGATGCAGATTTAGAGAAAGGACAGATGAGAATCGATGTTAATATTTCTATCCGTAAAAATGAATCCGATCCTCTTGGAACCAGAGTAGAAATGAAAAATATCAATACGTTTTCTGCGATCAAAAGATGTATCGAACATGAATCACAAAGACAAGAAGAAATCCTTGAAAACGGAGGAAAAATCGCACAGGAAACGCGTAGATGGAATGATTTGGAAGGAAATTCTTTCTCAATGAGAAGCAAGGAAGATGCTGTTGATTATCGCTATTTTCCAGAACCTGATATGCCAATTTTGAAATTGGATCCACAAGAAAAAGCAGAAATTATGCAAGAATCTCTTGATCGTCCTTTTGATTATATTCACAAATGTAAAGAATACGGATTTAACAAGGAATTTATCAATGCACTTCTTTTGGACAAACAGATTTTTGATTTCTTTTTTGTGATGGTGCAAGAAGGATTTGAACCGAAAACCGTTGCAAAATGGATGGTAGGACCTATGAAACGATGCTTGGACTATTTTCAAGGAGATGAAATCGAAGTTTTGAAAAATATTTCCGAAGAAGCCAGAAAAACTTGAGCCAATGCCGAAGAATTGATCGAGAAAAAATTGAAATTTGTGAAAACTTGTGAAGGACTTGCAGATTTCTTTGAAAAAGTGAGAACGAATTTTGAAGCCTTTTTACAGAAAGAAAAAGAAAAAAGTTTGATCGATAACCAGTTGAAACTCATTTTCGGAGAAATGCTCGAAAGTGGAGATCCTCTCGAAAAGATTATCAAAGCAAAAGGATTTGATGCTCCTGCTATCGATTCTTCAGAACTTGAAACGCTTGCCCAACAAGTCTTAGATGAAAATCCTAAAATCGTAGAACAATTTAAAGGAGGGAAAGAAAGTGTCATCGGATTTTTCGTAGGACAGCTCATGAAAAAAACTCAATGAAAAGCTAATCCTCAAGAAGCCAATCAGATTTTTATGAAACTTTTGAAAAGCTAAATCGTTAATCAGATTTTTTCTCGTTTTCTTTTTTTCGGTTGTGAATTTCTTTTTCATTTCCTGTGAGAAGAATTTCTGGAACATGGTATCCATAGACTTCTTCTGGTCTGGTATATTGAGGTGATTCGAGATTTTCCATATTTTCTTTGAGAGAGTAGCTTTCTTCTTGTCGGCTCTCTGTTTCTTTGATTACTCCTGGAATAAGTCTTGTAATCGCTTCTGTCATTGTCATCCCTGCAATTTCTCCGCCTAAGAGAACGAATTTCCCGAGAGAAATTTTTTCGAATTGGAGAGGGTAGTGGTCTTGGAGGTATTCTTCCATACGATAATCAATCCCTTCATATCTTCCACAAATGAAGATGAGATGTTGTTTTTTTGAGTAGGAGTAAGCACATTTTTGATCAAAGATTTTTTGAGAAGGAGAAAGAAAAAGAATTTTAAAATCTGAAGCTTCAATCTTATTTTTTTTGATACAATATTCGATACTGTCGATCAGGGGGTGTGCTTTTAAGAGCATTCATGCTCCTCCTCCATACATTTTATCATCGATTTGTTGATGAGGATCTTTACAAAAATCTCTTGGATTGATGATCTCAAATTGCAAAATATGGTTTTCTTGAGCTTTTTTGAGGAGTGAAGTTTCAAGAAAAGAGGTAAAAATTTCAGGAAACAAGGAAATGAAATGGATATCCATTATTTTTTCTAGAAAAGAAAATAAAAGTCAGACTTTTTAACTCTTTCATTATAAAAAAAAACGAAGGAATTACAAGATCCCTTCATCTTCCATTTTCTCAATATTGGTAAGGTCGATATTGTTTTTGATTTCGATTTTCTGTTTCCCCTTTTCTTGATGATTTTTCTTAATGAGTAGATCTACGGGGTGAAATTTGACAATATTCATTTGATATTTTTCTGTTTCATCAAGAAAATTGTCTTTTATCTTTTTAACAATAAATGCTGGTAATCTTAATTCAGAACTTTTGAAAAAACAGATTAGTGCAAAAATCCCAATAATAAAGATTGCAAGTACGACTCCTAAAACTTTTGCTCAAGCTTTGGAACAAGTACTAAAACTTACTACTCATAGTACAATCCCAATTGCTAAGATGAAAAGCTGAATGATAGAAATCGAAAAAGAACCAATATTGATTTGCAAACTGGCTAAAAGTCCTTTTTCGATATTCTGTGGGAAAATTACTTTCATAAGGTAGCTTATTAAAAAATGAAAAGAGTAGGTTTAATCCAACATCCATGGATAATGCTTTTTAAGTTCTTCTTTATAATCTTTAGGCTTGATAACTCCAAATTCTGTGATAATTCCTGTGATATAGATCGCAGGGATTCTACTGAAAGCAGGATTTAAAACTTTTAAACCTTCAGGTCTTTCAGCCCAAACCTCATCAGCACTTCTCATCTCAATTTTTACAGCACCTTCGGTGTCTGTCTTTAGGAAAGTCCCCGCAATATATACAGGAATATCATTGTGGAAAGCAGTGCTACAAATTCCATCACTTCCTGTTTTATTGAAGACATCTCCATCCATTTTGATACAGTCACAACCAAGAATTACTGCATCTACTTTCACTCCAAAATCATTATATTTTGTGAGAAGTGAAGCAGCTGAAGCATCAGGAATCATTGTATCATCGATCCCTGCATTCACAAAATCCGTTGAAGTTAATCTTCCTTGACAACGAGGTCTTGTCTCCGTATTGAAAACTTTGACACTTTTCCCGTTATCTCTATTGGCAATAATGGTTTTGATTGCAGAAGTAGAGTGGCAGTGATTGAAAACGATGGCATTGTCAGGAAGAATATCTTTCCCCATTTCAATAGCTTTCTTTTGAGTATCTTCAATCATCGTCATAAATTCTTCGCAAGTTTTTTTTGCAAAATCTTGGAAAGCTCCTTTATCTTCCATCGTACATTCATCGATTTTACTGAAGACGTAACGAATTCCATTGAACATAAGAGGTTCGGTGTCTCTTGCATTTCTAAGCATGGTAAATGCTTCTTTTACAAAGGTTTTCACTTCATCTCTGGTATCAAATTCTTGTCTTCCAAGTTCTTCTGCTACAATTTGAAAAGCAGATTTTGCAATTTTTGTTGCACCTTGAATTTTGATATCATAGATATCTTGTACAATTTCTTGAATTTTTGAATAATCAATCATAATAGAATAAAAAAGAAATAAAAGTCTGAATGTTTTTACCTTGTTCCCATTCTTTTTATGGGGAAAGTCTGAAGAACAGGGGGATTTAAAATCTCTTAGTAAAATCCTCAGTCACTCCGTGACAGCTCCTTTAAAAAAGGAGCACATTATCGTATATTTGTTCCCCTTTTTTAAAGGGGGATGTCCGCAGGACAGGGGGATTTTAAATCTCTTAGTAAAATCCTCAGTCACTCCGTGACAGCTCCTTTTAAAAAGGAGCACATTATCGTATATCTGTTCCCCTTTTTCAAAGGGGATACGGCGAAGCCGAGGGAATTTATTATTAAAGAACCGCTCCCAGCCTCTCCTTAGCAAGGAGAGGAGTTTTTATCTTGTATTTTTCTTCTCCTTATTAAGGAGAAGGTGTCCGAAGGATGGATGAGGTTTTTTTATTTAAACTATAAATCCGCCAACAGATCATCGGGATTATCTTCTTCCATTGCAGCTTCTTGATCTCTAATTTTTTGAAGAAGAACTTGTGATTGCATAAAAGTATCCATTGCTTCTTCCTTCTTTCCTTCTTTGATCTTTTCGATTCCATTTTCAAAATCTGAATAAATTGCTTCAAGGAGTTTATCAGAAGGATGAGGAATGTTCTGCAATTTTGCATAAATATCTGCAGCTTGAGTATTCCCTTTCTCTGCAAGTGTTTTAATAATATTCGTTGCAATTCTTAATCTTTCTTCATAAGAAAGAGCATTAAATTCAGCAACTTTTTGTTGAACGGTTTGAGCCATTTTTATTTTTGTTAAAGATAAAAAGTTTTCTTTTATATTATATTTATTTTCTTTTTTTCTGTCAATTTTTTATGGTTTTTCTTGAAATCGAAATGGTTTTAATTACTCTAATATCAGTTTTTATTTCATTCAATCGAAGATATGGCCACTTGGAAAGATTTAGCAGATTTACTTTTCCCTAATGTAGATGCAGATATTCAAAAACTTTTAGATCAATATCCTCCTCGTGAGAATCCTATTTGTACGCGTTTTGCACCTTCTCCAACGGGATTTTTGCATTTTTGAGGAGTTTTTACTTCAGTACTTAACTGTAAATATGCTAAACAGCAAGGAGGAACCTTTTTCCTTCGTATTGAAGATACCGATCAGAAAAGAGAAGTGGAAGGGGCCGTTTCCTTATTGATTCGTGGATTGAAATATTTTGGAATTGAATTTGATGAAGGACCTATCGGAGAAAATGGAGAAGATGTAGGAAATTATGGACCTTATACACAGTCAAAAAGAGGGGAGTATTATAAAGTTTTTATTAAAAATCTGATTGAAAGAGGACTTGCTTATCCTTGTTGGATGAGTGAAGAAGAATTGAATGCAATTCGTGAAAAACAAATGGCACAGAAAAAACTTCCTGGAATCTATGGAGAATATTCAAAATATAGAGCTTATACGCCTGATCAATTGATCGAAACGTACCACGAAAATGGAGATACTTTCCCTGTAATCAGATTTCGTTCTCCTGGAGATTTAGAAAAAAAGATTCTTTTTACCGATGAATTGAGAGGAGTCGTTTCTATGGCGGATAATTATAATGATATTGTGATTCTCAAAAAAGATGGGCTTCCAACTTATCATTTAGCGCATATTGTCGATGATACCTTGATGAGAACTTCGCTTGTGATGAGAGGGGAGGAGTGGCTTACTTCAGTTCCACTTCATCTTCAACTTTTTAAAGCCTTTGATTTACCAGCTCCAAAATATCTTCATCCAGCTCCTATTTCTAAATTAGATGAGGGGAAAAAGAGAAAACTGAGTAAAAGACATGATCCTGAGGCAGATATTCAATATTTCTTTAGAAATGGATATGCTAAACAGGGAATTTTGGACTATATTTTTACTTTGGCATCTTCTTCTTTTGAAGATTGGAGAAAAGAGCATCAAGGAGTATCATTAGATGAATTCTCTTTCGAAATCAGTAAAATGGGACTTGCTGCTCCACTTTTTGATGAAACGAAGCTCAAATGGATCAATAACCAATATTTGTCTTTCATCTCTACGGAGGAACTTTATCAACAATGTTTGGAATGGGCTCAGGAGTATGATTCAGATTTTTATACTCTTTTAACTTCAGATCCCGATTACTATAAAGCTGCGATGAATATCGAAAGACACACCGAAAAAGATCCAAAGAGATTTACGTTGTATGCTGATGTGAAAAGCCAGATTTTGTTCTTTTCAGATGCGTATTGGAATGAGAAAAAAGAAGAAAGAAAAAATCTGATTGCCGAACTTGGTTTACAGAATCTTTCTGAGTTCGTTCGTGAATATTGTGAGATCGTGGATTTAGAAACGGAGGATACAATGGTTCGATTTACTCAACTCAAAGAAATTGGTAAAAAATACGGATATGCCACAAATAACGCAGAATTTAAACAAGGAGGATTCGTTGGGAAAGTGGGAGATTTAGCAATGTTTCTCCGTGTGCAACTCTGTGGAGCAAAACAAACTCCTGATCTATTCTCAACGATGAAAGTGATGGGAAAAGAAAGAGTAAAAGAGAGATTAGGAGAATTCTTAGTATAATGATTTAGAATACATTTTTTATGATTCTTTCACAACACCAAGGGATTGTAGGATTTTGACTATTTCTGGACAAAAGGTTGGAGTCCAGTTTACTCTAGCTCTTTGGAGCTGTCCTTTGGTAAGTTTACCGTTATTATCATTGAAAGCTTTTACAAGTAAGGTCCTTGTCTTGTCCCTAACACCATAGCTTCTGAAAATTCCTTCAAGGAAGAAGCTTTTTTTGTCGTTTTTGAAAAAGTCTTCCCATAAGTTATCTATTTTTATTTGGAATAGCTTTCTTTGATTATTTATATTGACTTCTTCATGCTCACACTGGCATTTTTTTTGCTCTCGTTCTTTTAGTTGTTTTTCTAATTCCTCTCTAAAAATTTCATCTCCATTTTCGTTAAAATTGTTGTTATATTCTTGTTCTGTAAGTCGATTGATCATAAAATCTTCTCAAATTTGGATTGGTTTGGTCCAATCTAATGTAATTAATTCTCCTTGATTGTTGTGAAGGTAGAAATAAAATCAGAGTTCATTGATATTGGGATGTGCTCCGTTGGGGGTTGCTGTCTCTCAAGTCTCTAGATTTACAGCAGCACATGTTACTATAGATTTTTTAGCTTCTGCTTCTTTAATTTCTCCAAACATTCTCCTAAAGCTTTTAATCATATCTCTAAAGCCTTGATTTCCCTTGAGAGTATTAGTTGCTTCTTCTCGAGTCTTTATGTCTTGTTGAGTTTTTGCTTCTAAAAATAAATCTTTTGATGTCGATAAGACTGGATATTTTTTTTGAAATTTTTTCATTGCTTTTATCGTTTTCTCCCCATCTTTTATAAGTGCTGTTTGGGATTTAATAGATTCTTGATGTAAAAATAATAAAAAGGCGACTTTCTTTTCTCGTAATTTTTGGGCTTCTTTTACTTCGCTAATTTGTTTTTTTATGTCCTCTAGATTCCCTTTAGGTTGAGGTATCTTTGGGAGCGATGTCTGTAATTCTTGTATTTTTGATAAAATTTGAAAAACTTTTTCATGTCAAATAGATTTTGATTTTTCTTTCTCAATTTTCTCTTTCTGTTTTGTAAATTCTGCTAAAATCTGTTCTTTCTTCTCATCTTCGGATAATTCTTGAGGAATAGTAGCAATTTCTTCATTAAAAAAACTAGCTATACTTGAATAAAGCTTTGGGGCTAACTTCTCTCTTCCTTCCTTCCTTCCTTCCTTCCTTCCTTATCTGTCATCTTTTTAATTAATTTTTTAAAAATAAAATATAATATATTATAACTTTTTTATTTTAAATGTCAAGATGTACAGTTGCAGAAATCAAGTAGTTTGTAATGATTGTTTCTGAGTCAGATTTTTTTTATGTGATATTGTATTTTTTAAGCAAATCCCTAAGATAACTCCACACTACATTTATTTCAACTCTTATCATATGTTCAAAAAATTGAAAGAAAAATTTTTTAAAAAGAATGAAAAGTCTGAAGCTGAAAAGGATACGGAATATCTTTGAAAGGATAAATTGACAACTTTATTATGGAAACAATCTTTGCCTGCAGTTATCGGGCAATTAGTGATGGCACTTTATAATGTCGTAGATACTCTTTTTGTAAAGGAAACTAATGGACTTGATGGAATTTCTGCACTTTCTGTCGTATTCCCTTCTTATCTTATCATTTCTTCTTTTGCATTAGCAATTGGAATGGGGGCTTCAAGTATTCTATCAAGGTGTTTGGGAGCTAAAGAATTTGAAAAACTCAATAAAGTGTTTGGAGTTTCTCAATTTACGATCTTTGTTTCTACGATTATTATTGTTGTTTGTGGATTACTTTTTAAAGATCAGCTTTTGACTCTCTTTTGAACTCCCGTAGAAATTCGAGACATTACTGAAACTTATTATTCTATCGTGGTGTTTGGTCAGATTTTTGGATCTTTTGCATTTGCTAATACTACAATTATTCGTTCTGTAGGAGATACTAAAATCGTAATGATTATTAATATTCTCAGTGCGATTATTAATATTATTTTAGATTGGCTTTTGATGATTCATCTTAATCGAGGGATCGAGGGAGCTGCTTGGGGTACAGTCATCAGTTGGATTTTTTCATGTTTTGTGATTGTTGTTTATTTCTTTCGTCAGAGAATTATCAGTATTTCTTTTCGTTATTTCAAATTTCATTGGGAATATGTGAAAGAGATTTTTCTCCTTGGAATGCCTACTTTTTTCCGTCAAGTGATAGGAAGTGTGGTGATTATTATTGTGAATAATCTTCTCAATATTCATGGAGGGAAAGATGCAATTGGATTATTAGGAATTGCTCAAAAGGTTTTAAATTTTTTTATTATGCCTCTTTTCGGAGTGATTCAAGGAACGGCTCCTATTCTTTGATACAATTATGGAGCAAAACTTCATCATCGTGTAAAAGGTACCTTTGTTCTTGCAACAAAAGTCCTTACTCTTTATGGAGTGATTATTTCTTTGATTTATTTTATCGATCACTCTTTCTTGCTTAGCTTTTTCACAGAAACGGAAGAAGAACTTTTACAAGCAGGATATCCAACATTCCTTTGTATGTCTACTTTCTGTATCATTGGAGTACAGATGTTGGTAGCGAGATACTATCAAAGTTTAGGAGATTACAAAAAAGCATTTATTCTCTCTCTTATGAGGAATCTCATCGTTTTCCTTCCGATTTTATTTCTTTTGTCTCATTATTTTCAATTGAATGGAATTCGACGAAGTTTCCCTATGAGTGATATTCTTTCGTTGATTATTACCTTTTTGATTTTTAGAAAAGATTGGAAGAAACTTACAAAATTAGCAAAAGAAACAGAAAAAAAATCAGATTTTTAATCTTTTTTATAATAATGCAATCACGAATCATTCATACTCCGGAAGAAATGCACCAACTTGGACAAGAATTGATCAAAAAATATCATATTTTTCTCTTGGAAGGGGATCTTTGAGCGGGGAAAACTACTTTCACGAAAGGACTCGCGGAAGGACTCTGAATTTCTCCTCAAAAAGTACAGAGTCCTACTTATACCTATGTAAATCTTTATGATGGAAAACTTGCACACTTTGATCTGTATAGATTAGAGCATTTTGATGATTTAGTGGAGAAAGGGCTTTTAACGGAACTAGAGGAAAATGAATACATCGTTATTGAATGGCCTAAGTGGACCGATCAGATTTCTTTTTCTCATTTTATAAGATTACAATTCACAAAACTCTGAGAAAATGAAAGGGAAGTTTCTGTGATAGAAATTAAATAGGAAAGAGTAAAATATCTTTGGGAAGAATTTTGACTTCCCTTTTTTATTAATAAAAAATTTATCAAAAAAAAGTACGAGGCAAGCCGTCGTTCCTACGGATCGTATATATGAACCTCTCCCATCACTTTGTGATTTCCCTCTCCTAAATTAGGAGAGGGGTAGGGTGAGGTTTTATTAATTTTGTGAGGATTTTTAAAGAGAAGAAAAAATCCCCTCGGCTTCGCCGTATCCCCTTTTGAAAAAAGGGAACATTTATAATAAAACATGTCGTTCCTACAGGTTTTTATTTATCACTTGTGCTGTTGCTTTCAATCTTTCTTGATTGTAAAGAACAAGGTCTTTAATGACAAGTTTATGAACTGCAGAGATAAAGGTTTCCATGAGGTCGTAGTCTGGTTGATTGTCTTTGACTGGAAGTTTAATCTCTGTATTTTTTAATGCTATTTTTGTAGCTTTCGTTTGATAGGAAAATTTTTGTTTGATTATCTTGCTTATAACAGTTATGATAAACATCGCATTTAATTTATTAAGATTTTCTTTTTGCAAAACACTAGTTGCTCAATGTCAATCTTTCAAATAGAAAGGACTTTCTAAATATACTACATTTTGATTATTTGAATGGATTAGAATAGTGGGGAATCCATTTGAATTATTTAAAACAGAATCTTTTAAGTATTCGTATGAGATAACTCCGTTATTAAGAGTCGACTGTCCATAAAATGGATATTTACATTCTCATTCTATCCTTAAATTAGGAATTTTTAAAGGATCTATTTCTTTTTGAGGCATTCGATCGAGAACTTTTTCAATCTTAAACTCTTTCCATTCCATCTTCCCATCTTCAAAATCTTTCAAAACTTTTAGTTCATCACTGCTTAATTCATAGTTCTTTAGTCCTGTTACTTCCAAGTAAGCCTCAAGTTCCGCTTGATGCTCCGCCTCAAGTTCCGCAATAAACTTATCCATAAAATCAAAGTCGATTTCTCAATTTTTAACAGGCAATCTTATTATAGTATCATTTATTTTATCTTTGGATATTTTTTGAGCATAATTATATTTTAAATTTTCTTTTCTTAGCAAAGAAACTATATATAAAGCTATTCTTTCATTTTTTAAAAGTTCATCATTTTTCAAAATTGAAATATTAACAGAGGCACAAAAATCATTTCTTTGATAAAAAACTGTTGAGGCATAATTTATTGAAATTGTTATAGCGTTTCATTTGAAAATCTTAGTTGGAATAACATTTCTCGTAAATCAGTTATTAGTACTTGTTTCATTTATCAGAGGACAATTTCCATCTTTACATTGATTTGGAGCTTTTTCTTTTCAACGATATTGTTTAAATAGATCTCAGAGCCTAAATTCTCCCCACTCAACTTGCTCCAACATTGTATTGAGTGGGGAATCTATTTTCCCAGGCTGTCTTCTCCGTTATTTTTCAGTAAATTAGAAACTTCCCAAGAAAGATAATCTGAAACGGTTTTCTTGAAATCTTGTAACGTTGGTTTTGTATCAATCGGTGCGGTTTGATTCCAGTCATCTCATTTGAGAGGATCAATCGTTCACTCATAATATTCTTTCTCTGTGAATAATTTGAGTTTATGTTTACCAAATCTTACCAAATCAACAAGTTCTTCATATCTTTCTTTTGCATGATCGGTATCTTTGAGATTGGAAGAAGACTTTTTACGAGCAGTTCTAGTATATCCATCGTTAGAAAAATCAATAAATTTTACGATTTCATCTTTATGATGAGCTTCTCCTACTTTAAAGACATAAATATAAGTCTGAACGCTTGATTTTCCTACAAAGAGATCAAGGGGCATTTTGATACTTGCGAGAAGCGTATTCTTCTCCAAAATCTTTTTATTATACTCAGTTGCTTTTCCCGTTCCCGCAGATCCTTGGATAATGATAGCGGCATATCAGGATTTCATCATACTGAGAGCCTTTTTTACAAAGATCATTCCATTTCAAGGTGCAGAATAAGGCGGATTTAAGACAAAAGCCGTTGCAGGGAAATCTTCATCAGTTTTCCCAAATCCATATTTTCCATCAAAATCGGAAAGAGAATTTTTATTTAAAATATTGGAACTTCCATCTCCCATTAAAATCATATTCAAAATGGCAAGCATATAGACTCCTTGAAGAATCTCGATTCCAAGAAGTTGTTCAGCTTTTATTTTTCTTTTTTTGATTTCTTTTTCTTGAGGAGAACTGATACTTTTCTCTACATCATCGATCATTTCATTCATTGCGGCAACCAAAAGCCCCGCAGATCCTGTTGCAAAATCCCAAACATAACTATCTTTATGGACTCTGGCAAGTTTTACGAGTAAAGTTGCAACATATGAAGGAGTCAAAACCACATCATTCAAAGTGTCCTGCGAAAAACCAAGCCAACGATACATCTCATTAAAAAGTTTTCCCGTAAAATCGGTTCAAATTCCAATTTTATAGTAGAGTCCTAAATCATCAATAATTTTTGAAAAGACTCTGCTGAGTTGTGATTGTCCATTGACAGCTTTATTGATATTTTCAGACAAGAGTGTATTTTGTAACGTTCTGATAATCATGTCTTTTTTTTCTTGAGGAAGGTGTTTCTCTTCAAAAAATGCCTCAATTTTCCTCATCATAATATCTCCATCTCTATTTCCTCTTTCAGAAAAAGATTGTAAGTCTGACTTTTCTAAAGGTTTAATCTTATGTTCGATTCAGAGATTCGCAATAATGGAAGCTGCTACCAAATAAACACGGTCATTTTCTCCAAGTCCACTTTCATTCTGATAAATATCATTATTAAGTTTCATAAGACTAACATCAATCTCTGATTCTCTTTTCTCTTTCATTTTCAAAAATTCTTCCTCGGAGAGATTCAGATTTTTAATCTTTTGGATAAAATCATCAAAATGTTGCTTTGCCAAAAAAGAAAGGTCCGTATATTCTCCGACCTTTTGCCCGATTCCAAGATTACTTTTGGAAACATAATATACTCCAATTTTGTGTTGGAGATTTCAGAAAGAATCTTTTTCTCCTGTTACTCCAATAGAAATCACATCCGTATAAGTCGTATAATGCAGTAAAGCATTGGCATAATGGACCGCTCCATTGACAGCGTATTCTTTGATATTTTTGAAAAGATATTCATTTTTAGCATTTTTATTTTCCACTTGTCCATTCTCATCCAATTTTTCCAATTTATCCCCATACCCCTTATATTCTATCATGACTGGCCAAAACTGTTGATCTTTATCTTGCAATAAAAGTTTTGCATCAGGGCGATTTCCTCCTGTTCAACCTTGTTTGGATTCATATTCTTTTAAAGCTTTGGTGATTTCAGGATTCAATTCTTCTTGTTCAAGTTTGTAATCTAAATGATACGATCTCAACCGCCCATTGACTAAATCCGCAATATTCGGCTCTACGGATTGAACTGTTTTAGCCATAATAAAAAAATAGTAAGGTAAATAAGCAACCTGACTACCGAAAGCTCTTAATTTAAAAAGGAGACTTTACGACATCTTCAGGGTGCTTATTCCAAACTATAAAATCTCAATAGAGGAGAAATTACGGAAGAAATCGCAAAATCTCCTCTTTTCACTATTGAGAATGTTTGAAATAAGCATCTTTTTTATAATATTCTGAGAGAGAAAGGCAAGAGAAAAAAATCTCCCTGTATTTTTAATTTGATTTTTATGATGGTTTGTATATAAGAAAAGTGTCTTATTTTATTTTTTAATGATGTGAAGATGGAAGATGTAGGATTGTGGACGGAATTTGTCACTTTTTTGAATACTTTTAATGTGATTGGAGTGACGATTGGACTTATTCTTGCTACAAAAGTGGCAGAAGTTACAAAGTCTTTAATTGAAGACTTGATTATGCCTCTGATTTTTTCTCCTCTTTTGAAAAAATTAAAAATCGAGAAATTGGAAGATCTTTCTCGAAGAGGGGTTCTTTATGGAAAAGTACTTGCAAGATTATTGGATTTTTTGATCGTAGCTTTCTGTATTTTCTTGGTTGTAAAATATATGAATCTTACTCTTGCTTAGAAAAATTACTCTGAAAAACTTGCTTGGGAAGAATCTAATAGAGGATTATACATACGGAAAAGAAGTGCAACAACTTCTGCACTGTTTAATTCTTCTGCTTGCATCTTTAGAGAATTCAAACCATCAATCAATACACTGGTTCTTGTTTTGAGTTCTTTTTTATTTTTGAGAAATTTTCTATATCTATCGACAATTTTTTCGATACTATCTTTACTATCAAGAAAATTGGTAAATTTTTCAATTCGGGATTTTTTGATTTGATCTGCTTCTCCTATTTCTCCATAAAAAGGAACAATGATATAGAATTCTTTTACATAGATGAGTCCTTGATTAGAATCAATTTTCTCTAAGAATTTTAAATAATCTTCTCCTTGATTTTTGAGGGACATATTGGAAATTTTTTCGACATTGTTTCTCATATATTCGAGATAATTCGTCAAATCAAGATAAGTATTACGAATGAGAATTTGAATCGGAAAATTGAGAGCATTGAGAAATCTTTTATATTGTTCGAGGATACTTTGAATTTCATCAAAATTTTTGAGATCAAGGTTTAAGCCTTCGACTTTGATAATCGATCTTAATCCTCCATCTTTCAAAATAATCACTCCTTCTTTTATTTCAGAAATCGGAAGCATGGTTTCCGTATTGAAATTTTCATCGCTTTGAGTTTTTTGCATTTTTTGTTGTTCAAAAGAGACCATGCTTTGAGATAAAAAGTAAAGATAGTAATATTTTAGAAAATTTTTCGTAATTATCAAGAAATCGTTTTACATTGTATTAACTTCATTATCATGCTGTTCAGAAGGAATTTCTAGATCTTTTTCTTCTGGACTGAGTACTTTATTTTGGTAAAAATTGAAAATAAAACTGACGATTGCCCAAGATAATCATAGAATAACCAGTGCAATAATGATTCCTTTCAGATTTTTTTTCACTTTGTCAATTCCGGAAGCATCATCGGTCCCAAACATCAGGTAAAAAGTGTAGATCAGAATCACTAAAGCAATTACACTGAGTAAACTGAGGAGTAGATTGATAATACTTTTGATATAAATAATTGCGACAGGAACTCTTTTTCAATTTTCTTTTTCAGTGTAATCTTTGGCATCGTTAAAACCAAAAAAATCTAATAACATATTGAGAAACGATTGTTCATTGAGAGATGTCTTTGCCATCATTTTTCCAAGATCTTCCGTTCCTTCTTGTGAACTATTGAAAGTATCTTGAGTTTTTTTGATTTCTTCTATTTCTTTAAAAGGAAATTTACTATTACTTCCGTTGTTATCAAGTCTTTCAATGGTTACTGCAAAAGTAGATTGTCCTAGCAAGGAAAATCCTATAGCAAAACTAAAGAGAGCAATGAGAATTTTTTTCATGATAATGAAAGAAAAATAAAAGATGATTATGAAGTTCCGTTACTAGGAGCAATATTTTTTATGAGCCGGAAGATGAAACTGATGATAAATCGTGATAAACCAATTCCAATAATCGCAATACAAGCGGTTCTGATCCCTTTCTTTCCTTCTTCAATATCTCCTTTCACAACGATAAGAAATCCATGATACAGTAAGTAAACGAGTGCAATGACTCCAAGAAGTGCTAGAGAATAGTTGATCCCAATAGAAATCTTATCTGAGGTGGTTTTTAAAGCTGTATCATGATCCTTTATACGAGTTGCATCGTCTTCTGCCTTGATTACTCCTTCGATTCCTGTATCTTTTTGTCCGAGAATATCTTGCATTCCCTTTCTGATATTGCTTTTATCTTTTCATCAAGCTGTTCCCTCTGAAATATTTTCTGTTGTGAGGACTTTTTCTCCAGATTTTGTGAGAGGAGTCTTGTCGTCCCATAAGGGTCAAATAGTTGCAGAGGCAAGATTTGCTACTACAAAAAATCAAAAAAGACAAAAAGTCAGAAGAGAGATGGAATATTTAAACTTTTTTCGAGTTGAAAACATTTTTCACGATAGAAAATAAAATTTCTTCCCTCTAATTGTATCCAAAAGCATTTCAAAAAGCAAAAAATCATGATTACAAACTATATATCATTTTTGAAAAAAAGGTAAACTATCATATAGCACGATTTTTGATAAGACACTTGAAAATCCTCCAACTTTACCTACTCTTTAGAAAATATTTAATTTTTCTTCACATACTCATGAATAAAGGTCTCTTCTTAGTCTTCGCTATTTATCTTCTTGTCGTAAATATGGGAGGAATTGGGTATTTTCTCAATCAACCTGTATTTTACAAAATAGCAATCATTAATGCGGGAGTGATTTTGATTTTTAGTACTTTTTATGCGATGTTTAGTGGTAAAAGTACAGAGAAAACTTCTGAACAAGTGATAGAAAAAGAGGAAAATGCTGATTCTTCAGAAGGGGAGGGAGAGAATAATGAGGAAAGTCACTCCGACTCAGATCGTGATTCTGAAAAAGTTTCTTCAACTCCTTCTTCAAAGATATCAGAAAATGCTGAAAAAAATCCTTCTAAGGAGGAAAAAAATACTCATGAAGAACCTCAAAAAAAGAATGCTTATGCTGAAACGATGTTGAAAAGTAATATGAGACAAAAGACTCAACCTGTGAAAAGAAAAAAAACGATTCGTTATGGACAATGGATTGTCTTTATTGTAAGTTTGATCATAGCAGGAGCAGTATTCTTTATTAGTTATGAATTCCTTTCTCAATGGTCTTATATTATCGCTACTTTTATGGGATTTCTTGCTTATGTAATTTTGGGGAAATTACTTGATGTTTCTGGATTTCATAAAGTGAGAGGGGTGTTCTCTGCTTGGATTTATTACCTTATTTTATTGTTTTTTCTTCTCTATAGTGGGGTAATGATGTTTGGTGAAGAACAGTTAATCAAAAAAATTGATCAATATGTTCCTATTTCTCGTCTCAAAGAATTTGATCTTTTACAATATCTTTCTTTCTCACAAGATGAATCTCTTTTAACAGGATCTAAGTTTGAAAAAAATCATTTTCAATTGGGAGATGGAATTATTCTCCAATATCAACCTATTGAAATTATCTCAACTTGAGATGAGATTTCATGAGAAATGAATAATGAAAATTCTAATCTTCAAACCTTAGAAAATCTTCTTACTCCAGAAAATACAGGAACAGAAAATAGTATTCCTGAACCAACGATTGGAATTACTACGCAGAAATATACTTTTTTAGAGGCGATTAAGCACTTACTTACAGAAAATAAGGTGAACCTTTCTCAGAAGAAAACAACTCAATTTACAGGACTTCCTCAAAATAGTGCTGATTATCCTTATTTTCAAACTGCACTTGAGAAAGGATTGATAGGAAAAAATACTCTTCCAAATGATCTTATTCCTTGTGATAATTACATTGTAATGAAAGGATTGATTGAAGGACGAAATATGGGAACTTATAATAAAAATAATATTCTTTCCGTTTATCGAGAAAAAGCTCAAAGTCTCAATAAATTAAATGGATGTGAAAAAGGAAACATTGTAACTAAAGCAACACTTTAATCTTGAAAAAAAGTAAAAAATCTGATTCTCTTTCGTGGTGTATTCCCTAAAAAAGGGTCAGATTTTTTTTATGTTTTATTCTATAATGTGGGAGTGATAATGATATCGTCCTCATTTTCTCTATGAATTGTCCATTGCTTGTATTGTTCTAGTGTCTCTGGTCTTGGATCAAAATTCTTTGCTTTCTCTTTTGTAAAACTTTTAAATTTTTCTATTAATGATTCTGGAGCGAAGGAGAGGAGTTTTTGATCTTTAGAGATTTCTTTTAATCGTCCTTCTTTTGTAATACGCTTATCATTTGTATTTACAATAGTTCTTTTTCATTTCCGAATATCAATTTCCATATGAGTCCTGTTATCAATAATATAAGTCTCATTATTGCTCTCAATTTCTAATCGTGCATGAAAATCTTTTTTGCTTCTTTTCCCTTCTCAAGTTCATAAACAAAATTCAACATCAGAAAATCCTGCATCTTTTAATGTATGGAAAAGATATAATGAAGTAAGTCCACAACTGTAGAGTCAAAAAAACTTTTTCTCTCTTTCTAGGTCTTCGAACGATTTATTTCGCATTTCTTTTGGATCATCAGGAATGTTTATTTTGAATGTTTTTTGAATCTTCTTACATGCTTCTGTTACAATAGTTGTAAGCTTTTTGAGTATCTCATCTCATCTCATCTCATCATTCCACTCTATTTATTACTTCCTCGTTTGGCATATTTCTTTTCTTGAACTAAAATTAAAACGTGTGCTCATGTGTTTCTTATTCTTCTAGAAAATGTTTCACTAAAGTTGCAGAAAGTACTGCTGCGGTTTTATCATTAAATTCGTATGTTTCAGTTCCCGTGTCATCAGCACAGTCGCTCATACAACGAAGAATAAGGAACGGAATCTTATTTACATAACACACTTGTGCAATTGCTGCTCCTTCCATTTCTACACAAGCAGGATGACAAATTTCGATAATATGATTTTTTTTATCCTTATCAGCAATAAATTGATCCCCACTCGCAATTCTTCCTTCGATTAAATTACACTTTTGAAAGAGTTCAGATTTTTTTTCTTTTTCCCAAAGAGTGAGAAAAGTCTGTCTTAATTGAGGATCCGCCTCAAAACATGAAGTTTCCATTCTTGGAATTTGGGTTACAGGATATCAAAAACCGGTTACATCAAAATCATGGTGTACTGCATCTTTAGAGACTACAAAATCAAAAACTTTTAATCAAGAGGCCATTGCACCTGCGATTCCTGTATTGATGATTGCATCAACATGAAATTCAGAGATCAATTTTTGAGCGGTCATCGCTGCATTTACTTTTCAGATTCCACTTCTGACAAGCACGACCTCATAGTTTCCGATGACTCATGTGAAATATCCTCCTATTTCTTCTTTATGGTCCATATTTTCCAAAAGTTCGTCGATTTCCTCTTGCATTGCTCAGATAATTCAGATTCTTTTCATTATTTTAAATAACTTTTAAAAGAAAGATAAAGATAGTTGATAGGGTAATGTTTATCCCCAAACGATATTTCCTTTCATCCCTGAGTTTTCAGAAGATCTTCTTTCTGGTCTTTCAGGCTTCTTTTCTCTTTTTTCAAAATTTTTCTTTGCTCTTTCAGGAGCTTTGAGATAGTCTTTACTACTTAAACTAAGTTTCTCTCTCTCCTCATCGATTGCGAGGACTTTGACTTTGATCTTTTCCCCAACGGAAAGCACATCGATAGGATTGGCAACATATCCATCAGCCATTTGAGATTTGTGGATCAAACCGTCGTTATGAAGTCCTACATCGACGAAAGCACCAAAATCTGTAACATTTCTCACGATTCCCTCGAGTTCCATTCAGATTTTTACATCTTTGATATCCAAAACATCAGATTTAAAAACAGGAGGTTCGATCTCTTCTCTTGGATCAAGTCCTGGTCTTTGAAGTTCTTTGATCACATCTTCCAAGGTTTCGTATCCGATTCCATATTTTTCACTCCATGTTTCAAGTTGTTGATCTGTGACTTTCAAGTCTTTAAGTGGTAATTTAAGAGATTTTTTCTCGATTCCAAATTCATTTTTCAAAAGAGTATAAACCTGATCGTGATTTTCAGGATGGATTCAAGTTTCGTCGAGCGGTTCTTTTCCGTTTTTGATCCTTAAAAATCCGACAGCTTGTTCATATCCTTTTGGTCCGAGTCCTTTCGCTTTTTTTACTTGTGCTTTCGTTTCAAAAGCTCCGTTTTCATCTCTATATTCGACGATAGCTTTTGCCGTTTTTTCGCTAAGTCCTGCAACATATTGCAAAAGAGTATAACTTGCCGTATTCACATCTACTCCTACTGCATTTACCGTATCTTCTACCTTTTCATCGAGTTTTTCTTTTAAAATTTTCTGATCCACATCATGTTGATATTGTCCTACTCCAATGGATTTTGGATCGATTTTTGTGAGTTCTGCAAGAGGATCTTGGACTCTATGAGCGATACTAATTGCTCCTCTAATCATCTCGTTAAGTTCAGGATATTCTTCTTGTGCGAGTTTACTTGCGGAATAAACCGAAGCTCACGCCTCAGAAGTAATCAAATATTGTACTTTGAGATTATGTTTTTTGATCACATCAGCGACAAATTTTTCAGATTCTCTACTTGCAGTTCCGTTTCCGATAGAGATTAACTGTACTTTATGCGTCGTAATCAAATCAACCAACGTTTTTTCTGCTCCTTCAAGGTCTTTTTTTGGCTCCGTTGGGAAAATCGTCGCATTAGCAAGAAATTTTCCGGTTGGATCGACAACGGCTAATTTACAACCATGCGCAAACCCTGGATCGAATCCGAGCACCGTTAATCCTTGAATTGGAGGTGTTAAAAGGAGATTTTTCATATTTTCTCAAAAGACTTTGATGGCTGCATCGTCTGCCCATTTTTTCTTTTCGCTTCTGATTTCCCTTTCCAAACTTGGTAAAAGAAGTCTTTTGAGTCCATCATCGATTGCTGCTTCCAAAAAGATTTTAGAAGTCTGAGCATCTTTCGGGAGAAAATACTTTTTTGCGGCCTCTTTGCTATGTTCTTGAGAGAGATTGAGATTCACGGTAAGTTGTTTTTCCTTTTCCGCTCTACAGATTGCCAAGTAGGCATAAGAAGGGATATCAGGAATTGCTTTTTGGTATTCTTTATACACTTTATACACTCCGTTTTCTTCGAATGTTTTGGTAGGTTTTGTCTGGATTTCTGCTTTTACTTCTTCAAATTTTTTGATCTCTTCTCTCAAATTCGCATGATCAGAAACTTCTTCAGCGATAATATCTTCCGCTCCTTGAATTGCTTCTTCTTTTGTCTTAACTGATTTCTTTGGATCTTCATCCTCGTGGATAAATTTCTCTGCTTCGTTTTCAAACTGTTCTTGAGTTAAGTCAGCTTTTTTCAAAATTTTTGCTAAAGGTTCTAATCCTTTTGCTTTTGCAATCGTAGCTTTGGTATTTTTCTTTTCCTTGAATGGTCTGTAAAGATCTTCAACTCTCGCTAAAGTCTCGGCTTCTTCGATTTCTTTCTTGAGTTCATCAGTGAGAAGTCCCTTTTCATTGATAAGTCTGATCACATCTTCTTTTCTTGCCTCAAGATTTTTCGTATAGGTATAAATCTCGTGAAAATCTCTGAGCTGTTCATCAGTTGCTCCTTTCGTGAGTTCTTTACGGTAACGAGCGATAAATGGAATCGTATTCCCTTCATCAAGAAGTTGGATAATATTCTCAATGACTTTGAGGTCCATTCAGGTTTTTACTTGAATTTTTTCGTTAAGAGTTTGCATGCTTTGTAATGAAATAAAGTTTTCTTGTTATACTATTTTTGGATTTTTTTGCAAAACAAAAATGAAAAAAAGACATCAAGAATGATGTCTTCTTTAATTCTTAAAAGTTCTTTTATTTTTGTTTTTTCCATCTTTCTACTAGTTGTCTTATCGTTTCTATTTCTTCTTTTGGTTTTCCTTGTATTCTTGCTTCTTCAAGAACTGATTCGAGATTATTGAAAAGATATTCTTTAGTTGTATTTATATCACCAGTTCCCATCGAGTGACCGCGAAGACATGTTTCATAATCTCATATTTTTCAACCTTTAGAGTTTATATCAAGTAGACGATTTCGGTCTTTAAGTATTGCTTCTTCCATGGTCAAAGTCTCTTTATCGACTATGTCGTTGATTGCTCTGATCGCATTTTCTTGATCTTGATCTGTTGGATTTTCTTTCTCTAAGATATAATCACAAATTGGACGAAAACTTATACGTGTATCTTCTTTATTTTCATATTTTCATCTTATTGCTGATTCTAGCTTCATATCTAATACAATAGGACTCCAAAAACAGTCAAGAAGTGTATTTGTATTACTTAACTTAAATTTTTTTTTCAGTTTTAAGAGAAATCAAGGACATTTTTCTTCAACTTGTATAATATAACTATAATAATTATGTTTTTTTATTTTTTTTGCTATTTCTAGTGGGGAGTCTTTACAACCCATTTCTTGAAAAAGTGGGTATAACAAGTTAACTTTTTCTTTGGTTTCTTTATCTGTTATAGTGTCTAATATCAAATTTCTAAATCACCCAATTGTCTTTACGGTAGTTGGAGCTATTTTAGGGACTTCTGGAGTTCATTCTTTTTCCGTCCTTATTAAATATCCTCATAAGGTATCGTATTTTGTGTATCCCATGATGCAATAATTAAAAAATAAAAATCTTTACACTCTCAATTATATGTCAATTTTTTTTTTGTCAAATTTTAATCAACTTTTTTTGAGGAGAATTTTCGAGAATCGTTGGAAATTTCAGAGAATGATTCCAGAGAATTTCTAAAGTAGGTTTTTCTTTTGATTTCTTTCCTCATAATGATACAATCAAAGTACTTTACTTCACTCCTCTCTTCATGTTCATCTCTGATCATCTCGATAAACTTCCTGAACAACCTTGAGTCTATCTTTTCAAAGATAAGAAAGATACCGTACTTTACATTGGGAAAGCGAAAAATCTGAAAAAAAGAGTTTCTCAATATTTTGCTCCAGGATCCCTTCGAAAACAAGAAATGCTCAAAGTAGCAGATCATCTTGATTTTTTGATCGTAAAAACGGAGAGTGAATCGCTCTATCTCGAGAATAATCTTATCAAAAAATATCAACCTTTTTACAATAGAATGCTCAAAGGGGGAAATGGATATGCTTACATCAAACTTACCAATCATCCGTTTGCTCAAGTACTTGTAACGATGAAGAAAAAAGATGATCATTCGCTTTACATCGGTCCGAAGCATCATACCAAAGAATTAAAGAATTTCCTTCAATATTTGAGAATGGTTTTACAATATAGGACGTGTCCGATTACCCAATTTTTGAAGAAAAAAGTCTGTTCTGATTACTATTTTCAGCTTTGCAAAGGGTGGTGCGAGGATTGTCCTCAAAGGGACGATATGCAACAAAAACTCTCTCATGACGAAGCGAAGGAGCAATACAAAAAACTCATTCAGACTTTTAGTTCTTTTTTTAAAGGAAATATTCAACCGATAGAAAAAGAGTTGAAAAGTCAGATCGAGGAAGCGGTGAAGATTCAAAACTTCGAGTGGGCGGCAAAATTGAGGGATATTTATCTTCATCTTGCGCAACTCGTGGAGAAACAGAATGTCGAACTCTCGAAACAGATTACCGGATCGATTTTGAGTCTGAAAAAAATCGGAGAGACGGTCGTTTTTATTTTGCTCCAATTTTTTGAGGGAAGACTGATCGATGTGATTCGTGATAAAGTAAGTGATGAACAAGATTTTTCAACGATTTTAAGTGGATTTGAATTGGAACTTTGAGAATTGAAAAAAGAGGAAAAATCTGACACGGTTTTCGCTCGGTCAGAGAAACTCCGTTTTACCAAAGAAGAAAGAGCGATCTTCGATGAAATGATCAATAAGTTTTTGGAATCGTATTTGATCGTGACTTCCTTTGAGGGTGAGAATCTCAATAATGATCTTTTGAAAACGTTACAAGAAAGATATCAACTAAAGAAATTTCCCTATCGAATCGAGTGTATCGATATTTCCCATTTATCGTGAAGTCGAATGAGTGGAGGTTTGAGCTGTATTAAAGGAGGACTTGTCGAAAAAAAAGGATACCGCAAGTATAAAATTCAATCGGTAATCGATGAAAATAATAATGACTACCTTGCTCTTAGAGAAGTGATTGAAAGAAGATTTCACCTTGATGAGCAACTTCCTGAAGAACTTCCCGATCTTTTCGTACTCGATGGAGGGAAAGGACAGCTCGGAATTTTAAAAACACTTTATGAAGAAAATCAGAATTTTCGCCTTCTTTTTTCAAAAATTCAATTTGTTGCACTTGGAAAAGGAGAAGCAAGAAAAAAGACAAAAATCTGAACAGAATCAAAAAAATCCTCCGAAGTTATCGGAGAACATCTCTATTTTTTCGATGAGCATTTCCAAATTCAGACGATTCCATTAGTCTATGATCAAGCAGATAGAATCTTGATCAAAATTCGTGATGAGGCGCATAGATTTTCAAATGCGTATAGAAAGCAACAGATGAAGGTGGAATGGAAATAGAATTTTAAAAAGGGCAAGCCGTCGTTCCTACAGATTACATAATAAAAAAGAATTTAAAATATGTAGGGAAAGAACTTGTCCTCCCCTCTTTTTTAGGAATAAAAATCTTCATATAATAACAAGTTGAGGTCAAAATGGTTGTTACTTGTATCTCGAAAAATAAAAAAAATCCTCGAAACAGGCGGTGAGGGGATCGAACCCCCGACAGCGGTTCCGAAGACCGATGTGTTACCACTACACCAACCACCCAACCACTACTTCACCAAAACTTTCAAGGATTTTTCTTCCAACAGCATAGTGATTTCTTTTTGATTTTCAATAGCTAAATGTTCAAAAGAATTCATCAAGAGTTTTTCGACTTCTTGATAGAGATTTTGTTTCGTGATGGTTCGATTTTGTTGCATTCGTTGAGCAAAAATGGTTAAGATTTCTCCGTCATTACAAGAAATTTGGTAGGAGAGTACTCCATTTTGTTGATTTTCGCTTGTTTGGAGAAAATAGTACTTTTTTTGTAAAGTTTTGATGATCGTATCTAAGGTTTCTTTATATTGTAAGTAAGGTCCGAAAAGGGGAAGATGAATTTTGAAACTTCTGAATTCTTCATTTTTTACTTCAAATTTTCCGTAGAGGAGGGTAAGTCCAAAAAGAAAAGAAAAAAAGTCTGAAGGTTCTTGGAGGTCTTCTATCTTTTTTCAAGAGTTTTCTGAAGCTTCGTTTGATAGAAAGAAGACTCCTTTTTCGGTTTTTTCTACATGAAAAGCTATTTCAAGAGATTGAAAAAGATGATTGGTTGTCTCGATCTCTTTTAGAGGAAAATGGGGGAGATAAAAATACGTTTCTCCGGAAAATTCGTCAAATCACGGAAAGAGTCTTCAAGCACAAGCAAAACTTTTTTGAGAGAGTCAGATTTTTTCTTCTTTTTTCTGATCTTTTTCTCTCTCGATGAGAAGTAAAATCCCCATTGTCTCACCAATATCTTTAAAATCGACGATTTTGATTTCTTTTTTATGAAAAACAAGATATTTTTCATTTTTCTGATTGATGAGATATCCTTGAAAATTTTGTTGATAGGTTTTACCAGTATCGAAGCTTTTATCTTGAATTGCTAAACAGTGAAAGTCGTTTTCATATCAAAGCATGGGGATTATTTTAAGGGTAAAGGTTGTTCTGTTTCTTCTGATCTAATGATTTTATACAAAAGCATAAGCTCGATGCAAGAAAAAATTAGCGAAGTCCCTCCAGAACTTACGAAGGGGAGGGTTACTCAAGTATTTGGTACGAGATCGAGGTTTACTCCGATATGGACAAAGGTTTGGATCATCATGATGGAAACAATTCCTACTCCCAACATTTTAGAATGAGGATCTTTTAAACTTTGGAGATATCGTAAACTGTAACTAAAAATGAAAATGAAGAGTCCAAGTAAGATACAATTTCAGATGAATCCTATTTCCTCGGAGAAAGCGGCGAAAATAAAATCACTTTGAGCTTCAGGAATGTTTCAGAATTTTTGTAATCCTTTTCCTAATCCCTGTCCAAAAAATCCTCCTCATCAAATCGCTAACATTGCTTGATCATTTTGTCGCTGTACGGTTTGTTGATTTTCTTTTTTATTGGAAGAAAAGAAGTTCGCAAACCTGTTTTGAATATAATTATAATTAGGATTGATGAGAGAAAGCCCAAATCAAGCACATAGTCCTGCTCCAAGTCCTAAAAGAAGAATGGAAGCAGTTTTCTTGATACTAAGACCGGCAAATCGGACCATCAAGAGTGCAGATCCTCCCATAATGAGAATGGATCATAGATCTGGTACAAAGAGTAAAATCGCATAGAGGAGTGCATTGATTACGATAAACATCACGATAAATCAAGGGTTTCAGATATCTGCTTTTTTTCTGATTAATCGGCTGGAAAGGAAAAATACAAAGGTGAGTTTAAAGAGTTCTACAGGTTGAAAACTATATCCCAATAATTTGATTCGTCCACGAGCTCCATTAAGTCCTTCATCTCCTCCTACGGCTAATTTAGGGATGAACACTAGCAATTGTACGAGCCATCCAATGATTACGGAAATGGAAGCAAAGGTGTGATTTTTGATTCGTTGAAAAGGAATTTTCCAGAGAATAAGTACTGCTAATAAGGCTACACACAGCACTTTTATTTGTTTTGAGAAATAGTAATAATTGGTAATTTCAGAAAAAATATTGGTATATTTTCTAGTCAATTCAAATGATTCATAAATACTGACACTATATACTGCTAAAAGTCCAAAAATGATAAGTCATAATCCTGCTAATAATAAAGGAACTCCTTTTTTCATTGCATTACCAAAAATAAAGTATCTCAGTTATAAAAATTTTCTTGTGAGATTCAACTGTTCTAAAATTCATGAAACATTATTTCGATTTATTTTTTTACGATTAATCTTTGATTTTCTTCGACAGAAACATTGATATGTTGGTTATTAGACAAGTATTCTTCTATCACATCTCTACAGCTTGTAGAAACAATTCTATTTGTTCCATTTTGTTCGATTTCTTCAAGAGTGATATTGAATGCTTCTTTGAGATTGATGAAATGAAATTTTTGAAGTCAGAGTTTAAAAATCTGATCGTCTTTTATTGGTAGGTTCTCAAAGGTGAATTTCTCTATTTCATGATTTGTCCTATTATAGGTAACATGGAGTCCTTCTGAAAATTGATAAAATTCAGTATGTTCTCCTTCAAAAGCTTCATCTCTTAACATATAGAGTAACATTCTTTTTAATTGGTTTCAAGTCACTTTTACAAGATAAATACTATCATCGTAGGGAAAAATCTCCATTAAATCTTGTAACGTGACAATTGGTCAGAGTTTTTCTCCTCTTATTGATCCTGATCCTAAAAGCATAAGATCAAGTCCTAAACTTTTTTGTAAAATATCCGCAAAAAGATCTCCAAGCTCCGTTTCTTGGTATCTGTCAGGGTGAGTAAGTTCTCTTTTAAATCTTGTGATCACTCTTCCATATTTAAGATCCGTAGTTCCTTTATAACTCTCGATTAGTTGTTCTAATTTTTCATCTCTTGGACAGTTTTCATCGATAGGAATACATTGCCATTTCCATTCATGAGTAGCATTGGTATCGGTATCAATCACTAAATCAAATCTTCCAATTTGGTCGGTTCCTGTTCCGGCTTGTACAATTAAAATATTATTAACGATCGCAGGTCTATCGATAAAAGTATGAGAATGTCCTCCGATAATCACATCTACTCCCCAAGCAGGATCGAGCATTTCTGCAAGTTTTTTGTCTTCCTCTCGTCCAATATGAGTTAATAAAACCGTATAATCAATATCAATGGCATTGTAAGTATTACAAATACGACCAATTTCTTGTGCAGCTTCACTAATATCTACAAAAGTTCCGACAAGCCCTTCATTTTTGGTATTCGCAAGCACTTGTTCAGTTACGATTCCGATAAAGAGAATTTTCATTCCATCAACATAAGCAATATGATAAGGTTTGAAAAGTCTGGAGTTATTGGTTTTGATGAAAAGATTTGCATTGATAATCGGAAACTTCGCACATTTCTCCAAAAAAAGAAGATGAGCAAGTCCATAATCTGTTTCATGATTTCCAATCGTTACGACATCAGGAGAAATCATATTCATAATTTCGATGGTAGAGATTCCTTTATATTCAGAATCGATAATATTCCCTCTGAACATATCACCTGCAATAGCATAAATGACATTTTTTTCTTCACTTCTGACTTTACTGATATATCCTGAAAGTCTTGAAGCTCCTCCAATTGTTTTTTCTCCGGATTCTTCACTAAAGAAATCTCCATGTAAATCATTGGAATGGAGAAGGGTAAGTTTCTTGTATCTTTCCATCGTTTTTTTTAGAAGATAAAAGTATTTGATAGTTTCCTTTTATCGATAAAGGGGAGTTTTTCAAGGGGTTGTTACATGGTTGTTACATGGTGCTTTTTTATGTTCTTAAAAATTTGACATTTGAGAGGTGTCTATCTATAATTATAATGATTTATCTTTTATATTCTCAAAATATGAATCGTACATTATTGAATCAAATAGATATGGTTGATAATCTTGATCTTCAATCATCAAGTCTGCCAACTACTATCAATATCGCTAAAAGCCTTTTTTCTACTCTTCAAAATTCAGTTAATGAAGGTGTTTTTATAGCTTCTCAGGAAGAAAAAAAAGCAATAGATGAAATTGATAAAAAAATAGGGGAAAAATTGAAAAAAATTGAAGAATATAAAAAAAAAGCAGATAACCAATATAACGCAGCACAGACAACTTATAATAATCCATCTGCACCAACAAATGGTAATAATAATGGAATCTATACTTCATACTTGCAAACAATTAAACAAAATTTTGACGAGTCAAAGAAAGATTTTGAAGCATATACGGAGTTAGAAGATAAACTCACAAAGCAACAAGAAAAATATCAAAAATTAAAAGAAGCAATGAAAGAGTTTGAATTTGATAATGTATGAGAATATAAAGTCTCAAATACTCTTAATAATGAAGTGTATGATTTGTGAATTAACCTTAATTTTCAATTGACAGCTGAAAATGGAGTTTCTCATCTTTTGTGTGATGAAGAATGAAAGCCTCTAGAGAATGAAAATAATAACTATAAGATTGAGGTTAATGGGAAAAAATATACTCTTGAATGAATTAATTTGCAAAATCTTGAAAAAGTATCTCTTAATCAGGTAAAAATTTCTCCAAAAATTGAGCAATATCCGTTCACTTTAAAACTTCAGATTAAAATCGAAAAACCGGTTGATACGGGATTTAAAGTCGCTCTTACTAAACCTTTGACTTTTGAATTTTTAGATAAAACAGCAAATCTTATAAAGAAAAAATCAATGAAAAGTGCTTATGATCAAATTTTTTCGAAAGAAGTGATGCAAAAATCCTTATTTCATGTCCGCAATAATCATATTCAGGCCATCAAAAAAAATCAGATTTTTGCTCTTTTGAAAAAAATGGATAGTTCTTTTTGGGAGAGTTTACAAGCTGATAATCAGGATGAACTATATCAAAAAATTTCTCCTTTCATTGATATAGATAAATCTCCTTTACAAGCCACTGATTTAGAAGAAAGTTTTAAAAATTCTATAACTGATGAAAATAAAATAGATAAAAAATTTCGTACTGATGAAGGTGCTTATAAAAATTTTTTGGTAACAAATTATTCTGAAGCATATCAAAAAGTTATTACAGATAAAATGGATGAAATTTTAGATGAAGAATCAGATATTATTAGACAAATCCTTATTAAATATAAACAATCGATTGATAATACCCCTGTTGATTTTGATGGAATAAATACTCGTTTTGTTGATAGAAATTTATCTATTCCAGAATTATCAGGAAACAAGAATTATACCCGTTTTTTAGTTGGAAAGGAGTGAAATGATACATGAATGTTAGAAAATGAAAATCATGAATCGTTATCTTATAATCTTACAGTTTCTTGTATTGATAAAGATATGTTTGTGGGTAAGATAAAAATTGATTGAAAGGAATTGGAATTGAATGCATCTGACCCTTATCATCTAGCTCATACTGTTTTGGAGCTTTCTGAGGTAGATGGTACTCCTCTAAATACTAAATTGAGATTTCGTATGGCATTGTCAATTTTAAAAGCAACATTAAGAATGGTAGGAAATCTTTTACCTTTACCATTAACTAATTTAGATCGTAATACGGGAAATACAAAAACAGGACATGATTTATTGTTGAATAGGGATGGAACTCTTACTCTTCGTCGTTTTATGAAAAACATGAAAAAGGCTAAAAGGACTAATACCATGATTTTTGATGAAAATACTTTCTTAAAAAATTGGGACGAAGAAAAATTATGAACTGCTATTAATCTTCTTTCTAAAAATATTCATAAGAGTTTGAATCTTTTGAATGTTAACTTCAAAAAAGCAACGGATACGGTATTTAGATCATCATATAGTAGAAAATTTAAAAATATCCGTGGTTGGTACAACCCTATTCGTTGGTTTTCTAAGGCAGAAAATTATCCTTTAAATTTTGAAACAGAGGTAGGGAATTTGAAAATTAAATATGTATGTGGAAAGTTCTCTTTTATTGATGAAGAGGGAAATGAAACAATTCCAGATAAAAATCTAGGAAGGATGTTAGCACATAAAACTTTTTATGGAAGAGAATTTGATGTTATGAGAGCAATTAATCAAGCTTATATTGAAAAATTAATTGAATATACAAAAAGCCAAAAAAAGATTTTTTGGATTTCAAGTGAAGGAATTTCTGATACAAAGAGAACTTATTTCTTGCAAAATGGAAAACTTTCGTATGTGGACAAAAGTACTGAGGAATTGTGATTCTCATGAAAACAGTGAACAGTACTAAAACTTTCTCGTCAATCTAATTCATGAACAGTTACTTGTAAAGAGGAGGAAGCAAAGATTATGTTTCAAGATCCAAAGTTTGCATCAAGATTAATAGAAGAATTGAGAGATGCAGCATAATTATCCCTATCCTATTTTTAATAACTCTATATTTTTTCATTACTCCTTTTTTCAGATTTTCTTTTCTCCTTTAGAAAAAATGTGATAGATAATGAGCAGAGGAACGAGGAGAACCCTTTTGAAAGTCGGTTTCTCTCGGAAAAAAGCAGGAAAATTCTTGAATAAAGTTTCCATGAGTTGAGAAATTTTATTATCTTTTTGATCTTTCTGAAAGGGAAAGAGAAAAAAATCTTTGATAAATTTTCGCATAGGGAAGCATTATCAAATAAAAGGAAGAGAAAGTCCCCAGAAAGTGATTAAATCTTTGATAATGATAACAATTCCTAGAGCCATTAAACTTCGGAAGAAAAAAGCATTAATATATCCGATGTATTTGAGATATTTTTCATGAGAAATATGGAAAATGGCTTGAATAATCAAACAAAGTCCAGATCCTCCATCCAGAGCAGGAATAGGAAGAAGATTGAAAATTGCTAAAGCGAGAGCAAGAATTCCTACAAATGCTAAGTAAGCAACTCGACCTCAAGTTTCGAAAAAGATTTCTCCCATTTTAATCGCTCCAACAGGTCCTGAAAGACTTGAAAATGCGGCTTTAACTTCTTCTTTATTGAAAGAGAAAAGAGATTTCCCTAATTTTCCTAAAGCTTGGAAAGTTAAATTCCATTCTGCTCCGATTTCATGAAAACTTGCCATAATAGCTCCTCACAATCCAAATTTAATAGGAAGAAGAGTAATGTCTTCATTGGGAGAAATATAGGCTCATAGTTTACATTCATTTTCACAAGTCATTCAGATTTCTTTTTCTCCTTCTTCATTTTGGATTCTTACGATATTTTCTTTCCCTTGTCCAGATTTCATAAGGTCAGTGAGATTATCAATGGTGATGGATTCATGATTAAAGCTCAAAAGAACATCTCAAGTTGAGAAAAGGGGACTTTCTTCTACAAATCCTACAATTTTCACTCCATCTCTTTTTTCGACTTCGATGAGATGATTTTCTTCCAGAAAACTACGACTTGGAATAAGATAGCTTTCAGATTCCGTCCAACTGCTGATTCCGAGGGGAGTAGCTCCATGCCAAAATAATCCCGTAAAAATCAAGAAAGCCGTTAAAGCATTTACGGTTACCCCTCAAACCATGATAATCAATTTCTTCCAAAGTTTTGCTGTAACAAAACTATTTTTCGCATAAGTTGCTTCAGGTCTATTGGGATCATCTCCTTCAAGTACACAAAATCCTCCAAGAGGAATCGCATTGATCGTATATTCCGTTCCAGATTTATCCGTCCAGACTTTGCAAATCCTTGGAGGAAGTCCAATTCAAAATTCGTTTACTTTCACTCCGCTTTTTTTAGCAGCGAAAAAATGTCCGAGTTCGTGAGTAATCACTAAAATCATAAAACTGAAAACTCCCAACAAAATGAGTAAAATAGTCATATAATAAATCATTATGAGTAATAAAAAACTTCAAAAAGAATACAAAAAATCTGACTAAAAACAAGGAGAAGTTTAAAAAAAGATGAGAATTTCTCTCACCTTTATTTCTCAAAATAATATCCATTCACATAATTAATCTCGATCTCTCCGTCTGCATCAATAGTTCCATTCACTCTTGTGATAAGCAATCTATTCTCTCAGTCCTCGATCAAATATGAATATGCATCAGTATCTTGACTAAAAATTTCTACATACGGATTCAAATCAATCGTTTTATCCTTTAATCTCTCAAAATCAGGAGAAAGTCGAAAAACATTTTTCTGACTTGCACTCTCTTTCATATTGTAAAGATGATAAAGATAAGAGAATCCTTGCACTTTAAGCGGACCATCTTCCATATCTCCTTTCCCGAAAAAGAAATTCTTCGTTCCTTGATATTCTCAATGATAAGATTCTGGAAGTCAAAGGAACTCGTAGATTTTACTCATCAATCCCCAACGAGAAACCTGATTGAGATCTTCCCATTCCGTTTCAAATCCTGTGAGAAGAAAATCTCCCCATTTTTCATATCTAAAATCTTCTAAACTTTTGATAGCCCCACGGATATCTTGCACCACTTTTCAAGTCAGACTTGTTAAACTTTTTTCTTGTAAAGGCAAAGAGAATCCGTTTTCTTCTACCAAGTGAATAATTCTTTGTTTTTGAGAAAGAAAAGAAGTCTGATTGGCATTGAGAGGTCCATAGAAACTCAAGAAAGCTACTCCGAAAACGATCGTTCCAAAGAAGAAAAATCTTTGTTTTGGACGAATAAGTGCAAAGATTGAAAACGAAATCATTACAAGGATTATGGCACAGATGAAATATCTATTGAACGTAATTCCATATTGAGAAATCCTAAGTCCAATCGCACCAGACATCATTAAAGCAATGAAAAGAAAACTCGCGAAAATAATTTGATGTAAGATTTGATAGATACGATCTTCTTCTGCGTAGGTAAGATAATAAGTAATAAGCCCGAAAACAAAATAACTTATTCCTAATCGTACGATAATTCCTTTAGGCCAAGTTCCTGTAATGAGAATTTTGAGTCCATAAGCGAAAAAAATTGCAAAATAGATCAATAAAAGAGGTAATACAATATAACATCAGAAAATCTTTCTTAAACGAGAAGGAGCAATACTTTCTTCATTTTGTTTGTAAAGTTGCAGAAAATAAGTTAACACAAAAGAACTTGCCAAGAAAATCAGACTAAAAGAGGCAAAATATTCATATCGATGCCAATTAATGAAATCCAAATTAAATAATGCTTCGATAGAGGCTAATGCTCCAGATAATCCTCCTCGAACGATCAATCCGGCCAATCCTCCAAGAAATACGGATTCAATAATATCTTTCAAAATGAGCCAGATTTTTGGTTCTTTTTTTCTAAAGGTCATCACAATGAAAAAGAAGGTTCCTGCGGTTATAACAGGGAAAATTCCAAAAAGATACAAATCTTGAGAAAATACATCTTCTCTAATCATCAAAAGGAAATAATATCCAACACTGATCAAAAGAGAACAAATCTGATTGATCCACAAGGATGTTCTTCTTTCAGAGTCCCCTTGTCTTACACGATAGAGATACCACAAAGATCCTCAAATTCCAAGAAGTAAAGCAAGCCCCATTGCTCCAATCAATTCTTCATCAAAATCAAACCAATGTGCAGTGCTTCCGATCGTCAAAACTGTGAAAGCTCCAATGATAACATATCCCAGAGGAAAAAATTTCAAGGATTCAAGCCATCAGGCAAAAAATGTAGCGATTCTTTTCATTAATCTTGTAAAAAAGAATAAAAGTCTGAATGTAAGTATAGGGATTCAGAAAAAAAATCAAGAATTTTTTCTTGCAATTCTGTTTTCTCTTTTTATAACCAGAGTAGTTTTTATTTTCTTTTCTCATCATGAAAACTATTGTGATTACTTCTTGATATTTTAATCCTGTACATCCTGGTCATATTGAATGTTTTGAACTTTGTAAAGAACTTTGAGATGAACTGCGAGTGATTGTGAATAATGACATCCAAGCTTTACAAAAAACTCAGAAATCTGAAATTTTTCAAGATCAAAATTTTAGAATGAAGGTTGTTTCTTCTTTGAAACCGGTTGATGAAGTGTTCCTTTCTGTTGATCAAGATGGAAGTGTTTGCGAGAGTATTAAAGCAATTGCGACGAAAATTAGGGAAAAATATGGTGAAGAAACGAAGATTATTTTTTGAAAAGGGGGAGATAGATTTGTAGGAAACATTCCAGAAGTGCAGGTTTGTAGAGATCTACAGATCGAAATTCGTGATGGACTTTGAAAAAAAATCGATAGTAGCTGTATTTATAGAGATAAGAGTGGCAAAGAAAATACGGAACAATAATTAAAAAAAGAAGAAAAATCAGATTTTCTCTCTTTATTTTCTTATTGTTTATCGTATGTATTCTCCTCTTGTTTCTATTTTAATTTGTTCTTTCAATGCTGAGAAAACCATTCGTTGGACCTTGGAATCGGTATTAGCACAGACGTATCAAAATTTTGAAGTATTGGTACTTGATAATGATTCTCATGATAAAACGCGAAAAATCCTTGAAGACTATCAAACAAAAGATCCTCGTGTAAAACTCTTTACTGTGGGGAAAAATCTTTGAGCTTATGCGGGAATTAATTATTTGCTTGATCAGGCAAAAGGGGAGTATATAGCGATTCAGGATCATGATGATGTTTGGACTCCGGAGAAAATTGAACATCAAATTTCCTTTTTGCAAAATCATGAAGAATTTGTTGCTTGTGGTACAGGGTATTTAGAATATTATTCTTCAAATCAAACGGGATTTTTTATTACTCTTCCAGAACAAACAAATTATGCTTGGCATACTTCTTTAGTTTTCAGAAAAACTTCCAAAAGATACGAAACTTCCAATAACTATCTTTGTGATCTCAATTTTATGAAGAAGATTTTGTGTGATGGAGGTGATAAAATCGCGAATCTTCCTGAAATTGCAGTACTTCATTACAATAAAAAACACTTGAATAATTATTCTTTTCAGCGAGCAAAATTCTCCTGGGAAAATTTGAAGAGAGCAGTACAACTTCATTTAATTTCCAGATTCCTTATAGATCTTCTTCCTGCAAAATTGCATTCAAAAGTGGATCGCTTGATTTTTTCATTGAGATATGGAGGTCTCAAACCAGAAAAAGAGATTAAATCTGATCCTTCTGGGAAGGTTTTATTGGAATATTTAGAAAAGCGAGGATAGTATATTGGGTTAATTGTTCTCTATTTTGTCAAGTTTTTCCTTGAATTCCCTTTTCTGGTCCTTGTTCATAGTCGTTAATTTTTGAAAATCTAATTTGTCTAATTCTTTATCTGTTAATTGAGGATAAATATATAATTTTCTTGGGTATTCTTCTGTTCAGATGTTATCTAATATTCGGATATATTTCTTAACATTTGAAAGAGTGATTTTATTGTTTTGAATGTTTTGAAAAATTTTTATAATAAAATTGAATAGATTTTCCGGTGTTCAGATTAGTGTAGTGTGTGTACGCGAAAAATCATAACAATAATAGACAAAAGGTCGGGTAATGTCAGGGGAGCTTTTTAGAGTACTGCGTACTATTTTGGGTCGTAATCAACTATCTTTTTGTATTTGCTCACATGTAAAATATGAACTACATTGTTCGTTCATTTTCCGAGCAATAATATCATATACATTATCATCAAGAATGTCTACTAATTGATATACTGTTGTTAAACTTGTTTTTTGAAAAACTCCTTTGTTGGAAGTTGGAAGCTGCGCTTCTAAAAGTTCAGTTGCTCTTTTTATGATAGCTAGTAATTCTTGTGGATCTCTCGCTTCCAGTTGTTTTAAGATTTCCTGGAAAGATAATGGGGAAGAACTCTCTGTATCTAATATTGCATTCATGTTTCTTTATAAATTGATAAAACTACTGTCAATTATATGTCAATTTTTTTTTTGTCAAATTTTAATCAATTTTGTTCGAGTCTCAACCGAAAAGTCTGTCAAAAAATTTATAAATCCTAATATTAAAAAAAGAAAAAAAGGACGATGCAAGCCATCGTCCCTCTTTTTTTTCTTGATATTTTTCAGATTTTTAGATCTTTTTTATTCTCTTATTTTGTCTGTAAGAATGCACAATATCCTTTTTGAGATTCATAAAGATCTGCTTTTGAAATAGCTTCATGAGGTGCATGCATATTGAGAACAGGGACTCCACAATCTACGACATCCATTCCATAAAGAGAAAGAATATATGCAATCGTTCCTCCTCATCCTTGATCTACCTTTCCAAGTTCTGCAAATTGATAATGGACTTTTGCATCATCCATTACTGCACGGATTTTTGCGATATATTCCGCATTTGCATCGTTTGATTCATATTTTCCTGCATATCAAGTAAATTTATTGAATGCTACTCCTTTTCCGAGATATGCAACATTTTTAGAATCAAAGCATTCTGCAAAATTAGGATCGAAACCAGAATCAACATCTGAAGAAAGCATTTGAGAATTTGCTAAACATTTACGAATAGCAAGTGGACTTTCTTTTCAGAGGAGAGCTTGGATTTCTGCAACGGTATTTTCAAAAAATTTAGATTGCATTCCTGTTGCTCCGACACTTCCGATCTCTTCTTTATCGACAAGCAAACAGCAGGCTGTACGAGTAACCTTTGGAGTATTGAGCATTGCTTTGTAGGAACTATAAGCGCAAACTCTGTCATCGTGTCCGTATCCTAATACTAATCCTCTATCAAATCCCGCATCTCTTGCTTCCCCTGCTGGAACGATTTCAATTTCTCCTGAAATAAAATCTTCTTTTGAAAGAGAGTAAGAATCTGAAAGATATTTGAAAATATTTTCTAAAACTGCATCTTTCTCGGTATCTTTGAGTGGAATATTTCCTAAAATAACATCAAGTTGTTCTCCTTCGATGACTTTTTTAGCATTTTTCTCCATTTGATCTTTCCCAAGATGAGGAAGCAAATCAGAAATGAAAAATACCGGATCATCTTCTTTTTCTCCGACAGAAAGACAGATTTTTGTTCCATCTTTTTTAACTACGACTCCATGGATTGCTAAAGGAATCGTTACCCATTGATATTTTTTTATTCCTCCATAATAATGAGTATCCATATAAGCGAAATTTCCGCTTTCATAGAAAGGATTTTGTTTTGCGTCTAATCTTGGAGAATCGATATGAGCTCAAAGGATATTCATTCCTTCTTCGAAAGGTTTTGTTCCGATATTGAACATTGCGATATTTTTCCCCATATTTACAGCATAGACTTTGTCTCCTGCTTTAAGAGATTTTTTAGAAGAAAGTTCTACATATCCTGCTTTTTTGATCTCTTTGAGAATCGTTTCTACACATTCTCTTTCCGTTTTACAAGTACTGATAAACTTTTTGTAATCTTCTGCAAAGGCGAACACTTTTTTCATCTCTGCTTCAGAATAAGATTCCCATGCAGTTTTAGGTTCAGATTTTTTCTCTTTTTTTGAAATTTTTTCTTTTTTTTCAGTTGTTTTAGCCATGTGTACAAAATAGCAAAATAAAAGACATTGTTACCATAATAAAAATTCAGATTTTTTCAAGTTTTTTAGAATAGAAAATATTGTTACCAATTTTTCATCAAATTTCCTAATCTCTCACATCCTTGAACAATTTGCTCATCGGTAGGAGTAGAATAATTCATACGGAAAGAATGACATTCCTCTTGGTCGGAAATTAAGAATGCATTTCAAGGAACAACAGCAACTTTTGCTTCATTAATCGCTTTTTTGCAGAATTCAAGCATATCAATATGATCAGGTAAAGTTACTCGAAGAAATAATCCTCCTTCTGGATGAGTTACTTGAATTTCTGCTGGGAAATATTTTTCAATACTTTCCGCCATTAAACGATATTTTCTTCCATATAAAGTTCTTAACTTAGAAAGATATTCAGATTTTTCAACTTTTTTTAAAAATTGATGACAAACTCTTTGTGCCCAAATCGTCGAATGCACATCAGAAACTTGTTTACAAATCACCATTTTTGCAAGGATTTCCTTTGGACCAGAGACATACCCCACACGAAGTCCAGGAGCTAAAATCTTTGAAAAACTTCTCATATAAAGGACAACTCCTTCCGTATCGAAGGTCTTGATAGAAGGGATATTTTCTCCTTGAAAACGAAGATCTCCATAAGGATTATCTTCCAAAATAATACATTGATATTTTACAGCAAGATCATAAACTGCCTTTCTTCTTGCTAAGGTCATTGTTTTTCCCGTAGGATTCTGAAAATTCGGAATTAAATACATCACTTTTACTGTATGAGTTTGCATGACTTTTTCAAGTTTCTCGACATCAATTCCTTCTTCATCAGTTTCAACTCCCACAAGATTAACTTGATAAGATTTAAAAGCATTAAGCGAACCTACAAAACTTGGACTCTCGCAAACAATCGTATCTCCGCTTCCACAAAGCACTTTACAAGCAAGTTCAATCCCTTGTTGAGCTCAAGAAGTAACAATCACTTCATCTTTTTCTTCGTCGAAACAGTGATCTTCTTTTAACCATGCTTTCAAGGAATCTCTAAGTGGGATATATCCTTCAGTAATATTATATTGTAAAACTCCAATCGGATCCGTTGCAAAAAGTTCATCAGAAATTTCACGAATCATTTGAGTCGGGAAAGCTTCTTGGCTTGGGTTACCAGCAGCAAATGGAATCACTGCAGGATCAGCCGTATTTTTTAAAATTTCACGAATTGCAGAAGATTGAAGAGAATCCATAGCAGGAGAAAAACGGTATTGCATGAGTCTTAAAAAAGAAATAAAAATCTGACTAATTTCAAAATACAGATTATGATCGAGTTGTCAATATTTTATGTCGCTTTTTTGGTGATAATTTTTCAGGCTTAATTTTCTCTTTCTTTTCTTCTCAAAATCCTTACATATAAAAAAGTTTATTTTCATTATCATAAAGGATGAATTTAACCATTAAAACATATCTTGAATGAATCGAAAAAGGAGAATTTACTGCAGATGAAGTAGTAAATCATTATCTTCAAAAGATTCAGGAGAAAAATTCAGATTTTTTTGCTTTTGTAAGAATCCATGAAAAATATCTTCAAGAACATAGAGAAAATGCTGAAAAAAACTCTCTCCATGGATTACCTTTGGCGATCAAAGATAATATTTTGCTTCAAGGAGAAATTTCTTCTTGTGGTTCCAAAATGCTTGAAAATTACACGGCTCCTTATACCGCAACATGTTTGAAAAAATTAGAAGAAGAGGGAGCTCTCTTTCTTGGGAAAACCAATATGGATGAATTTGCTATGGGATCCTCAACAGAAACTTCCTATTTTGGAAATACCAAAAATCCTCATGGAGAGAATCGTATTCCTGGGGGAAGTAGTGGAGGAAGTGCAGCAGCAGTAGCAGCAGATCTTTGTATTGCAGCACTTTGAACAGATACTTGAGGAAGTGTTCGTCAGCCAGCAAGTCACTGTGGAGTAGTAGGATTGAAACCAACCTATGGAAGAATCTCCAGATATGGAGTACAATCTATGGCTTCTTCTTTCGATCAAGTAGGAACCTTTACAAAAACGGTAGAAGATGCAAGAATTCTCCTCGGATATTTAGCAGGGAAAGATAAAAATGATAGTCAAACAGTAGAAAAATCTGACTCTAAAGATTTTTTACAAGCACAAACGATAGTTCCATCAGAAACAAAGATCGCAGTTCCTAATGAAGTCTTTTGAGAATGCTTAGATGAAAGAGTAGAAAAATGTTTTCGTGAAAAAATTGAAGAATTGAAAAAACAAGGATTTACCGTAGATTTTATTGATTTCCCTTTGCTCAAAGAAGCAGCTCCGATTTATTATATTTTAATTTCTGCAGAAGTGACAAGTAATCTTTCAAGATTTGATGGAATGAGATTTGGACTTCAAAAAGAAATGAAAGATTTTGATTCATTAGATGCTTATTATCGTGCGATTAGAACGGAAGGATTTGGGAAAGAAGTAAAAAAGAGATTGCTCCTTGGAAATTATGTCGTTCAAAAAGAACATTATGATACCTATTATAAAAAAGCATACGAAGCTAGAAAATATATCCAGAAAATGTTTGCAGAGTTTTTTCAAAATTATCAAGCAATTTTAATGCCAACTTCTCCTTGTCCAGCAGGGAAAATCGGAGAAAAAAAGGATAATTCTCTTTTGATGTATCTTGAAGATCTCTATACGGTTCCAGCAAATATTGCTTGATTACCTGCAATTTCTATTCCAATGGGAATGATTCAAGAAGGGAATGAAGAACTTCCTGTAGGAATTCAACTCATGGGAGCATGGTGGAAAGAAGGTCTCCTCTTTGATATTGCAGAAAAAATTGAACTTCCTAGAAAATAAAAAAAAAACATAAAAAATACTTCAGATTTTTTTGACTTTTTCATTTTTTTTGGGTATAATAAGGTTGTCAATAAAGAACTTTCAATATTGACAGAAGAGAAAATGATTTAAGAAAAAAATACGATAAGAGAGTTTCATAAACAAAAAATAAAAATAAAAAAAACGCCCACCCCTTCAACCCTCTCTTATAAAGATTTTTATCGATTAATCATTACCTTATTCCTCATAGACTTTATGAAATATTTATCTTGGGCAAGAAATATTTACGAGAGCTATTCCATAATTACAGATTCATATAATGCAATTATGTTGGAAAAGGAAGAAAAGATAGCTTTTCTTAACATCTCTTTAAAGAAAAAAGCCATCACAAACGATGACTTTTTTTTGTAAAAAGACTTGATTTTCAAAAAAAAAATCTTATACTTCTTATAGCTTTACCTGAGAAAGTAGGTCGCGGAAGCGATAAATCCTACCGAGGTTATCTTATAGAATCCGATGATGTCAATCATTTTTCTGTATAATAACCGCCTCTAAAGCGGATATTTTTATTTTTGAATACTATTTGGATGGCGATTTCTAGACAACAGAAAGAACAATTGCTCAAACAATACGTTCAAGATCTTGAATCTGCTAGCAATGTTGTAATCCTTCAACAAAATGCAATCGAAGTTCCTACTGCAACAAGAGTAAGAAAAGAAGTTGTTGGAGTTAATGGAAAATTCAATGTTGTAAGAAAGAGACTTTTCATGAAAGCTCTTGAACAAGCAGGATATGAATCAATCAATCTTGATCAAATGGAAGGTTCAGTAGTTGTTCTTTACGCAAATTCAGATGAATACGGACCTCTCAAAACCGTAAATAAATTCGCAAAAGAATTTGCAAAAGACAAATCAAATTCATCATTCAAGTTCCTCGGAGCTTGGTATGATAAAAAGTGGAATGATGGAGAGTATGTTACAGAATTGGCAAATATTCCTTCAAGGGAAGAATTGCTTTCAAAATTGGCATACCTTTTCAATTACCCACTTCAACATTTCGCTGCAACTGTGGATCAGATTGCAAAGACAAAAGAAGCTTAATTATGTGAAAAGCTTTAAAAATGTATTTTATTCATTATTGTTATTAAAAAATGGCTGAATTAACTGCAAATCAACAAAAAGTTATGGATCTTATTAAAGACATGACTGCTATCGAATTAAATGGACTTGTAAAAGCTATGGAAGAAGAATTTGGAGTAACTGCTGCTGCTATGGTAGTTGCTGGAGGAGCTGCTGCTGGTGGAGACGCTGGAGCTGCTGCTGGATCTGATACTGTTAATGTAGAATTAACTGAAGTTGGACCTCAAAAAATCGCTGTTATCAAAGTTGTAAAAGAAGTTTTGGGAGTAGATCTTAAAGCTGCTAAAGAATTAGTAGAAGCTGCACCAAAAGTTATCAAAGAAGGAGTTAAAATGGAAGAAGCTGAAGGTCTTAAAGCTAAATTGACTGAAGCTGGAGCTGTTATCAACTTCAAATAGTATTTCAAAAAAAGAAAAAATCTGACTCTCCAATTACGAATCTCTCGTGATTTGAGATCAGATTTTTTTTGTTTCTTTTAAAGGTTGTTTCTAAATTCTTTATTCAATCGTATAAGCAGGTTGAGCTGCAACTTGTTCTTTTCCTGATTCGAGTTTTGCAGGATCGTTTGCATAAATGGTATACAAAATTTCTCCTTCTTTGACTTCGTCTCCAATTTTTTTGTAAAGGTAAAGTCCTGCTTCATTGATAGCTGGACAACCGAGATGTCTTGCAATATAATTGATATTGTGAAGGTCGATTGCTGTCACTTTTCCAGATTTTGGAGCAACAACATCGAAAGATTCTTTTCCAAGTTTCAAATCTTCAGAATTGATATCAGGATTCCCTCCTTGAGCTTTGATGATTTTTTGCATCATTTTTCGAGCTTCTCCACTTTCAAGTTGTTTTTTAGCTAAGGAAATTGCATCATCTCCTTGCGCTTTCCCAACGATTTCGATAAGTCTTGAAGCTAAGAAAATTGCTTTCTTTTCAAGATCTGCAGGTCTTTTTTCATGTTGTTGAAGAACTCTCAAAACTTCTCTTACTTGAAGAACAGCACCAACTCCGTTTCCGATTACTTCGTTTGCTTCTGTGATTTGTACGGTCATCTTCATTCCGAGTTTTGTCCCTACAAATTCAAATTTTTGTTTCCAATCGAGAGCCTCTTCCATCGTTTTTACTTTTGCAGTTGGTCCCATAGGAATATCGATCAAAGAGTGGGTAACTCCCATAGCATATTTTTTCGCCATAATGCTACTTACGACTTTTGCTCTGGATTGCATGGAAAGAGGATATTGGACTTTGATAATTTTGTCGTCTGCAGGAGCGAGGTCTAAAGCTCCACCTCGAACAAGGCAACAATTGTTTTCTTCGATCAGATTTTCTATTCCTTTTTTATCAAAATTGATATTCATCAGCACATTTACACATTCACCGGTAGCAGCAGGGGAGGTGATCGCTTTTGAGAAGTTTTTAGGAATTTTGATTCCGAGAGATGCGATGATAGGAATGATAATCATTGTCGTTTCGTTTCCTGGAACTCCACCGATACAGTGTTTATCCGCAATGATTTCTCCTTCTGGATATTTGAACGTAACTCCTGTCTCTGCCATTGCTTTCGCAGTTTGATACATTTCTTCATCGGTTGTTGGATAGAAAAAACTTGAAGCTACATAATAGGTCATCATAATTTCGCTGAGTCTTCCTCTGGAAATATCTTTGATAATGCTGTACATTTCTTCATAAGTGAGTTCTTCTCCTTTCATTTTCTTTCTGATCGCTTCGTTTGTGAGGGCTTTTGCTTCTGCGAATTTGATAGAAAATTCTTCGCCTTCATGTACTCCAAATCTTTCTTCAGTTTCATGATAAATTCCAATGGTTCCTTCTTCGATATCGGAAGAAAGAACGACATCTGCAACGAATTTCTCTTTATTTGCTCTCATGAGAGAAACTTTATCTTCAGAAGTGATTCCAAAAGCCATTGCTTGATTTTCATTGAGGAGAACATTAAATTTTTCTCCGTCTTTCATAGGAAGAATATGAGCTTTTGCATAAAAAAAACATTGATTATTTTGCTCTGTCATTCAAAAAATATTTATAAAATAAAACACTTCAATTATACGGAATTTTGAGAAAAAAATCAAAAAACAAAAAACGAGTTTTACCTCGTTTCGATAGATTCTTGAAGTTTACTCAGACTTTTCTTCTTTTTTCTTTTTTTCTAGTCGTCTTTCCAAAATAATCATCGCACTAATCGTATCAGAAGTCGCATTTTTCTTAAAATCAGACACAATTTCTCCACTTTCTACACTAGAATAATCTTCATCAATCACTTCAATAGTAATCTCATCTTTTTCAATGATATAATTAAGATTATTGATAAATTTTGTGATTTTTTCTTGAATATCTTTCTGTTTGGTAGGCCATCAAAGAACAATCGTCCTTACATTATATCTCTTGAGCAAATCTGCTAAATTGAAAAAAATCATCTGATCATTCATGAGATACCCAACAGGAAAAATAATTTCACTTTCCAAAGGTGCATAAGCAACCCCAATATATTTACTTCCTCGATCAATTCCAAGGATACTTGCTTTCTTTTTCATAGTCTATTAATGATGAATAAAATGTTTTTTCGTCGGAGTAATGATAGGATTCATAAGGTATTGAGGCTGAACCTCATGAGAAGGAGTCAGATTTTTCCCCTTTTCTTTTACAAAATCCTGCATCAACTGAAATAATTGCTCCCCATCGATAGCATATTGAGAATCGAATTCTTCTGGATAATATCAATCCTCATAAGTTGTATCAAGAAAATATTGATAATTCTGCATTCTTCTTTTCTCAAAATATTCAGAAAGACTTTCAAATGAGAATTGTCCTATTTGCTTATTTTCATCAAAATCCCAAAGCCAAACGTTTCTCTTCTGCCCGATATACAAGACTCCATATTGAGGAACTTTTTTTTGAAAATAGGCATACTGATAAAGTTCAGTCTTAGAAAAAGAGAAAAAAGAAATCTGATTGTCTTCAAGAGCATTGAGAAGATTAAGACATAAACTTCCAACTCTGAGATTGGTAAATCCTCAAGGTCCATTGAGAATATATCCTTCTGAAAACTGATATTTTCTATACAAGGTTACCAACGTTTCTCCTAAAATATCTTCAATGCCATTCCTCTCAAGAAAAATTCTTTCCTCACCACAAGCAAGAAAAACTTTATCTTGTGAAATATTAATCCATAACTGCATGATTCATCTTCAAGTAAAAAGAATACCTTCATTTCTACACAAAAAAGAAACCTGAGGATTTTCAGATTTCTCTTCTTTTAGAAATTAACTTACTACTCCTGTAAGAGTATTTAATGTAACTTCATCACCTTCTTCTTTGTAAAGAGGAACTTGGATTTCAATTCCTGTTTCAATTGTGGCAGGTTTTGTACCAGCTTGTGCTCTATCTCCCTTTACTCCTGGAACTGTTGAAGTGATTTTATAAGTGATTGTTGAAGGAAGTAATACATTGATCACATTCCCATTATAAATTTGAAGAAATACATCAAGATTATCTTTCAAATATCCTGTAATATCTTCAATAAGATCTTTGCTAATATCAAAGATTTCTCCACTATCATTTTCCATAAAAGAATAAGTGTCTCCAGAATTATAAAGATAAACAGCATTTTGAGTGGATACTTCAGCTTGTTCAAGAATATCTCCAGAATGATAAGTGAAAGTATTAGATTTTCCACTTACTACAGCTTTAACTTTATAAGTATCTACGGCTCCTCATCTTCCCATATGAGTATGTAAAGTTTCAGTAACTTTAAAAAGTTGATTGTCGATAAGTAAGATCATTCCTTTTCTTACATCAGAGGTTGTAACTTTAACCATTGTATAAAATATAAAATTTAAAAAATACAAGAATATATATAACGATTTAAAATCAAAAAACAAGGAAAACAGGAAAAATTGGACTTCCTATTTTACAGGAAATCTTTATACATAAGTAAATTTATCCTCCTTTATCATGAAATGAACGGAAAGAAATTTTGTATTTTGACCTTTGGATGTCAGATGAATTACTCTGATTCTGCGAGAATTAAAGCGATGTTGCTGAATTGCGGTTTTTCGTATGTAGAAAAAGAAGAAGAGGCAGATATTATTATTTTTGATACCTGTTCCGTTCGTCAGAAAGCAGAAGATAAAATCACGGGAAAACTCAAAGACATCGATCCCACGAAGAAAATCCGATTGACAGGATGTATGATTCAGCATTGTTTCAGAAATAATTTCACGCCCAATGTTCCCGCTAATCTCAAAAAAGGGAATTTTATCGGGAGAGCAAAAACAGCACTTCCTCAAGTGATCGGATTTGATAATGAAGAAGTAAAAGAAATAAAAGAGAAAAAAAAAGCTGATTTAGATTCTATGGTCTTTGTGAACCATGCATTTAATCCCTTATTCCACGAACTTCATCAGACCTATCCCAATTTGGAACTTTTTTTTAGAATTGATGATGTTGGATTTCTTCCTCTGATTGTAAAAGAGCTTTGATATGAATGTTCATACGATTCTTCCTTGGTAAATGAATATGAAAAAATTCTTCCCCTCGAATCTGCAAGTATGAATGCACACAAAAAAACAGCGTATGTACCCATTTCGAGTGGATGTAATCAATTCTGTGCGTATTGTATCGTTCCTTTCGCGAGAGGATTGGAAAGATATTTTTCTGTGGAAGAAATTTTAGCCGAAGTCCAATTTCATATCGATCACGGAGCAGAAGAAATCGTTCTTCTTGGACAGATCGTAAATAAACATCCAGATTTTTTTACTCTTTTACAAAAAATCCTTCAAATCAAAGGACTCAAACGATTGAGATATACTTCTCCGTATCCGACTTTTTACACGCCTGAGATTTTGAAACTCCACGAACAGGAAGAAAAACTCTGTCCGCATATTCATATTCCATTCCAATCTGGGAATTCTAATGTTTTGAAAAGAATGTTTCGTGGATACGATGCACAACAGTGTTATCAATTCATCGATTCAATTCGTTCGCTCAAAAGAGAGATTTCAATCACAACGGATTTTATTATCGGGTTTCCATGAGAGACAGAGGAAGAATTTGACGATAGTTTGAAACTCGTAGAATATGCAAGATTTGATATGATTTATATGGGGATTTATTCGACAAGACCTGGGACTTTCGCAAGTAAACAATATCAAGATGATGTTTATCCTGAGATTAAACATGCTCGCCGAGAAAAGATGAACGAACTTTTGAAAAAAATCTCTACAGAAAATAATCAAAAAGAAATCTGACTGACCAGAACCATGATTATCAATGAAATTCAAGGTTCGACCGTCTTCGGCTATACTGATAATATGAAACAAATCTGTGCAAGTTGTTCCCAAAAAGTAGAGTTATGAGAAATCGTTCCTGTAAAAATTATCGGAGGAGGGGAGTTTAAATTGGAGGGAGAGATTTAAGGAATTTTGATTTTTTGTTTTTTTAAGTTCTCATTCCATTCTGTTCATCAGTTTGGTATATTTGCTCAGAGTCCTTTAAGAATTTTTTGTACTTCCGTATCTGTTAGTTTAGACTGCCATTTTTCACCAATAGGTTGTGTCTTAGGGTAGTTCTTAAAAAATGCAGTAAGGAGTCCTTCTATATCTGCGAAGGTTGTAGTATCTTTAAATTCTTGAAATTTTTTGTCTTTAAAAATCTCGTGTAGTTTATCTGGGTTTTCTGGTGGTGTATCAATAAATGTTTGAAGATATGCAGATAGACGAGCACTATTCGTTCTAGGTAATCAAAAAATATCATTCATCGTATTTTCGACATCCTGTGACCATTGTGTTTGTTGATGATGCATAAATCATGAATGAGAGCTTGTAGCAGTCTTTCGAATTTCTTGAGCATTACTAAGACTAAGTTTCCTCTGTCCTACAGGAATGAATGGAGTCGTGGTTACAAATCTTTCTGCGAGACTCACTCAGGCTTCTGCAACTTTTTTGAGTGGTTCAAATTTAAGAGTAGTAATACTTCGTTTTAAAATAATCCACATAAGCCAAATTCATAAGAGATTGATGATAACTTGCATAAAAGGAGTTTTTAGTCCATCAATGAGAAAACTAAAAATTTCTCAAGCAGAACAAGTTGAGGTATAGTCTACATCATGAACCGTTGCCATACAGTTTAGTTCTCATAAATTCATACTTCCTATTGATGGAACCGCCTCTTTGAGAGTTCAAAAAACGATTTCTGCTAAAAGAAGTCCTCAACAGACAAAAACAGGCCAAAAAACAAGAGAAATAAATGCTTCTATGGTAAAAGAATATTTATTGCTTTCTCAAAATTCAACTTTATCGTGTCATCATACGGAAAATTGTGAGAGTAAAATAATGAGAGGAGAGAGAATGATGAACCCTTGTAAAATAAAGACTCTTAAAAGTCCAATAAGGGTTAACATAATCATAGTAAAAGTATAGAAAACGATCGTTACCGTTCCGTCAAAAACAAGATGAATCAAATCTTTAAAAAGTTCTTTGGTATTTTCTTCTTGTTTAAATAAGCTTGTATTGAAGTCTAAAATATCAAATAATGAGATTCCAATAAACATGAGAGGTCCAGAAAAATCATTTCTGTCTGGAAGAAATCCATCTAATACCATTTCTAAATCGGTACCAGTATTAAATGTTTTTGCTTTCTGAACCGTGATTTTAGGGAGTCAATCTCATTCTTTCCCAATTTTTACGATATTAGTGAGAAATTGTCTATCTTCGTTTTTTCACTCAAAGAGAGTATCATAATATTTTGAACGCTTGAAAGTATCTTCAATGACATTTTTATTTCCACTATCAAGGACTTGAGTCGTGATTCAGGAGATTCCAGCGAGAGAAACAGTAGAAAGATCTATAATTGTAGCACAAAGAAACCAACTCATTTGAATTCAGAGTCAAGCGATAAGAAGCTTTTTGATCATATCTTTTGAAAAAACTTCCGCTTTTCAGAATAAACTTTTCCCAATTTCCCGAAGGAGTAAAAATCCTAATCCAAAGTTGGCAATGTTTTTCATCATATTCCAAAGATTCCAGAGTAATCCATCAATTCCTCGTGATTCTCAAAAAATCACTGCATTAGAGAGAAAATATCCTGCTAATTTTGCAAAGAGAATTCGGGCTCGGGAACAAAACAAGATAATCACTGAAATAAAAGTATTAATGATCGATAGTCATTCAGTATTACTATTGGTACCATCAGCAAAAGTAAGTGATGACATAAAGAAAGACATCACACAGAAGAAAATTCAGATTTTTAACATTGTTTTCTTTTGCATTTTGGTATATGGGATAAATTATGGATTTGTTTTTTCTTCAAATTTTCCGTTGCTATCATTTCGAGCAAAAGTATATTCTTTTCCATCTTTTGCTTTTATTTTAATGGTATGTTTTTTAGTTTGTAAGAATCCTTTTAATGTATTGTTATCTTTAATGGCATCTGCAATTGCTTGAGGAATTTCATCTTTTTCTTTATCAGACATGGTAAGAAGATCTGAAAGTTTTTGTAATTCTTTGATTTCTTTTGTAGGAGAATCTATTAAATCTTTAATTTGGAATTCTGAAATGTTATCAGACAATTTGAAGTTATGATTATAGAGTTCATTTAAAGAAAGATTTTGAGTTTCTTTATATTTTTTTGTAAAATCATCGGTAAATAATATTTTGTGTTCAATAGCTCTCTTTTCTGCATCATTAATATTTTTCCAATGTAAGCTAAAATCTACCTTATCCCCTGTTAATGGACTTGTAATAGAATTTAATACATATCTATTATAATCACCATAAGTATTATCAAGTTTTCTCCTTCATAAATCTTCTAATTTGGTTGTAGATAGACTATCAAGATTAAGTCTTCATTTTGAGGTAGGGATAATAGGAACAGTTTTGATGAATTTAGTAGCAGTATCATCGATAGCTTTTCCGATTGCTCATCAAAGTTTCCCAGCTTTAATAGCTGTAAACATTAAAATCCATGTTAAAACAAGTCCTGAAATAGCAATCACTAATTTTCAAATATTTTCTCCTCATGCTTTTCCAAAAGAGATCCAATCATCGATATTCATAAAACTATTATTGAAGTCGATGTAATAATTCCCCGTAGTAAAGACTTCATACATGGTACTTGTGAAAAGTACCGCAATGGAAAGTGCAAAATTGATAATTACAGGAGCAAAAATTGTTTTTAAAATCTCTGATATACTGAAAATTCATTTACTCTCTCCTCATAAAGAGAAGTCATCCGTTGTTCAGGAATTTATTTGGAAGGCATTGGTTAAAATAATAAATGGGAGAAGAATAATATAAGTCCAAAGGACAAAAACTCTATATGCCATAATGATTCCTATTGTTGCAAGAGGAATCGCAAGAAGCACGATAAAAAGAGTATTATAAGAAAGGGTAAAGAATCTTTCAAAATCACTCGTTGATCCATTTCCTATATTTTGAAAATCTAAAACTGAGATAATAGAACCAAAGAAACTAGAAAATGCTCCAAGGGAGGTTTGATATTTTGCATAAAGATCTTTGAGAGTATAAAGCCCATCTTCTCCTTTAGTACTAAGTTCTGTATTAAAGCTTTCAGGACTGTAGCAAGAGAAGTTATCAAATTTTGTTTGTTCACAATTGTAAGGGAGAATTGACATTTCTTGAATAGCTACTCAGCTCTGTAACCATTTATTTAATTCTTCTGCTGGGAGAATATGTTTATCGTGTTGGGCGGTAAATTCATGTTTTACATTCTTTATATTCTCGTCCGATCGATTGTTTGGGTTTTTATAAGAATAGACTCTATTACCGATATGACAATATCAAGTAAGAGTTTTCCCATTAGCAGGGGAGTCAGATTTTGGTTCTTTTGCACCGTAAAAAAGAGTAAGATAACTTCAGGTAATTCATGGAATCTCACCTAAGTTGAATTTTTCTTTTGTATTCTCTCAATCGTTGACTCAAACAAGATCGATATCTAAGTCTACATCTCCACTAAGTTTAACGGTATCTATTACAAAACATGGAGCAATGTAATGATTTTTTGTCGTTCGGTAAAGGGTATAGGATTCTTCATCGGAATTAAGATTCATATCCATATGAAACCCATAGGTATATCTCTGCTTTTTTGCATCGTCTCCTTGTACTTCTGTTTTTTCTAAACTTAATGGAAGTCCTCAAATTCCATAGGTTGCGATGGTCGAAATGTCGATCAGAGTAGCCATCAGAAACCAGCTCATTTGAATCAAAATTCCAGCAATGAGAGGTCCTTTGAGAGTATTTACGCTAAAAGTACTTTGTGCATCTCCATTTCGGATCGTTTTCCCAATATTCCAAAGAAGAAGAACCCCTAATCCGAAATTGGAAATATTTTTCACAATATTTCGAAGATTCCAGAGGAGTCCATCAAATCCAAAAGTTTCTCCATAGACTAAACTATTATCAAGGAAAAGTCCAGCTAAGAAGACGAAAGGCCAAAGAAGAATATAAAGAAAATTTGCTCGATAAGAGATTTCTCCAATGATATCTTGTAATCCTATTCCTTCAGCAAAGGTAAAAGGAGAAGAAAATCCAAAAATAAGAAAAAAAAGGCTAAATCCTAAAATTCCTTTGATGAGATGATGATTTTTTATAAGTATTTCTCCTTTTGGTGTCATGCCTCATACAAAAAATAAAACTCCCTTAAGTATATTCCCAAATAAAAAAAAATCAAAAATCTGAAGGAATAACATTGTAGATTTCTGATTTTTAGTTCTCTTTTTTGAAAAATGGTATATAATCTATCTATCAAAAAATTTATCAATCTCTTTTTTCTCAATTCTCACGAAAAATGGTCTTCCATGCTGAAAAACAGGCCTTTATTCTAAAAATTCTATATCATCGATAGTATAAAAAACTGCTCAAGGAGTGTAAGGGGTTCTTATATATTTTTCTTTATTGTGTGATTCTACAAAGGCTATTATCCCATCAGTACAATAATAATAAGAATGATTAAATGCTCATTCAATACAATCTTCATCTTCAGTATAACGATTAGAAGCTCCATATTTTTGATTCATCTCTTGTTTGAAACGAGTGAAAAGGGATTCGTTTTTATTTTTTTTAAAGACTTCTACAAATTTATCAGAAGAAAAACGATATTCAATTCTATTTCATGAAGCAATAAAAAGATTATCGATTATTTTACAGAAATAGGGGAAATGAGTTCAATTTTCATCTTCTTCAGAATTACACCAACCTCAATAGGAAGTTTTTAGTTTGATTCATAAAGTTGGATAACCATATTCATATCTATAATAATATTCTCATCAATAACTATATTTGTAGATATCAACAATGAGGTTAGCAGTATCAACGGTTCTAAAATGTTCTTCTATCGGTTCTGGATCATCTTCATTGGGGAGAGAATCAAGAGTCTGAGAAGTAGGATCAACTTGAATCTCTTGCTCGGAAACAATTTCTTCAATGAGAGGTTCTGGTTCTTCCTGTGCATGAGAATTCTGAGCAGAAGTAATAATACCACTTACGGTAAAAAGAAGAGTTAAAAAGCTGAACATGATAATAATGATTAAGGTTAAAAACGTTGTTCGACTTACCTATCAAAAAATTTATCAATTTCTTTTTTCTCGACTCTCACGAAAAATGGTCTTCCATGCTGACAAACAAACATTCAAGGAATTTTTTCAAATCCTTCTTGAACAAGCTGTTCCATCTGAGGAAGGGAAAGTTTATTTCCTGCTTTAATGGAAGTTTTACAAGCTCTGGTTGCATAAGCTCCCTCGACAAGTTGATCAAACGAAATTTTTTCAAGATAAAGGACATGATTGAATAAAGTCTGAATATCGACCGGATGAACGAGGAAAAGATGAGGAATCGCATAAATCACGATCACATTTTCTCCCAAAAAAGAAATATCAAACCCGAGTTCATTTAATTCTTCGATTTTTTCCTCCAAATTGGGAACTTGAGTAATCTCAAATTTTAAAGGTTGAAGGAGAGGTTCTTGACTAAGATCTTGTTCTTTTTTCATCGTTTCAAAAGCAATCCTCTCAGCAAGTGCATGTTGATCGATATAAAAGAGCGCATCTCTGGATTGTAAAACGATATAACTATTCCAAACCTGCCCAATCACTTGATATTCTCCGATTTCGTCCGTAAAAAAAGTCTTCTGCACGGTCGGAGTAAGTTGATCAAGTCCAAAAATACTATTCATCGTAATTTTCTGTTGATTGATCGTAGGTTTCTCATTTTGCTCAGGGAAAATATCCTCAAAACTCAACGAAGCAGGATTGATCTTAGGTTGAGATGAAGGTTGAGAATTGTATTGAAAAGCAGAATCGGAAGTAGGAGTCGTATCTTTATTTTCTCAAAAAGAAAAAGAGGAAGAATCTGCCTTTTCATCTTTTTTATCAAAGAAATATTCTTGGATTTTATTCTCCCCAAGGATTTCTCTAATTTTCTGATACACAAGTCCATACACCTTGTTGTGATCGACAAATTTTACTTGTAATTTTGCAGGATGAACATTCACATCAACCATCTTCGGATCGATATCCACCATCAAAATCACGAACGGATATTCACCCGGTGCAATTTGTCTATGATAGGCATCCATAATTGCTTTTTTCACAATTTTATCTTGCACGATCCTTCCGTTCACATAAATTTTGATATTTTCCATAGATCCGAAACGAAGACTGGCATCACTCACAACTCCACGAATTTTCAGATAATCATCCTCAGCAACGAATTCTTTCAGATTTTTATTCCAATCTTTTTTATACAAATCCGTAATTCTCTCCTTCAAATCACGAACCGGCTTCAAATCAAAGACGATTTTATCATTTTTTTTCAAAATCCATTCTTTATCGTAATGCCAAAGCGCAAAATCCAAAAAATAATTATAACAATAGAAAAACTCCGTTTGAGAAGATTTCAAAAATTTCAGCCTTGCAGGGACATTATAGAAAAGATCTTCCACTTGCACTAAAGTTCCTTTCTCAAATCCCACCGGTTGATTGGTAATCACTACTTCCGCTCCTTTTTTTACCAATTTGGTCCCAATCTGAGCAAATGCAGTTTTAGTCAAAATCGTCGTTTTACTCACTTCGGAAATACTCGCTAAAGCCTCCCCACGAAACCCATAACTTGCAATATTATACAAATCTTCATCGTTACGAATTTTAGAAGTCGCATACCTCTCAAGCACTAAATCCATATCGGAAAGTTCAATCCCTGTACCATTATCCTGCACAGAGAGAAAAGTTTTTCCTCCATCAACGAGAGAAATCTCAATTTTTGTCGCTTCAGCATCGAGACTATTTTCCACAAGTTCTTTCAAAATCGAAGCAGGTCTTTCAACGATTTCTCAGGCTTTTAATCTATTGATAAGATAATCGGCAAGTTTTTGGATTGGCATGGATAAAGAAAAGAATAAATCATTCAAAATGTATCAAAATAGGGGACAAAAACAAGGAGAATTAAGAGTAAATCATGTATAGAAAATAAAAAAGGACAGGACCAAGCCTATCCTTCATTTTTCATTCTATTCCAACGTTACTTCCAACTTCTTCAATGGTTGCTTAACTGCGATTTTATTTTTTGCTCTAACGAAAAGGGCTAATTTAATGATTTCAAAAAGATTAAGAATCTGATTCTTTATGAACGATACATTTTATACCAGAGATGCAGATTTTTTATATGTTTAAAAAGTAGAAGGTATTGGATTTATAAAAATAAAAACTTGTTCTAATCAATCCAATTAATTTCTTTGTCGTTTCTAGCTGAGAGTCAGTTTCTTTTTTCTTTTGTTCAATATTTTTCCCATAGTTCTTGGGTGTGTTTATGGATGCATATGAAATTATCTCTTTTATCTATTTCTCCTCTAACCTCATAATATCTCTCTTCCATATACAAAAGACCTGAATCGAAACTCAGGCTTTTTAATTATTTCCTAAAGACAGTTTATTATTCACACAATCAACAAGATCTTTTTGAAGCTTTGCATATTGTTGAGAAGTAAAAGCATTTCGAGTATAGAAAGTATGAATTCTTTCTAAGCATATGTTCCCTAGATTTTTTTTCTCCTGTACATCAGCACAATTGGATATCACATTCAGAATTTTCTTCCAAGATTCTGAGAATGTTGTATGAGAGGATTGCACCGCATAAGATAAAAGGTTATATACAGCGCTCCTAAGAGCTATTTTTTCTTCTTCCAATGTCCCATTTTCAGAAGAGATCTTTACAATACGATCTATTTCATCCGACCAAAGATGTACATCTCTAGAAAAATGACTTTTCTCAGAATACATTTGCCATAATATTTGAAAATGATTCAATAAATAGGGAGCTAAACGAGCTAACTCTACCTGGATCTTTTTTCATCATTGTTGCGAAGGATCTTGCTCAAGAGAAATTATCTTTTCTATATCACATACCGTATTTACAAAATCCGTATCATCTGGATATTGCTGTTTAACTCTATTCAAAAAATCTAGGATCGGAGGAATATCTTCGTTCTGCAACAAGGATATATAATCTTGATATAGCTTATATTCTTGACGATATACCGATGGATAACTATAAAAGTTAATTTTTTTCACTAGATTTGTTAATATTTGTAGTTCACTTTTTTTCTCTCATTGTTCAACAGTATTGCTCTCAGAGGGAGATCACTGTTCAGTCATTTTTTCCTTTATTATATCCACTTTTTCTGCAAGATCAATCCATCTTTCCGTATTTAATGATGGAGATTGTAATAAAGATTTGTATTCCTTTTGAATCTCTTTATATTTTTCATTCTCCTCAAAAATATAGCTGTTATATAGTATCTTTACAACTATAGGAAATATCTGCATATCAGATAAGAATTTCACTAAAGCTTCTTGATCATTGGAAGCACATACAGTTTCATATTCTGTCGATACCCATTGAAAAAAAGAAGTATCACCAATAGATCGTGCAGCGTATCAAAGATTGTTTTCAAAATCGTTGATAGCAATTCAGATTTTCACTTTCTCTCCCAATTTTTTCCAAGCTTCACTATCATCTGATGCTTTTTCGACTAATTGATTATATTCGTTTTGTATATCTTGGTTATCAAGATTATCTATGTTTTGCGATACGAAACATGCAATGGCAAGTGATGAATCTTGTCGTTGCTCCGCTATTTCAGTAATTTTTTCTTCAGCTATTTTTGAAGTAATAGATTGGTATTGAGAAAGGAATATCTCATACTGTTGCTGAAACTGAGGATACCTTTTTGTAAAATTTTGAAATTCTTTTAATTGTCCTTGTAATGTTTTTATCCAACCTTGAACTTTAGTATTAAGATGCTCTTCCAATATTTTCACCTCTTGAACAAGTTCATTAAATGAATGTTCAGAAAGACGGTTCCTTCTTACAATCTTCTCATATTTTTGTTTCAACTGATCAAATACGGGATCTATGATATCTGTACGATTAAAAAAGTGTTCTAATGCCTGTCTCTTTTCTCCTAAATCGGAAAATCTCATTACCCCCTCTGGAGTAAAATCGTAATTTAATATTTTTTTTGCAATACGATTATTGGGAGTTTGTTTAAGAAATCTCATTACTGCAAAAGTATCATCATCCTCTCCATATTTTGCCCTCAATGCTTTTACTTCTTTTTTAGTCACCTTATCTCCATCAAAGGTTCCATCTTGAGTCATCTGTCATAAAGTAGCTTCTCTATCTGCATAGAGTTCAAAAGGAACCTCATCATGATGATTATATAATGGTGTACGAGTACGATGATTATTAAGTTTCAACCATTTTTGAGGATAATAATACTTATAATTATCCGAGTGATAACTTCCAGCTGATCTAAATGGATCCCCACTATGCCCCAATTCATGATTTATGATAGAAAAGTCATTTGTAATATAAGTAGAATCTCATAGGTGCAATACATTCCTCTCCGAATCCCAACCTATAATATTACCTCCATCCACAGTTATTTCATCAGGATACATATGTACTACATCTCTTCATTTCTCCCTCATCAACATGTCCCTCTTTACACATCCATTTACAGCATCAGATACTGTTTGTATTACTTGATCTCTATTTGGGAAATAATCAGGAATGTCATTGATTATCTTAGTACCATCTCCAAGATCTTTTTCAATCTTCGTAGCTAGAACTTCACTACTTCCATCATTACTAAAAACAATCTGCCATGCATTACTCCTATCTATAATATCATCTGGAAATATAAATTCGGTACTTGTTTGTTGTTCTTTACTATTCTCTACACCATCCATTAACATTTCTTAACGCAATAAAATATCCATCACAAGTATACTGAATTTTTCGCTATTCTGCAAATAAATTTTATAAAAGATGTTTCTGTGTGAGAGAGGGGTGAGTCATGTTGAACAAAGCGAAACATCTTAAAAGATATCAAATCTTTTCCCCCATGCAAAGGGAATACGGTCGAAGACCGAGGGGATTTTCAGTAATTAGAGTGGGGAAATCCTCCGTCACTTCGTGACACCTCCTTTGATAAAGGAGGACAAGGATTCTAATCAATATTGTTCCCCTTTTTGAAAGGGGACACGGCGAAGCCGAGGGGATTTTCAGTAATTAGAGTAGGAAAATCCTCCGGCTCTCCGAGCCACCTCCTTTAAAAAGGAGGAAAGAAAGGAGGGGAACAATTCACACACAAAAAAAAAGGACAAGCCAAAGCTCATCCTTCATCTTATTCTAAACTTACTTCCAACTTCTTCAATGGTTGCTTCACAGCAATTTTATTCTTTGCTCTGATAAAGAGAGAAAGTTTAATAATTTTACGAACCATTGCGATTTCTTCCATCAAGGTCTTATTGAGATATTTTTCACTTGCGAAAGGGAATAAACTCAAATGGATAGAAGTTCCTTCGTTTGGAGTCTCTTCAAATTGTGCCAAGTTTTTCCATAAATATTCTGTCAAGAATGGTGCAAATGGTGCAAGGACTTGAAGATACGTTCTCAAAACATGAAAGAGCGTAGCGTATGCAGCATTTTTATCTGCAGTCATTCCTTCAGCTCGGAATCTTCTTCTTGATCTTCTCAAATATCGGTTCGTTAATTTATCGATAAATTCCATAGAAATTTTGGTTGCTTCATCGATGAAGTATTGACTGAGTTTTTCATCAACTTGCGTGATTGTATTATTAAGTTCTGCAAGGATCCATTTATCAAGGTCATTTTCAATTTTATACGTTGGCAATTCTACTACTTCTCCTTGTTGAATTTGAGTATTTGTAGTTTCATATACTTGTTCCCAAATCGTAGAGAAATGTTCTCCTAAAAGCAAAATTCTTTTTCCGTGATATTTTTTCAAAAGTTCGAAATACTGTTGTTCATCTTCTTCTGAAATATGGTCGAAGGCAGAAACTTGAATATTACATGCTTCTAAAAGAGGAGAAATCTGATTTTTCTTTTCTTCTTTTTCATAAAGAACGATGTCAGGATTGATTCTCACGATTTGTTCTTTGGTAAGTTGTGCATCGGCGAAGAAAACCTTCGTTCCTGTATCTTTCCACTGATCGATTTTTGCATACGTTTCAAAGAAATTATATACATTTTGGAGTGGAAGATTGAAATCTTTGAACGTCTGTTCTACTCCTTTTTCGGAGAATCTAAGCGGTTCTGCTCTCACTGCTGGAGAAGAAAGAACATACATTCTAAAGGCATCTCCTCCTCGTTTTTCAAGTAAATATTGAGGATCAGGATAATTTTTGAGCTTTTTAGACATTTTCTTTCCATCTTCTGCAAGCACAAGCCCATTTACGATAATGTTTTTCGCTGCATTATTTCCTTCGATTGCATGTCCAACCACATGAAGAGATCTAAATCGTCCTCTTGTTTGATCGAGCCCTTCTGCGATAAAATCCGCTGTAAAGGTTCCGTTTTCATGTTCCTGACCTTTGAGATAATGAGATTGACCAAATGGCATTGCTCCAGACTCAAACCAACAATCCATTACTTCAGGAATTCTTTTATACGTCTTTCCTTCTTTCATTCCCCAATACGAATCAACATACGGTTTGTGAAGGTCGATCTCTGCTTGTTTATCATGATCATAGTAATAAGTCAGAATTTTTCCATTTTTTGGATAATATTTGTTTTTCTCTTTAAGATAATCAAAAGGTGAAAAAGCTGATCTCATTCCAAGAATTGGATCTCCATGAGAGAAAATAATAATCGTCTGCGTTCTAAATTCCTCTGCAAGATTACGGATACATCTCTGTGCTCTTTCAAATACTTGATCAACACACTCATCTCCTTCTACAAGAGGTTGAGAAGTTGGAACCGTTAAATGAAGTTCACAAGGAGAAATTTGATTATGTTTAGAATTTTGCTGAAACTCACTTGCGAGAAAATCTCCCCAAACTCCATAAGAAAGATCAAAAAGAGTTTCATTCTTCTCATTATGAAGATATGCGATACTTTCTCCTTTATCTCGGATTTCTCTCCATTTTGCTTGAAAAGCATCATAATGCTGTCTGATTTCTTTGATTTCTTCTTCCGTGTATCGATCTTTTAACGTTGGGAACGCCGTTTCTCGAGTCCTTTCCATAGGAGAAAGAATAATCACTTTTTCAGGTTCAGATTTTACCGCTTTTAATTGTTCTTTAATCTGTTCTGCTTGTTCTTTCCCTAAATCATTCAAAAGTGCTAAATCTCCACGGCAATCTTGTCTTTTCTCAAGATTAAAATTGGTTCTTCCATGACGAATCAACATAAATTTCGTCAAATTCTTTGATCCACTACGAGAAAATTGATAAATTTCTTCTAAACTTCCCATAGTAAAATGATCATTTTCATCATCAATATTTTGCCAAATAGGGAGTGGAGAACCTCGATATCTATTTCTTGCAATATTCCAATCAGGAGCTTGTTGAAGTCCATTTACAAATCTATTGGAAACACTTTCTGGAACAAAGTTAATTTTCTTTGCATCTTCAAGTGTTTGAGCATTCATCTCTTTTTCTTTGATAAATCGGCTCGACATCGCTTTAAAAATCAAAGGTGTATTACATCTCCAACAATGAGGATAACTATGGGTAATACTCTCCTTTTTTACAAGTTTTCCTTCAGATTTTAATCTTTCAATAATCGTATCATTGATCGTCAAAACACTTTGTCCCTCATAATCTTTTACCAAATCATTATATTCTCCATACTCATTTACAGGAATAAACATCCAATTTAATGCTTCAGAAGCAGGAAGTAAATTAATAACTGCATTAAAGTCATCTTCTCAAAACGTTGGAGCAATATGAACAATTCCGGTTCCATCAGCTGTGGTAACATACTCAGCGCAAATTACTTGGAAAAACTTTTCTTTGTATTCATCAGCAATAGGAGCATCACTTACATAAGAGAAAAGAGGTTCAAAAGTCAGACCTTCGAGTTCAGATCCATGTTGTTCAGAAATTACTCGATAAGATTCAGGATTTTTATAGTATTTTTGCAAACGTTCAGATCCTAAAATATAATATTCCTTCGAATCAAAATCATAAATCAAAGAATACGAAATTTTAGGTCCTACAGCTAAAAACATATTGCTTGGCAACGTCCAAGGAGTTGTAGTCCAAGCTAAGAAAAAAGTAGTAAAAGTCTGATCGATTTTTCAAGTATTTCGCAAAACAAGATTAGTGAAATCATTAAAGACCTTTTGCATTTCTTCAGGATCAGAAACAATTGTTCCATCCATGAGAAATTGGATTCCCAAAGTATTATCAGAATTTTCAACTTTTGTTCGTTTAAATCTTGTTTGTTCTTTAGTAAGCTCTCCTTTTACCGTAAAATGATAATATGCTCTATTTAAAACCTTTTGTTTTTCGCAAGTAACCACTTCAAGACCTAAATCATTGATAATGTTTGTAATTTCTTCTTGTGTTCCAGCAAAAGGATAAACAGAAAATTGATGTTCTTTTTCAAAAAACTGTAAAAGATACTTTCCATCTTCATCCTGAATATATCCTTGAAGAGAATCAGAATTTTCTTCTTTTTTCTCTTGTCTCATTTTAAATTTTACCGTAACAGTGGTATCAGTTTTATCTTGATATCCATCTGAAACCTCGTTATTTGCCAATGGAGTAGCACAACTTGGACAATATCGTTGTCCTTTAAATCCTCTATAAACTTGATTATTTTTGTAAATACTGCTAAAACAATTGATAACCGTTTCCATAAAAGGTAAATGCATCGTATAATAAGCATTCTCAATATCTGCTCGTCTTCCAATATGATCGATTACCCATTGCCAAGCATCATTGGTATCACTGACATATTTCCTACATTCTTTAGTAAACTTCTCGATTCCAATTTTATTTTCAATATCTCTTTTCCCATCAATTCCTAATGATTTTTCCACAGCTTTCTCTACAGGAAGTCCGTGACAATCTCGTCCCCATTTTCTCTCTACTTGATATCCTTTCATTGTCCAGAATCTTGAAATAAGATCCTTGAGAGAACTTGTTAAAAGATGACCAAAATGGGGAGTTCCAGAAGCAAAAGGAGGTCCATCAAAAAATCTAAAATGTAATCCTGAATTTCTTTCATCAATTGATCTCTGGAAAATCTGATTTTTCTTCCAAAATTCAATAAGAGAATTCATCATTTCTGCATTATCCATGTTTTGAGTATTGAAGATAAAATTTCTTTAAATATATAAATGTATGGGGAATATGCAAATGAAAATTAAGCCAAAGAATTGTGATTTTTTTTACACGTTATTAAAATGTGTAAAAATTTTTGAATTTTTTTTATCTATTACAAAAAAATATACAAAAATTATTGAGTTTTAGCTCGTGTATTGAATAGAAAGTATTGGGAATATGTGATTTAAAGATTAATCTTACAGTTTTATACTCGATGAGAATACAAATATCGTCTATCTAGTCTAAACTAAAACACTTTTGACTTTATGTGAAAAATAGTTATAGTATTGACTGTTGTTTACTTCACTTTCTCCTCCATGCCAGAAAAAACGAAAACTACTCGAAAAGAAACGAAAGAAATTTTGAAATATTTTTACAAGAAAATGCTCCCGTATAAGGGAAAAGTTTTGATTTGTATTGGATGTACTATTTTGTGTACGTTATTAGGAGTTTATACTCCGATTCTTACTGCACTCTTGACCGATATAATTAGTAAATATTGAATCCTTGAAAATCGTGAAATTTATGAAAATCTCTTTAAATGTTTGATTTTGATAAGTATTGCTTGGGCGATTCCTATTGTTTTACAAAATCTCTTACATCTTCTTTCTACTAAAATTACTTTACAAGGGACAACAGATATTCAAAATGAGGGATTACAATTCCTTTTTGAAAGTTCTTATCGTTTTCTTACAGATAATCAATTGGGAAATATTTCTTCTAGAATTGATCAATTAGCAAGAAATTTTTGTACTTTTTTTAATGCAATTAGTGGACATCTTTTAGAGTTCTTTATTACGATTCCCGTTACTATTGTGATTATTTTTTCAGAAAATTGGACGTTATGAATTTGTTTCTTGATTTTTTGAATTTTAGATATAGGAATTCATTATTGGTTTTACAAAAAAGGAACGAAGAAGTATGAGATGCAAGCAGAAAAACAATCTAAACAATCATGATATCTTTATGATGTTTTGACAAATATGTTGAATGTTTTAACTTTTTCAAGTCATACTTTTGAATATAAAAATCGATGAAAATATAGAAATGAACGAATGGATAGTGTTCTTGATGTGAGAAAATTTAAAGTGAAGAGAAATCTACTTTTAGGAACACTTTCTTTGATTTTTGAGATTGGAGCGGTGTTTTTGACCATTAAATTACGATATACTGGAATGGTTCCTATTTCAACCATTGTACTTGTCTTAATGTTTGTGGGAAGATTTAATAGTCAATTAAGTATTGTCCCTTTTTTAATGGATGATGTTTCACAAATCATGGGAGAAAGTAAAAAGCCGTTAGAGATTCTCAATACTCCCCATGAAATCGTCGATAAATCAGAAAAAAAATTAAAAGTCTGAGCTTGAAAGATCGAATTTCAGGACCTCACATTTGGTTATTCCAAGGACGTGAAAGTCTTTGAACATTTTGATTTGAGAATTAAACCAGGAGAAAAAGTCGCACTTGTTGGACAGTCTGGAAGTGGAAAATCAAGTTTAACAAAGTTATTATTCAGATTTTTTGATCTTTTTGAGGGGAAAATCACGATCGATGATCAAGATATTTCGCAAGTTACTCAAGAGAGTTTAAGAAGCCAAATTTCTCTCGTTCCTCAAGATGTTATTTTATTTCATAGGTCATTGAAAGAGAATATCTGTTACGGAAATCCAAAAGCAACGGAGGAAGAAATGATTTCTGCCTGTAAAATGGCAAGATGTTATGATTTCATCTCTCAACTTGAACAAGGATTCGATACCCTCGTAGGAGAAAGAGGAATTAAACTTTCCTGAGGAGAGAGACAGAGAGTCGCTATTGCAAGAGCAATTTTGGAAAACAAAAAAATCCTCGTACTCGACGAGGCAACTTCTGCTCTTGATAGTGAAAGTGAAGTTTTAATCCAAGAAGCAATGGAAGAAGTGATGAAAAATAAAACTTGTATCGTTATCGCGCATAGACTTTCAACGATCAGAAAAATGGATAAGATTATTGTGATGGAGAAAGGAAAGATTATCGAAAAAGGAAGTCATAATGAATTATTGAATTTGAACGGAACCTATGCGAAGCTTTGGAATCTGCAGAGTGATGGATTCTTGGGAGAAGAATAGAGAATTATATTACCTCAATAGTTACTCATGGAAATCTTTTCGTAATTTCTCATTTCAAGTCATTTAATCATTGATGATATTTTTCTGAAAAATAAGATGAAATTTCTAATATAAATGGTTTTTGATAATCTTTACATATCTGATAACATTTTTGAATTTGTTCATAGTTTATTGTAGAATGAATAGTATCAAAAACAGTATAATGAACAGAATCAATATCTTCAGGACTTATTCATCAATATATTTGCATATCAATATATTGTATATTTTCTTTTGGAGGAAGAATATCCACTATTTGTTTGGCTTTAACACAATCCTTATAGGTTAACACTGCTTCTCAACAATATGTATCTCATAATGTTCCTGTACATCTTTTTTTGGTATCGTCTTTTAATTTTATATAACAAGATCCATAATTTGAAAATTTATATTCCTTAGGGAATAAAGCACTTACTCATCAGAAAATTCTATCTTGTTCTGTCGTACATAATGCACCATAAACAATACCTGAGAATAAACAATGATGTTCTTTTTCTCGTAATAATCTTTTTACTCAAAATCCAATTCATGACCCATTTAAAAAACAAGATTGATACCCTTCTTTGAGTATTCCTTCAAGATGTGATGGATCAAAATTAATGGAAATAAATGTATTATTTTCACTATCGTCCAAATTTTCATGTTTTATATTGTATTTCTGGCATATGTCTTGTAAATTGTTTAGACTTTGTTCTTCTGAAATTACATCTTTTGGAAATATTGTTGTATTTTTATTTTTTATTTTGTAAATTTCTTGAATACATTCACATATACAGTTCCATTGTTCTCTATTACTTTTATATTTTTCTACATTTTCCAAATACTTTTCATCAAAATTTCACGCAATGATAGGTCAAAGATCCAATTCTATATGCAATCTTTTTAATTTATCTTGTAATGATTGTGATATATTTTGTTTAGGTCTGAGAATGTTAATCTTATTGTTTTTTGTTTCGATACTTACCATTATTTCCGAATCAATTAATTCATTTGGAGGTAATATTTTTGGAATAATCTTATGAGGTTTTAAAATTTCTTTTAAATAGTTTATCGATTGTTCATACATTATATTATTTGATGATTCTCATACATTTCATCAAACAATGAAACATTGAATATCTTTTACTTCTTTACAAAATTGTGTCAATTTATGTTCTAAATCATTTTTAAAATTTTCACTATTAAGAAAATACTCTGGTTTTTGATGGGAAAGTAATGAAATATTTTCTCCATTTCAATTTTTCCCAAACAAGATAATTCCTGTACAATTTTGATATCCTTCAGAATATTTATCATTAGTATCAATACCTGAAATAACATATGCTGGAATTCAATTTGCAGAGATTCATACATTCATTCAAGAACTTTCTAAAGTGTTTTTTTCTTTTTTTCCATGAAGCCGATCAACATTAACTCATTGTTTCATTGATTGTGATTTTTTTAATCTATCAATAAGATCTTCGTAAGTATTATTAGTTCATCAATAATCAATATCGTTTATTATTATTTGATTTTTTAAATTATCTATAAGCTCTTTAGGTGTGTTAGTTGAAATATCACTTCATAAATTCTCTTTCTTATTAGGTCATCCCTCTGTAATTATATCTTTCATATCAGCTAAAACAGTATTTTAAAATTATTATACTGTTGATAATTATAAAGATTTATTGATATACATACAAATTTTAAAGGAAGTTTTTAGGATTGAAATCAAAAAATGTGCGAGATTGTGGAATCTGCAGAGTGATGGATTCTTGGAAGGGGAGTAGATGTGGGGGAGTATTATCTTCTGTTTTTGAATAGGAGAGAACTTTTTTTTAAACTTTTGTTGAAATTGGTAGATAAAATCTTATACTGAAAGTAGTTTTACATTCTTTCTAAATTTTAGCATGAAATTAACTATTGATCTTGCAAAACTCGTAGAAGTTGTAGATATTGCTTGTAGATTTGTTTCAAAAAATTCTACGTTGCCTATTTTGCAAAATGTGTATTTAAAAGCTTCCATTGATACTCTTTTGATCAGAGCTACAGATATGGAAAAATATGTAGAAATGGAAATCCCTTGTGAAATTACGATGGAAGGTGCAATCACAGTTAATGCTAAAATGTTCTTGGATCTTTTGAGAGCTATTGAAGATGAAAAAGTAGAACTTTCTGTTCAAGGAGATCAAATGAAAATCAAAGCAGAAAGAGATAATTTTACGATCAATGGAATTGCAGCAAGTGAATATGTTGCTTTGCCTGATGCTCCTCAAGGAAATGAATTCTCATTGGATACTCAGACTTTTATTACCGGAATTGATAAAGTTGAATATACTGTTACAGAAAAAAATTTCTCTCCGATGCTTACAGGAATTTTGATCAAAACAAAAGCAGATGAACAGGGAAAGAAGATTGTTTTTGTGGGAACAGATTCTTTTAGAATTGCAGAATTCAAAGTAAATAGTTCTCTTGAAGAAGATTTTTCTGTGCTTGTTCCAAAAGTTGCAGTGAATGATATCAATGCTATTGCGAGATATGCTTTAGAACATGAAACTCCAACTATTGCTATCAAATCTTCAGCTAATATGATTGCATTCGAATTCCAAGTAGATCAGATGAAAGTTACAGCAACTTCTTTACTTATTCAGGGAAAATTTCCAGATTATGAGAGAGAAGAAATTATGCCAACAGTCTTTAATCATACGATTTTAGTAGATAAAACGGCTTGTGATAAAGCAATTAAGAAGATTGGAATCTTAACGAAAACAAGTAATAATTTTATTCAGATCGAAACAGAATCAGATAAAATCAAAGTTTCTTCTGGAAAAACTGATAAAGGAGATGGAGATACGGAAATTCCAGCAGTTGTGACGGGAGAACCTATTATTTTTGCGGTTAATGGAAAATATGTAACTGATTTTATTAGAGCAATGACAACTTCTGATGAAATGCAATTTAATATCGTAGATCAGCAGAAACCTATGATCTTGGAAGATAAAGGAGATGAAAATTATAAGTATGTTGTAAGACCTCTTATTATTAATTAGTTATTAGGTCAGATATGAAAAAATTATGATTTACTTTGATAGAAATCCTTATTGTTCTTATCGTGATAGGAGTTTTGAGCATGGGGATGATGACTTATTTGGGGTGAAATGATGAAAGGGCATTGATGTTTAAAGCGGAAGGATGTTTAACAACGATTGATGGTAAGGTTCAAAATTTTTTGAATTATGCATTGACGAGTAAGTCTTTTGATTTTTGAGGTACTTTTTTCTCTCCAGATTATTATACTATTTTGCTTTCAGGAACCACGAATGATGGCTATAATCAATTCGTTTTGTATGGTTCAACAGGGGAGTCCGCAAGACAATTGATTCATAAAGTTTCAAAATCTGATTGTATGAATGAGTTTGATAAAGATTTTCGTTTTGTTATCTCATGAACTGCATTCTCTTGAATCGTGATGTCGAAAGGCTTTAGACAAGTAAATCCTAAAGATACTTTTACTTTTGCTTTAACAAAGGAAAGTCTTCTAACGGGGACTTTTACGGGATCAATTATTGTAAAAGTTTGTATGGATGATTCTGGATGCAAGAGAGAAATCGCTAAATGGAATATTGATACGAGAGTGCAATCCATTTTCTTGAAAAAATGTTTGTTTTACAAAGAAGATAGTGCAGATGAATGTGGAGAGTGGGAACAGTAATCATGACAATCTTTTTTATGAATCAATGGGATATCCTATCCCTTTTTGTTTTGATGGGAAAAACTTTTCTTGGAAAGAGAAAAATCCTTATTTGGAGGAATATTTAGATTTTATTCAGCAATGGGGAAAGGTTTATACTAATTTACCCTTTGTTAAAACTATTTATCTTTGCAATTCTATTACTTTCAATGCTTTAAAATCGGATTCTGATATCGATTTCTTTATGGTTGTTGCGGAAAAGAGAATTTGGACTGCCAGATTTTTTTGTCTTTTGTTGTTCTCAATTTTGCATATTAAAAGGTCTGTAAAGGATAAAGTTAAGAAGTTTTGTTTGAGCTTTCGAGTGACGGAACATCATCAAAATTTAGATGCGATCGTTTTAGATGGATGAGATCCATATTTAGAATATCGATGTCAGCACCTCATTCCGTTATATCAAGAAAAAAAAGAAAAAAGTCAGACTTCTCCTCTCTTTTTATCTTCTTTCGAAGAAAAACAGATGAAGAAGGTATGTCTTGGTAATAGAGTATTTTTCTGAAGGGGAGTGTTTAAGAAAATTTCCGAATTTGTTCTGTGAAGGTTTTTGGGAGATATCTTTGAATTTTTGATTAGTCTTCCTCAGAAGCTTCTTATTTCTCGAAAAATCAAGAGAAATCCAGAACGTAATAAAGATGTGATTATTTCTGATGTGATGTTGAAATTTTATCAAGACAAAAGAGGGGAATACAAGAAAAAAATCTTTCATTTCCCCTCCTAAAAGGTATTGATTTTATTTTTTACGAAGTTGTTTAATTTCGTGTCCAAAAGATTTCATTTCACGATAGTTTCCTCCAAATACAAGTCCACTATAGAGTATTAAGATTCAAAGGATTAAAAGCCAATCTTTCCAATCTGCTTCTCAGAAAGGAAGATATTGTTTCCCAAATTGAAAGATGAGGATAATGACCGTAATGAAAATGAAATTTTTGAGGAGAAATCCCCATTTTATCGGAAATCTTCCCTGTTTTTGTACTATGCAAAGACTAAGAATTCCCATAATAATCCAGGTAATTCCCATAATAATTCCACTTCGTTCAATTCATTGTCCTCCTTTGATGATAATGAAATAATTGAGTAAGAGGTTTGCAAGTAATGAAGCAAACACAATAAAAAACCTTTTCTTGATAAGTCCAAGTCCTGCTAAAATACTAAAAGAAATAGAAAATCGGCTATTGAAGATAAAACAAGGAGCAACGATTTGAATCAGAGTCCCTGACATTGTGTAAGCTTCTGAAAAGAGGAGGACTGCTATTTCTTTCCCTAAAAGAAGGAAAAAACCTGAAACAAAAAGAGCGAATCATCCAAAATAAGTGTATAAAATCGTTTTCATTGAGGTGAATTTTTCTTTTTCGTTTCTGCTAATTAATTCCGTTGTGAGAGGAAAGATAAACGGTAAAATGGAATTTGCGACGAGATTAAAGATTCCCAAGAGTGATTGAAAATTGGTGAAATATCCGGCATTTTCGTTTCCTAAAATATTGACTACGATTTGGAGATCAATTTGTCCAAGAATGGTTGTAATATTTGCAGTGAGAAAAACGAGAAGAGCATAATGGAAATGTTTTTTTAAAGTGATCTTATTTTCTGCTTTATCTTTAGGAAGTTTGATTTTCTTAAAGAGGGGATGATATTTCTTGAAAAGGAGAATTAATCATAGGCAGATTCCCATTCAGACTCCGCAAAGTCGAGAGTAAGAATAGGTTTCCACATCAAGACTATTTGTTGTCCAGAAAAAAATCGTAAAGATTAAAATTCCTAATTGTCTTGTGAAATCTGTTGCACCTTGAGAACAAGTATCTTGAAATGCTACAAAAATAGTACTACAAAGTTGGATTACATTGTATCAGAGAAAGTAGAATGCCATAATTTGTAAGATTCTACTTGCTTCGATATTCTGGAAGTGATGAAGAGCAATTCGTTCTGATCAAAAATATAAAGCACAAAAAATCAGAATTCCCATGAACATCTGCATAAAAAACGAAATACAGATATTCAACTTTATTTTCTCTTTTTCTCAAGCAATTCGATATTTAGGAATGAAGTATTGGAGTGCTTCTGTAAGACCTAAATCATTGTAAGTATAAAGAAGGCTTATAAGTCAAAAGGCTCCATAAAACATTCCTAATTCTTCTACTGAAATGGTATTGGAAAGAATAACTCTTAAAATATATCCAATGGGAGCTGTGAGAATGATGAAAAAATAAACCCATCATCATTTTGAAATTAATTTCTCAGAAAGATTATCAGTTTTTAGTAATTCTTGTGACATCGTATGATATTAAAATATGGAAAGAATGAGGATAAAAGGTAAATTTTCTACAATGAACGGTTAAATCTTTATTTTACCAATTGTACATATAAAACTTTTGGTTGTTTTTGTAATGAAGTTTTTGAAGTGTCTACAAGAAATTGAAGGGCAGGAACATAATAATTTTTATTTTCGAGATAGACAAGCTTTGGTGCTGATACATTGATTCCAATACTATATGGAGTTTTCATTCCTTCGTGATAAAAATCTCCTCATGCGATTAAGGTCTCTTTAACGGTTTCCTGATCGATAATAGGATACTGACTTTTTTGATATTGAGCAAGATCGAGATTGTAGATTTCTATTTCATCAGTAGAAGTATTGTAAGTCCCATACATTTTTACAGGAAGAATCTCTGTTTCAGAGGGATAAAAGACTTCCTTATTTTCGATTAAGAAAGGAAAATAAAAAGAAACTTGATCTTCATTGATATTGTCGATGACAAGGTCTCCATAGTTATTCAGATTGATTTCTCGTTGAGAAAATCTGGTTTTTATTCTTTTTTTGATTGTTTTCTCATTTTGAGTAGTTACAAATTTCTGTTTCGTATCATTTTGATGTCCAAAAATATTTGCACTTCCATCCTGAAAATTAATATCAAGTGTATAATCATCATTGGACATGGTAAGTTTATCAAAGTTTTTTAATTCCAAATTTTTCAAAGAAATATTCCCTATTTTCATATGGTTGATATTTTGCTGTTGGTTTGCAGTATTCATCATTGCTCCTTTATTTTTATAGACAGGAAGCTGTTCTCCTAGTTTTGGATATTTCTTTCCATCATAAAGAAAAGCATAAATCAATTCTTCGTCTGCTTTCCCCATTAAAACGGGTCCCGTCGTTTCAAAGCTTTCTTGTGCAACAGCATTTTCACTTACGGCTATATCTTCAAAATCTTCTTGAGTCGCTTCTGTTTCTTTCTTGTTTATTTTTTCTTCCTCTTCATCTCCATAGATGGTAATCATGGTTCTGTTCGTTTTCTGAGTTTGTAAACTTGTGGCGAAGAGGAGGGGAGTTTCTAAATTGATTTTTTGTAATCCAGAAAAACTTTGAGCATCCGTGTTGATAATTTTTTCTTCGATAATGATTTTTTCTCTAAAGAAATCATTGAAAAAAGTAGTAATAAAAAGAAAAAGAAAAATCACAAAGGCACTCACGAATCCTGTTAAACGGAGTCTCCATTTTGCAAATGAAGGAAGATTCTTGATAAAATTTGTTCTTTCTGATTCTTGTTTATTTGTCATTTTTCTCTCAAGTTTTTCTCGAAGAGTATTTTTAAAATTTTTAGAATTAGGAATTTCTGGTTGTTCGCAGTCGGAGAGAATTTCTTGCATCTCTTTCTGTTCTTTCTCTGAAAAGTCAGATTTTTTTATCTCTTCTAAAATTTCTTGTGGTATCTTTTTCATGCTAATGGGTGATAAAGAATAAATTACTGATGATATTTTTGGATAAGTTTTTTGAGAATTCTGGAAAATTCTTGTCTGCATGCTTCTTCAGTTTTCCCAAGAATCTCTCCAATTTCATCATATTTCAATTGATCTCGAATCCTTAAAAGAAAGAGATCTTTTTTATCTGTTCCCAGAGTATCTAAAAACGAGAGAATTTCTTTCGTCTTTTCCTTCTTTTCGAAAAGATCCAATAAATTATTTTCTTCCATCGCTTCTGTCTCAGAGAGAGCATTTAGAGTTGGTTGTTTGATAAAATCAATAAAAGTATGATATGCTATCGTATAGAGCCAACTTCTAAAATTAGATGCTTCTGTATGAAATTCAGGGAGTTTCTCAAATGCTTTCATAAAGGTTTCGGAACAGATATCTTCAGTGAGAGTCTTATCCCCATTTGACTTTATAAAAATGAAGGCATAAATTTTATCAAAGTATGTTGTGTAGATTTTTTCAAACATGTCATATTCTCCCCTTTGAATTCTTTGAATTAAACTTTCTTCAGTATCCATGAATTTATAAAAGAATAAAGTTATATGTAGCATAAGTATTTATCTTTTTTTATCAAGGCTATTTCTATTATTTCTCCCTTGAAATCAGGTTCATTTTGCATAAAAGTAAATTGTTTATCTCTTTTTGATGAAAATGTTAGAAAAAGATTTAGAAAAACTTCTCGAAAATACCGCAATTACCCTTACTGATGAGGAAAAAACAGAATTTCTCAACTATTTTGATGGAATGAGTAAAATGCTTGATGAATTTTATCAATTTTCATTTCCAGAAGAAACAGAAAAAAAAGAGGATAAAAATCAGCCTGTTTTTGAAGGAGTAACTCCTTTTTCTGGATCTGATTTGATTACTACAAATGTGATGCCAGAGAGAATTCAAAATCATTCTATTGAGATTGTTTCTCATTTTTCAAGATAATTATTTTATTTTTTTATAGAGTATCATGTATCGTACACATACTTGTGGAGCATTAAATGCACAGAATATCGGACAAGAAGTAACTCTTGCTTGATGGGTTAATAGAATTAGAAATCTTGGAGGTTTGACCTTTATCGATCTCAGAGATCGTTATGGAATCACTCAAACAACCATTGATCCTCAGAAATGAGATTTACAAATAGAAAACGGAGAACTTAATGAAATAAAAGCAGAATTCGTTCTTCAAATTACAGGAAAAGTTATCCCAAGACCTGAAAATATGATCAATCCAGATATGAAAACGGGAGAAATTGAAATCGAACCAACAAAAATCAAAATCATTTCAACCTGTGCAGAACTCCCTTTCACGATCGATAATGAAAATAATGTAGGAGAAGATTTAAGACTTGAATATCGTTATCTTGATCTTAGGAGAAAAACTCAAAAAGAGATTATGCTTATGAGGAGTAAGATTTTCACGGATACGGTAAAATATTTTACGGATAGAGATTTTGTATACTTGGAAACTCCTTGTTTTTCAAAAAATACCCCTGAAGGATCCAGGGAATATGTGGTTCCTGCAAGATTCGATCAAGGGAAATTTTTCGTTCTTCCTCAATCTCCTCAGCAATATAAACAAATGCTTATGGTTGCAGGATACGATAAATATATCCAAATTGCGAAATGTTTCCGTGATGAAGATCCAAGAGGAGACAGACAACCTGAATTTACTCAAGTAGACTTCGAACTCTCTTTCGTAGAACAAGAAGATATTTTACAATTGATTCAAGATTATTATCATGAGATCACGAAGAATTTTCCTGAAAAAAAGTTTAAAAGCGATATTTTTCCAAGACTTACACGAAAAGAAGCAATGGATACCTATGGATCAGACAAACCAGAGTTAAGAACTGAAGAACTTGGTTTTATCGATGTAACCGAATGGAGCAGTCAGGTTCCTTTCTCTCTTTTTCAAAATGTGGAATGTGTAAAATGTCTTGTAGCACCTAAAGAATATGCAAGAAGTGAAATTGAAAAAAATTTAGAAACAAAGATAAAAGAAAGCTGAGGAAAATGATTGTTATACCTTATCTTCACGAATGAATGAGAAATCAAGGGTCCTCTCGCAAAATTCTTAACGGATGAAAACACACAGAGGTTGAAAGAACTCACAAAAGTACAAAACGGACAAACGCTTTTCTTCCAATTCGGAGAATGGCTTAATGTCGTAGAACTTCTCGGAGTTTTGAGAAAAACTTTGATCAAAGAACTCAATCTTTTGGAAGGGAAAGAAAATATCCTCGATTTTACCTTTATCGTTGATTTCCCTCTTTTCGAAATTGGAGATGATGGGAGTTTAGGATCTTCTCATCACCCTTTCACAAAACCAAAAGATGAAGATATCCCTTATCTTATCGAGTTAGCCGATAAAATCGAAAAAGGATATGTGATGACAGATGAAGATAAAAAGAAATTGACAACGATTACTTCCGATACGTACGATATTATCGCAAATGGATATGAAAATGGAGGATGAAGTATCAGAATCCACGACCAAAAACTTCAACATGCAATTTTTGTAATTTTAGGACTTACCGAAGAACAGATTCAAATGAGATTCGGTCATCTTTTGAAATGTTTCTCTTTTGGAGTACCTCCTCATGGATGATGTGCCTTTGGACTTGATAGAATGGTAATGATTTACAAAAATACAGAAAATATCAGAGAAGTCATCGCTTTCCCTAAAAATCAGAAATACCGCGATCCAATGTTTGGAGCTCCAAGTGAAATTGATGAGCAGATTTTGAAAGATTTAGGATTGGAGGTTAAGAAAATAGAAGAAAAGAAGGATTAATTTTTTGTCCTCCTACTATAAGAAGTAAGGATGAAGTTGTATTATTAGTTTTCATCATGTTGAGCAAAGCGAAACACCTGAAGATTCTTCACTTTATTCAGAATAAAAAATCCCCAGTCACTTCGTGACAGCCCCTTTCATAAAGGGGCACAATATCTTCCACGATTGTCCTCCTTTAAGTAAAGAATGTGGCTCGGAGAGCCGGAGGATTTTTCTTACGATATTTGAAATCCCTCTGTCCTTCGAACATCTCCCTTTAAAAAGGGAGAACATTTTTTATATAAAAAAGGACGAGGCAAGCCATCGTTCCTACAGTTTATTCGTAAATTTCTATCAGGCTTTTTTAACTCTTTCTCATGATTCTTGAAATCGTTTCAATTTCAAGTGAAAACATTGGTAGTGTCAGATAAGAAAATTACAATTGGGAATATAATTCAGATAAATTTTTAAATTCTGGAGAAGTATCGAGCATTTCTTCTCTATACTCTCAATTTTTTCGATAAGTCTTTTTTCCATAAGCTTTTTCTATTCCATGATTTTGTGCATCGTTGCTCGTTATTACTCTATATGCATCATCCACAATCTCTAAAGCTGCACAATTTGAAAATAATAATCAGATGTGATTTGGTTCTTTTTCTAAGAGTTCTTTAATATTTTCTTCTCTCCCTGGCTCATCTGCATGAGGGACATATAATCCCTTTACAAATCCAAGACAATCTACTCCGATCAATGGTTGATCTGGTCAGTACTGTATTTTTAAAGAATCACTCGAACATTTTTCAAATCGACAGTTAGCTCATGCTGAAAGTCAACACATTACTTTCCCAGATTTCCAAGCTTCTTTTAAGACTTTATCAAATCATGTTTCTTTCCACAATGTAATCATCTTTAAGGTATCTCATCATCCTTCGTAGATAATATCAGCCCAATCAATCAGACTTTTAACAGCTTTTTCATCCGTTAATTGATCACTTTTCAAATCTTTACACTCACAGCCATACATTCAACCATAAATGTCTTTCATGGTATTGAAGTACCTTTCTTGATTTTCAAGAGGCTGAGAATGCGCTAATAGTAAAAAATTGGGATGTTCTTTCCCTGTTAGTCTTATAATTTCTTGATCCATTGGTCATGTTTCATAAGGAAGTCTTTTTCACTCTTTAAGTCTTCCATTTTCTCCACCTCCAATAGCTACAATTTTTCTGCTCATCTTAAGATGATTAAGTTCTAAAATTATTTATTTTTTTCTTCCCGATCAGGTTTCTGTATTTCCATAAAATATTTATCAAACCATTCTCCATCACGGTAGCAGCTATGATGACATTCTCCCGTTTTTTTAAATCAAACCTTTTCATAACATCTGATCGCATTAGTATTGAAAGAATATACTCGAAGATACACAGTATAAAGATTGAGCGTATGGAAAGCGAACGATAACATCGCATTAATCGCATCTGTTCCATATCATTTTCCATGTTCCTCAGCATTTCAAATCAAGATGCTAAGTTCTGCAATCTGATTTAGTTGATCAAGATTATAAAGTCCAATCGTTCCGATTAATTCATCATTTTCTTGTTTTACAATTGCAAGAGTATAATCCCCCTCTTTTGCTACACTTTCTAATCGATTTTTTCCCTTTTCAAGAGAGATGATTTTAGAATGCATTGTAATTCCTTTAGTAGCTCTTGGATCATTCACCCATTGAATCATAACTTCATAATCTTCAGTATTTACCGGAGAAAGATAGATCTTCCCTCGTTGAACTTTTTTAAAATATTTCATGATTTGAATTTTGAAAAGATAAAACTATTAAAAAAATAGGCATTATCTGTTTTTTGTCAAGAGAAAAAAGAAAAGTAAAAAAGAGAAGAAAAATCTGATCGCCGTCACGATTTATTCAAAAATAAGGTCTCAGACTTTTTTTATTTTTTTATCATCATTAAACACAAATTACGACCAGAAGTTTCCTTATCTCCACGATAAGAATGAATCGTTTCTTTATGACAACAAGAACAAAGTTCAGAAGCAGAAATATTTTCTTCTGGAATTCAGAGATTATTCAAGACTCTCCTATTCAATGCAATAAGATCAAGATAATATTTTTGTTCTTCTTTAAAATCTCCTTTTTTTAGTAAATCATCAAACGGAATCTCTGAAAATTCCTTTTCAAATTTCTGTTTCACTTCTTCTCAGATTTCGAAACAACACTGATGAATAGAGGGAGAAAGGTAGACTTTGAGATTTTGAGGTTGAGTATGATATGTTTCTTGCATGATCTGTACTGCATGAGATCCGATTCTTTGCAACGTTCCTCTCCAACCGGAATGAATATTCCCAATGACTTGATGTTCAGGATCATATAAAAGAATCCCCTGACAATCTGCAACACGAGTCCCCAATGCTATTCCTTTCAACTGAGTAATCAGTCCATCGGTATTTTCAAACTGCTCGTTCAAATTCGTTTCATCGATACAAACGATGGTATTTCCATGCACTTGTTGAGGAGTAATGAAATGTTCAAAATGAAATTCTGTTTCTTTTTGAATGAGTTCGAGGGCTTGGACTTGTTCCGAAAGAGATACCGCATCTCTTTTAAAGTTATACGGCTTATGGATAAAAAGGCATACAAGATTTTCATCTAAATCAATGGGGAAGAATCCGTTCATGTTCATGACACTAAGAGTAAATTATTTTTATAAGTAGGGAAATACAGGATATTTTCAATGGTTTATTTGTAGGGGTAAATAATAAAAGAAAAAAAATCTAATGCTCACATTGAAAAATCAGATTTTATATTATTACAGATTACAACTATTATATAATTTTTTACCAACGTATATGTCCTATCCTTCAATGATTTGGAATATCTGTATCTGTTATGGCCAATATAATCAAAATCACAAGAATTATTAATATCCGTTTACAAATTCAACTAAGAGTCTTATTATTAGACCCCCATCATAATAGAAGAATTATAATATTCATAATACACCATAAAACACTAGCGAATCAAGTTCCTCGTTTTGGTAAAAGAAATTCTAAATATAAACATCAAAAAATAATAATTAGAAGACATAATGATAATAGATGATCTTCATCAGATATAATAGATAAATATATTGCAGTTCAGAAGATACCAATATATACGGGGCAAAGAATCCAAAGATTAGTTACTTTAAAAAATGGAATACATAATGATCCTATTAATAGTATTAAAAAACTTAAACATATTCTTCCATATAACTTATCTTGTTTTAATTGCTCTTCATTATTACACATAAATTGTATCATCATAGTAACAAAACTCACACTTATTATCCATAAAATTGCTTGTAAATGATTTCACCAACCATATTGTACTAATCCATTTAAGTCAAAACTTAGAAAAAAACTTGTTATACAAAAAATAACCATTCATAAGATTTTACACCATTCTTGTTCTCTAAAACGACAGTAGATAGTTACAGAAAGATAAAATAATGCTAATTCAATAATAAAGATAGTTGATGTTTCCATTACCTTATTTTAAAACAAGCTAAAATTTTCAGATTTTTGAGTCAAGGTTACTTGATATCATTGTTTTTCTAAGACTTTTTTTATTTCATTTAATGGAATACAATATTGTAAATCTTCACTAAATAACACGTTTTTTATTGGGAATGCTAAAATATCACTTTTTCAACATTTTTCTTCAATCATTGAACGTTGCTGCGTCCATTCTTGCCTTATTATTAAAGTAATTGGATTTTTAAAAGATACATAAGAATTCATATGATTAAAATTAACAAAATAAAACAATTAGTAATAAACTGTATAATGTTTAAAGTGATAATTGTCCCTTACATAGTCTATTCGTGCCATAAGAATTTCAAATCCTATACCAAGAAGCACAAACATAATAATCAGAATTATTATTAAGCTTAAAATTTTAAAAAAGAGATTTTTTGTAGGTTTTAATGCTCTCAATAGTGGAATAGGAATTACAATCAATAACATTGCTCATACAATGTCTTGTTGTATATCTCTCAATCTAAATCAACAATCAGATTCAGCAGATCCCGATATTCTTAAGATTGTTAAAGCACATCATTTATGTGTAAGAGTATAAAATTCCATCCATGCAGAACCTACGTAATATAAAACCACAATAATTAACATAATTAGACAAATCGGTCCTATATAATTTCGCCGTCATTTATTCCATTTTAATTTTTGTTTATATGACAATGGACCTCATGCAAGTTTTTCTCGAAATGATAGAGGAAATAATCCATATCGAAAAAAAGATATTATAGGACATACACAAGCCACAAGTAAAGTTATAGCGACTATTGATTGTATAATTTCTTCAATGATATCTAACATTTTTAATCTATGAAAGGATAAAAGTATTATTTACTAATCACCAATTCGTATCATTCTTTCTCTAGGACTTCTTTAATATTTTTTAGAGGGATACAATACTTTTTTCAACTTACTAAACTTTTGGGCTCAATAAGTAGTACTTTGTCCCAAACATCTATTTCTTGACCACTTACTTGTTTTTGTTTTTGTTCGTGTTCGTGTCATAGTTCTATTGCTAATAGTTTTAATTCCATTATATAAATTTAAAAAATTAAAAAGCACCCTAATTGTGGGTGCTTACATAACCAAAAAATAGAATTGTCGTATCGATATTCTTTTTAGAGTTATCCACACAAATAGAGTGCTTATTTTCTAAAAAAACATATCAATACAATGATAAAAATTCAGAAAACGTTTTTCCCATTTAATGATTATGTAAGCAATTACAAAATACATATCTCCATAAGAAAATCAAGAAAAAGAAAAACGTTTTATAAGAAACATAAATAAAAATATGGATTATTATTCTTAATGTCATTACAAAAAAGAACGAGGAAAGTCATCGTCCCTACGTGTTCCCTTTTCCTATTTTCCTCTTTTTAATGCTCCTAATTTTTCTTTCAAATCATCGGGAATTCTGAAACTATCTCTTGCTTTACTAATCGTCTTATTCACCACAAAATCATTTAATTCTCCTGTTTGTAAAAACTCCAACACTTTCTGCGTATGAAAAATCAAGCATTCACATAAAAACCAAGCTGAAGCCATATTTACATAATAATGTTCTTCATTTCTCAAGGTCTGTAATACTTCGAAAATCTTCTCCAAAGAGTTTTCATCTTTTACGAAAGAGAAAAAAATTCTGATTCCGATTCTTCTTTTGAAAGGGAATTCTGAACGAATTAATTTTTGAGCATACGAAAAAGAAGCTTTTTCATATCCTTTTACTGCGAATTTTAAACTATCAACCACTGCTCGATTATCGATAAAGAGGGCAAATTTTTCGATATATTGCTTCTGAATATTGAAATTTTTAATCTTCCCTATCAAATAAGCATCAATCATCGTTGCTTCAAAAACTTCATGAGGCATTAATTCTAAAAAAGAGAGAAAATTTCCCTTTGCAATCTCTTTTGCTATTTCTTTCAACTTGGGGCTTGGAATCGCGAGGATGGGAAGTTCCGTGTTGATAATTCTTTGAGTTCGTGGGATTTTAGTCGGATTTTTTAAACTTTTTAAAAAAGCATAAAAGCCTGAAAGATCCTTTTGTGTCCATTGTTCTTTTTGAAGTTGCATAGAAGTTGATGGTGAATAAAAACTGAATTCATGATTTTTTTATCATTTTCTTATTCGTTTTCAAGGAGAGGAGGAAAGAAAAAATTTATTCTGTGAACTTATTCTTGCAAAAGTGAAAATTTTCTATACACCTAAGATATCATACTTTATTCTTTAAAGGTTATGACATGGAAGATATCAAAGCAATAGAAGATTTTTTTAACTATGTACCTAATTTTAGTGAAGATCCTGTTGATATTTTGGAGAGTGTAATCCAAAAAGCAAAAAAATATCTTTCAGAATCCGATATTCAAAAAATTAGGGATACCTACGAATTTACGAAAGCTGCTCATGCTGGAGTGTATAGACTTTCCGGAGAACCTTATATTATTCATCCGATGAAAGTTGCAGAAAATCTTATGGAAATTAATCCTGATCTTGTTTCGATTCAAACGGCAATCTTGCATGATGTGATTGAGGATACTGAGTATACTTATGAAGATATTCAGGAACTTTTTGGACAGGAAATTGCTGATCTTTGTGAGGGATTGAAAAAAGTCTCAACCGTAAAGTATAGAGGAGAGGAGAGGAGTTTGGAAACTTTGAAAAAAACTTTTTTGGCGATGGCAAAAGATTTAAGGGTAATCTTCATTAAATTGGCTGATCGTATGCATAATATTCAGACCCTTCAATATCATCCTAAACCTGAAAAAAGAGATAGAATTGCGAATGAAACCCTCAAAGTGTATGCTCCTGTAGCTAAAAGACTTTGACTTTATACCTATCAACTCTATTTGGAGAATGGAGCTTTCAAAATGCTAAAACCTGAGAAATTTGAGAGAATTATGGATTATCTCAAAAAGAGCTTTGGAAATGGAGAGAAAATTATAGAAAAAGGAATAAAAACTCTGACTTCTATCTTGAAAAAAGAAGGAATTAAGAATTTCTCGATCCAAGGGAGATTGAAAAGCCCTTTCAGGATCAATGAAAAAATGGAAAATAAGTATCACACGGATGATGTATCCAGAATTATGGATCTTTTAGCTTTTAGAATCATTACAGATACTGTGAGTAATTGTTATATGATTCTTGGAATTATTCATAAGTATTATACCCCGTTGATTCAGAAAATTAAGGATTATATCGCAGTTCCAAAATTTAATGGATATAAAAGTGTCCATACTACCATTTTAGGAATGTTCCGTTTCCCTATTGAAATTCAAATTAGGACTCAGGAGATGAATGAAATTGCGGAACATGGAGTCGCAGCACATTTTGCTTATGCAGAAAATAATGGTTCTGTTGAAGTATCTTCCAATCAAAATAGATGGATTAATAAACTGAAAGAAATTGTGGCAAATTATACTGATCCTAATAAAAAAGAGAGTTTTAAAGAAGAATTGAATATTGAGGTTTTGGAAAAATCGATCTTCGTCTACACTCCAAAAGGAGATATTAAAGAACTTCCTCAAAATTCCTCAGTGCTCGATTTTGCTTTCAGTGTACATAGTGATGTAGGACTTAGATTTAAAAATGCTATTGTAAATGGACAGATTAAGCCTCTTTCTTATGTTTTGAAAACGTGAGATATTGTGAATATCAATACTTTTAAAAATAGATATTCAGCAGTAAAACATTGGATCGATTATCTTCATACACCTTCAGCAAAATCACAACTTGTAAAATATATCAAAGCTCAAGAAAGAGAGGTTCGTTTAGCCGAGGCAATCAACGGTTTAAATACTTACTTGAGATCATTCTGACTTCCTCTTTTTCGTTCTGAAAAGGACAAAGTCCAAAAACTTGCAGATAGTTGAGAAATTGAGAAAAGAATTTTAGGAGTTTTGGATAAAAAAGAAACATTTGGAGATATTGTAAGAGCAGCATATCCTGAATTGAAAAAAGAGGTACAAGAAAAAGTGATTGAAGATACTACCGTTGATGAAACATCTACACTCAAAAGTACTATCACTCATTCTGATAAGGGAGCGAGAGAAGAGGAGATTATTATCGATAATGATAAACAGCTTCATTGTGTCTTTTGTCCTGAGTGTGATCCTCAAATTTGAGAGAAAATCGTCGCAAAATCTGGAAAAGAAGGAATAAAAATTCATAGTCTTTGTTGTAAAGCATTGAAAACTTTGTCTTATAGCTCTCTTTTGGAAGCTCATTGGAAAAGTGATAACCAAAATAATCGTTATAATATCCATACTCGTATCAAATTTGAAGAGGGAAAGGTTACTATTATTGATCTTTTAACTCTTTTCAATACGTTTTCGATTCCAGTGATCAAGTTTGAACTTGTAAAAGAAGATGAAAAAGATATGATAGCAGAGATTATCGGAGAAGTGTGAAATCCTGCAAAATTAGCATTTTTCTTTTCTGATTTGCAGAAACATCATCCAGCTCTCACGATTCTATCCAAAGAAATTCTTTAATTTTATTTTTTATTCTATTCTTCAAAATGACTTGAGAAGAAATCATTGAAACTTGAAATTATCTTTTCCCTTTTTTGCAAAAACGAGATTTTTTTGCGATGCATAATGAAGAAGGAAGTCTTTTCCGACCTGTTATTTTAGCAATCTTTATTTTCTTTTGGGTGTGTGCTTTGATCTGGGTTGCTAAAGATATTAGTGTGAGATCTAAAAGTTTTTGGGTGTATTTGATTTCTCTTTTAGCGGTACTTATTGGAACTCCTTTTTTCTGAATTATTTTTTATCTTGCTATGAGACCAAAAAAACTTCTTGAGGATACTTTACCACGAAAGCAAGCTGTCAATTTAACAGCGGTTCCTTGTAGAAATTGTGAAGAACTTAATCTTACTTCCAATAGATATTGTACAGCCTGTGGTGAAAAAATGAAAGTGAAATGTCATGAATGCTGAAAAGAGATTTCAGTAGTTTATGGATATTGTCCTTTTTGTTGAGCTCCTAATATTGAATAAATAAAATAAAAATCTGAGTTTCCAACTTTGTATCTATAGTTTTTCATGAAACCTTTTATATTATCAGGATTTTATGCTTTTTCTCTTGTTTTTTATTCTCTTATTGATTTCCACCGCAATCTTATGAACTCTTGGAGCGAGTTTTTTTACCTTCCAAGATAGTTTTTGAGAAATCGTAGATTATAATAAAGCATATTATGCCGCAATTTCAGCATTAGAAAGAGCAGAATTAGTATTGAGATATAGAACCCCAGGATTCCAAGGTTCAGGAGGATGGATTGATAGTTCTGAAATTGAAACAATAGATAAAAGACATTTTGGATATTTTTCAGGGTTTGATAAAGGGGGATCAGAGTGGATTATTACTTCAAGGACGAAAAATATTCCAAAAAAAGGAGAAGGAAATGTGGATTGGATGTTCTTAAGTGGAGATGCTCTAAATTTTAATGCACTGAATTACTTAGATCGTGAAGAAATTTATTTTGATATGGATAATACTCAAAACAATAAGGCTTATACATGAACAAGTTCTACAGAGAAAAAAGCAAATTATTTTACGGGATTGATTAGGCTTCCTTTGTTTTTAAGTGGAAGTTTTGGACCACTAAAAGATGGAGAACATTGAAATGATAATGACAATTATCCTGTAGATATTGGAAATGATAGGATAAAAAATGATGCGATTGTTCAATGGGAATTTTGAGGTAGTTATAATAATAATGAATTTACGATCTATCCAACGAATAAAATTGATTATCAATTAAATCCTAATATTATAGAAAAAGAGGATTCCGTCATCAGAGAAAAAAGAATCAATAAGAATGAAGTTTTAACTTTCAAGGATAGACATTGACCTTTTCAGACTGCTGGAAGTTCACAAAATACATTAACAGGACTAACGGTTATCTCCAATTCAGAAAATGATATTAAAACTAAAAAATTTACAGAGATTATTAGTGATAAGGACTCCTTTAAAAATGTAGTTTTTAGATTTTCTCTACTCAATCTTCTTTATGCAGAAGAGAACCAAATTTATCCTTATTTGGAATATCAATGGAATTTTGACAATGAAGTTGCTGATAGATTTTATTATGTGAATGTTACCGGAAAATATAAAGACTATATCGTGAAAATGTTAGTTAAAAAACCTACTTCAAAAGCATCGATTCTTGGAAGTTTTACCGTTATTTTTTAAAAGGAATGTGGAAAGAACTTTTAAAACCTCTAATCGTCTTTGCTCTTTCTTTGGTTGCATTTTGGCGAATCCTTTTTGGATGAAATGGGGGAGGGAAAAAAGAAGAAAAAAGTCTGACTTGAAATAATATTCAGAATGTTTTTCAAAATTTGGATTTTCAATATCATACTTTTTTTCAAAAACTTATGCAAAAGCCTTCAGATACTGAAGAAGAACATTCAATCGCAGAAAAGATTTCCATTGCAGTTCCTGAATCGTTCCTTCAATATGATCTTCAGAATTTTTTTACCTCTTTGAAAGAAGAAGGATTGGAGATTCAAGCAATTCCTTATACCGATTTTGATGAGATAAAAAGTGAGGTACAAAATGGATATATTGAAATCGCATTGCTTCCTTATGATCAAGTAAGAAATGAGGATTTTCTTTCATTTACTTTTCAAGAAAAACTTGCTCCCTTTTTTAAGGATGAAGTTGCTCCTCTGGTAAATGAAAAAACAATGCAGTTCCTTCCTTTTGCAATCGATCCTTTAGGATTTTTTACCTTTTCGGGAACCTTTACAGATAAAAATCTTTTGAAAAATAAAATTCTTTCTTCTGAAGCAATGGATCAGTTCCTTTTTTCTTGGAAATCAAAGAAAACATTAGCATTCCCGTTACGATATGGAATTAGAACTCAATCATTCAAAAATCCAGATGGTATTGATGAAGCACTTGAAATCTTCCGAAATGAATTATTAGAAATCTCAGATAAAGCCAAAACGGATCTTTATCTTTCAGGGTGGATGAATGCGATTTTTATGACGAATGTAAAAGGAAATATTCAGGATTTTGAGAAAATTATGTTCGAGATCAGAGAAAAAGTCAATCCTCAAATAAAAAATTGCCAAGAATATCAAAAAGAATGTCTTTTCCTCTATCGTTTTATCGATTTGATTCCTGAATTTTATTCTAGAAGAAATCTCTTTTTGGATAAATTCCCTCAAAAAAAGAGTTCATTCAATGATATTCAGTTTTTTCTCCCTTCTTATGCTCAAATCACGGAACCAATTAGAGTTTGGTGATGGGTTGCAAGTGATAGGATTGAAGAAACTAGTTTAATTTATCGCTTTTTAGAAAATTATATGGGGTTAGCGGTCTCAACAGGAGAAAATCAGAAGCTTCGACCTTCCATGATTCCTGCTTTTTCTGGGGCTCAATTTGAGAAAAAAATCTATGCTCCGACTCAGAAAACCAAGATTATTACAGAAAATCAATTTCTTACTAAGCATAAGAAAGATGTTCCGCTCCAACAATTATTAGACTTTAGTGTGGAAGCAAAAGACTATCTCAATTTATAGCTTCTCGTGAGGATCCTTCAGATTTATTTTCTTTTTTCTCAATTGATAACATGTATCTTTTTTCGTTTAAATATGGTAATGGCTTTGGAAAATATTATAGAGTTTTTAAAACCGAAGAAAAGATCGGGAATCCTGGAGATTTAGTGAAAATTCAAGATGATATCGTACTTTTACTTTGAGAAGAAATTTCTTTCCCCGAAAAATATGAACATCGTTATCCCTTGTCTGAACTTAAAAATCTAAAACAAGAAAAAAAAGAAAAAGTCTGACTCTTTCAAGAAGAGGTACTTTGAAACGAAACTTCCCCCTCCGATAACGATGCATTTGAAAATATTCAAGACAATAAGAAAACATCAAAAACAGAGATTCTTTTCCCCCAACTTTTTGATGAATCATATCTCAATCTGTTACATCGAATGGTTTTAGAGCGATTTTCTGATTATAAATCGGTAATCAAATATTTTATTCCCCTTGAAATCGAAGATCTCCTCAAAAGAGAACCAAGCAATGAAACAATAAAGAAAACGGAACAAAATCTTTATGTCTTCCCTGATAACCGAACACGTTTCAATTTCTTAGCCACTCATTACAAAGACGATCAGACTCATCTTCAACTTTTTTCAACAGATACGGACAATAAAAAAAATAAACATCGACGAATGATAAGATATGGACTTGCAAAACATATTTTTGTAACACAATCAGAAATCTTTCAACCGTATCAAAATTTAAAGAAAATTTATTTCATTGATTCCTATAAACGGTATTACCATAATCAACAAGATCCTCGTTATTCGATCGAAACTGTTATCGAAAAACTAAAAGAGATTTATCATGCGGAAGTAGAAATATTGGATTTTAAAACTTGATTTTAGAAATAAAAAACAGCCAAGAAAGCTGTTTCTTATCCAATTGATTAATGTTAGCAACTTTTGATAATTTTTTTCACCACTCCAATCACTTGAGTTTCATCTAAAGGATCAATTTCTACTTTATCGAAAAATCTATTGATTGATTCTAGATAAAGATGTCCATCTTGTTCCACAATTTTTTTCAATTTAGGAAGTTTATTATGGACTACAAAAACATAATCAGAAGCGTCATAATGAGGTTGTTGACGGATAAGTACTAGGTCTCAATCTTGAATTTTAGGTTCCATAGAATTCCCTTTTGCACGCACAAAGAAACAATTTTCAATATCACTTGTTCCGATAAATGCCATAGTCACGGGAATCATCTCCTGAGAATATTCATTAATAATTGCTTTCCCTTGATGTCCACACTGTGCGAATCCAAAGATAGGGAGTTGAATAATGTCTGTAAGTTTATCAATTACACTTTCACGGATGAGATGATACCCTTTTTCATTTTTGATAAAATATCCTTTCAAAACTAACTGATTTAGTTTATTGAGAACCGTTTGAGGATGATTTACTCCAATTTCTGAAGCGATTTCTCTCAAAGTTAATCATTCCTCATTCACATTTTTTTTGAAAAAAGCAATAAGAGCTTTTTGTACTTCATCAAGAGTTGCTTGTCCTTTTTTCATTTACTTATTTATTAAAAATAAAATATGAATATTTAATAATAGTTATTAAACATCTTTAGATTATTTTTTTTCTTCTCAATGTCAAATCTTTTTTGACAATTTTTATACTATTTTTGACATTTTATGAAATAATAGTTCTAAACTGTTATATTTTCTCTTGATTTTTATTTTTTTTTGACTACAGTTTCCAATGTTAAAAGATTTTATTTTTTTATCAAAATACAAGATGACAGAAAAAACACCTCAAGGTTTAAAAGATGCTTTAGCTAGTATTGAAAAACAATTTGGAAAAGGAGCAGTAATTAAGATGGGAGACAGTGGAACTTTTTGACTCGTAAATACCTTCCATAGTTGATCTTATATTTTAGATCTCATTCTTTGATGAGGATATCCAGAGGGAAGAATTGTTGAAATTTACGGACCAGAATCTAGTTGAAAAACAACCATTGCACTTCATGCTATTGCTGAAATTCAAAAAAGAGGAGAAATTGCTGCTTTTATTGATGCAGAACATGCTCTTGATCCTCATTATGCTCGTAAATTAGGAGTAAATATTGATAACCTTCTTTTAGCACAACCTGACTATGGAGAACAGGCACTTCAAATTGCAGAAGAACTTGCAAAATCTGGAACAGTAAAACTTATTGTTATCGATTCTGTAGCAGCACTTGTTCCAAAGGCTGAAGTTGAAGGAGATATGGGAGATAGTTATATGGGACTTCAAGCAAGAATGATGTCACAAGGACTTAGAAAGCTTACTTCTGTATTAGCAAAAACAGGCACCACTTGTGTTTTCATTAATCAAATTAGAATGAAAATTGGTGTAATGTTTGGAAATCCTGAAACTACCACAGGAGGAAATGCTTTAAAATTCTTTGCTTCTCAAAGGATTGAGATTAGAAAAGGAGATAAAATTATGGAAGATAAAGAACAGATTGGATACTTTGCAAAGGTAAAAATTGCAAAAAATAAAATTGCTGCTCCTTTTAAAACAGCAGAACTTCCTATAAAATGGCAAATGGGATATGATAGAACAACCGATACCATTGAAGCAGCTATTCTTTTGAAATTGATAACTAAAGCCTGAGCTTTCTATACTATTTGAACTCAAAAAGTTCAAGGAAAAGAAAAACTCGCTCAATATTTAGAATCTGATGAAAAAGTTCTAAAAGATTTACAAGGGAAAATTGAAAATAGTATCAAAGAAATGAGAAGCGGAAAGAAAGTTCTTGATGATGAAGTTTTCAATGAATTAGAAGAAATTGCAGAAGATATTACTATTGATGAATTAACAGATTCTGTTGAAGAATAATAAAAACCTGATCTTTTCTATTGAATCTCCAAACTCTTATGCTTGGGGATTTTTTTATAAATTTCCCCTTGCATTTTCTTCCAACATTTGTAAAACAACAGATGTAAAAATTTTATTTACTTTTGTTGGTAATGAATTGTAAAAAATGCCAAAGTACTCATATTATCAAGTATGGAACAGGGCAAAATCATACTCAGAGGTATCTCTGCCATGATTGTCATTCGACTTTTACTTGTGGGGGAGTGAGAAAAATTTATAGTTTTGAATTCATTGATTCGGTGATGGAGAAGCTCTGTCATCAACATCATAAAGTTCGTGAAGTTTTACATGAATTCAATATTTCTTCAAGAACCTTGATGAAATGGAAACATAAACATCAAGAACAATGTCCTCAATGCAAAAGTCAGACTTTTTAATTTTTTTTCTTAATATCCATGAATATGATGTATTCTGTTTTAGCAGTTTTAGTGGTAAGTGGAGTTTCTTTAGTGGGAATTTGGACTTTTTGATTTCCTCTTGTAAAACTGAAAAAAATCTTAGTGTGTTTCTTCGCTTTTTCTGCGTGAATTTTATTGGGAGATGCATTCTTGCATTTACTTCCAGAAGTGGTTGAAGAAGAAGGTCTCACTTTGCAAGGATCTTTCGCTATCATTGGGGGAATTTTGCTCGGATTTATTGTAGAAAAGCTTTTCCATTTAACGCATCACCATGAAAAAGAGAAAAAATCTGAAGAAACTTCTCGTGAAATTTGAAAACTTAGTGAAGAAGGAGGAATGCAATTTGTGGAAGGACATTTCTGAAAAGAAGAAATTAAACCGTTTGCATTTATGAATCTACTCGGAGATTTTGTGCATAATATTATCGATGGAATGATTATCGGAGTTTCCTTTATGGTGGATACTTCAGTGGGGATTTCAACTACGTTAGCTGTAATTCTTCACGAACTTCCTCAGGAAATAGGAGATTTTTGTGTTTTAGTTCAAGGAGGATATTCCAAAAAAAGAGCCTTATTTTTAAACTTTTTGACGGCGCTTTCCGCATTTATTGGACTCGGATTTGCATATCTTTTGCAAAATTTTCTTGAGGGAATAGAATCGTTTTTATTGCTGTTGTCTGCAGGATTATTTATCTATATCGCTGTTGCTGATATGCTTCCAGAAATGCATAAAGAATGTAGTTTTAGACAATCCTTTTTGCAAATTCTCCTATTAGGAGTTTGAATTGGGGTAATGCTTTTATTGGCATTAGGAGAAGGATAATCTAATCCTTAAGACTTTATTCTCTTTTTAGAAAAATGCACCTTTTACAATTTTTACAAAAGAAAGGATATTCTCGTCGTAAGATTCTTGATTTGATTTTGCAAGAACAGATTTTACTCAATAAAAAAAAGGTAAAAAATCTGAAAGAGCCTCTTGTTGTAGATGATGCTATCGAATATCAAGGAACGGAATTTATCGTGAAAAATGAAGACTTTCAAGAGGAAGATCAGATTCTTATTCTTTTTAATAAACCGAAAGGAGTTGTGGTTTCTAAATCAGATCCTCATAATAAAACGATTTATGAAATCTTACCTCAAGAATTTCAGAATTTTTATTATATTGGAAGATTGGATAGGGAGAGTAGAGGATTGCTTTTATTGACCAATTCGTCTTCTCTGGTGAATCAATATGAACATCCGAAATTTTGAATTGAAAAAGAATATTTGATTACTCTGACGTCAGAGATCTCAGATCCTGATCTTCAACAAATGAAAAAAGGAATTTCTGATGAGTGAGAGGTACTTAAATTCCTTGATATCCAAAAGAAAGCTCATCTTCTTTATCAAGTTCGTTTGAATGAAGGGAAAAAAAGACATATCAGAAGAGTGATCAAAAAAATGGGATATGAATTATTGGATCTTCAAAGAATTAAGGAATGAGAACGAGAACTTTGAGATTTAGCAGAATGACAACGAAAAAGAGTGAAGTAGGATTAGATTTCATTATATGTTATTTTGAAATCGTAAATACCTTTAAAGACTCTATTTTTCGGACAGATAACAGTATAAAGTCTGATTGATATTTTCTTCCCATAAGAATTCTTTTCTTGGAATCTCTTGATATTTTCAATGATAGAAGTTTATCATTGCCTCCGCTATTGCATGAGGATTTCAAGGCTCTGCAAAATTAATCTTTCCACTGACAACTTCCGTTAATGCGGATACATTCGAACAGATGAGTTGTTGTTCAATTGCACAAGTCTCCGCCGCCGCAAATCAAAATCACTCAACTAATGATGGAACTACAGCAACATCAGCAGCTAGTATGTAGTTTCATAGCTCTTTGTATTTTACTCATCAGATTCGAACAATATAATCTTCTAATTGATGTCCTTTGATAAACTTTCTCACATCATCTGCTTTATTATTTACACTTTCAGATACATTTAAAAGAGCTTTAAAAGTCGGAATGTTCTTCACGATTTCTGGAATTGCTTTGACGAAATAGACTAATCCTTTCGAGATTCCTGGTCTTCCAAAGAAAATTCAAACATAATTCTCTTGGAGGTGATGTTTTTCTCTAATAGCTTTTATTTCACTTCCTGGAAAATTTTTACGATTCCACCAATGATAGTCTACTCAGTTATATATCGTGATTAAGGTATCATCTTTTACTCAGAAATGAATTCTAAGACAATTTTTCGTATAATTGGATACACAGATGATTTTGTCGTAGTGAAATTTAAAAATCAACGATTCAAACATTTTGAAGAAAAAACCTTTCCATCCCATGAATCTATACCATAACTGCCCAAAGATTTCATGACATGTTAATACAACTTTCTTCTTAGAAAATTTTCAAATAAGACTTGCTGGAATTGCCGAATTATAGGTTGTTCCGTGAATGATATCCGCCCATTTGGCTAGTTGAATTCCTTTTCTCAAACATGCAATCATAAAACGATACCTTGATCCTCAGGTTCTATAGATTTCAATTCAGGTTTCTTTTTCTTTTTCATATTCGGGAAGACTTTTATCATATCTTGAAGTTAAAATTTTTACCTCATGTCATTTTTCAACTAATCTGGTAATAATATTTTCAAATAAAATCTCCACTCATCATACATGAGGTTTATAGAGATCTAATACGAAAAGAATCTTCATAAGAAAACAAGGGGGAGTAAAATGACACTTTTAATGTGTAATGATTTGGCATTATCACTATATCAAAAATAGTAGGTATTTCAAGTAAAGCTCAATAAAAAAAAGAACAAACGAATCGTTGTCCTTTAGTATTACGATTATTTATCCCCCAAAGAGATTTACGAGCAGATTTACAAGTGCATAGGAAAGTAAACAAATAACAATTCCTACAATCGATCCAATGAGAGAATTCAGTGATTTTGATTTTGTATCAGAAGATCCATAAATCATCTGAAATCCATTCCAAATAAGAAAGATGAAACAGAGAATCCCAATGGATAACCAGAGATATCTATTGATAAAAGAAATTCGCGAAAGAAGGGATTCTTTGCTATCGCTTCATTCTTTACTATAGGTTGTTTGGTTACGAGAAATATCATTTCATTCTGTTCTTGGAGTATAGATTTGGATGAGTGCAAAACTTGTATTGATACCGGAAAACAGTACTAAGAGTCCCGTAAGTCATATAAAAAGTTTTTTCATGATGAGTATTAGAGAGTAAAGAGTATAATCTTATCCATTCAGTCCTACTGAAGCCTCGTCGTGATGATCTGGATCAATGGTAGTTGTTCCTACAGAACGGAAAAGTGTTACTAGAACTCCACTGAATAATGCGAGTAAAATTCCAATGATAACTTTGATAATATCTCCTTTAACTTCGGTTGGATCAGCTCCACTTCAGCTTTTGATGATTCGTCTGATTCCGCAGATAATAATCATTGTTACAGAGATAACGATGGTAACCATCAATAAACTTCTCGTAATATGGACAAGAAGGCTTGATTTCTTTTCTACACTAAATCCATCAGTGGTGATTGTTACTTCTTGGGTATTCCCCATTACAACATTCCCTACCGTTTTTTTATTGTTTCCCATATCGATTTGAGTCCCATTATTCATTGAAGTGCAGAATGCTTGTTGCATTAAATCTCCTGCATTACAATAATCGGTTCCGGCATAGTCAGGATTTGCAGCGATCGTAATTCCCAAAGAAAAGAGAGAAAAAAGTCAGATTATAACTCATGAAAAGAGGTAAACGAAGTTTTTTCTCATTCTCTTGTTTCAGCCAGATTTTTTTTCTTTTTGAAAGAGGGGAGAGTTTTTTGTTTTGTTTTCAGGTTTCATTTCCCATTCATATCGATTAAATAAGATCAAGGAGTGCATCAGCATCTTCAGCTTCTTGTTGTTGAGTAACAGCTTCAGCTTCTTTGATTTTAATTTGTTGTTGAGCTCTTTTTTCATTTGCTTCTTCGTATTTCTTAGTAATTTCTTCGTGTTTCTTTCTATATTTTTCTTCGATTTCTTGAAGCTTTTGTTTCTCTCTCGTTAAAATTTCTCTTAATTTTTCAATTTGCTCTTCGTTCATCACAGGGTAGAGATTAAACCAATTTTGCTTCTCTTCAACGGTATTGAGCGATTTACTGTTTAAGAGTAAAATTACAAGATCCGTATCTTGAGTAAGCATCTCCTCTGGGATCACAAATTTTAAAGCGAATTCTACGAGTTCCGCAGGTAAATATTGTGCGAGCATTTCTCTTGTCATTTGTTTTTTTTATAGGAAATAAATATTTTGTTTTTTGTTAAGGTAGTATGATTATGCAGCTTGTGCATAAGCTTGATCTAATTCTTCTTCAAGAGCATTAACTTCTTTTTGTTCAGCCTTGTGAAAAGTTTCAGATTTATTCTGGATTCTTATGATTACACCTCTATTTTTTTTCATTTGTTTTTTGAGTTCTTGGATTTGCCATCGTGTCATTTTAGGTTGTCATCAGCCTCATCTATAACCATCCATCTTTTTACTATTATATTACTAAAAAGTTCTATTCTTGATAAGTTTTTCTACTTCAGCTTGATCGATAATTCCTCTTTCAAGGAGTTTCTTTGCATATTGTTTCATGGTAATCATTCCGTTTTGACTTGAAGTTTCAAGAATATTATTGAGTTGATCAAGTTCTCTTTTTTTGAGATTATTTCTTACCGCACTATTATTGAGCATAAGTTCAAAGAGTGCAACTCTTCCATTTCCATCTTTCCTTTTTACAAGCATTTGGGAAAGTACTCCGCAAAGGCAATCTGACATTCTTTCCATAATTCCAGTTTGCATTTCTGCAGGGAAAAATGAGAAGAATCTATTCATAGTGGAAACCGCTCCGTTTGTGTGGAGAGTTGAGAACACCATATGTCCTGTCTCTGCAAGTTCAAGTACCGCTTCTGCAGTTTTGGAATCTCTAATTTCTCCGACCATGATTACATCAGGATCCTCCCTAAGTGCAGATTTAATTGCACTATCGAAAGACCAAGTGTCATGCATGATTTCTCTTTGAGAAATGATTGATTTTTTAGGCTCAAAGACATATTCAATAGGATCTTCGATCGTGATAATGTGCCCTGAAATGTTTTCATTAATTTCGTCGAGCATGGAAACAATAGAAGTAGATTTACCTGCTCCGGTAGGACCTGTCACGAGGAAGAGCCCCTTAGAAGAAGAAAGAATTTGTTGTTTGATAATATCCGCATTTTCTTGAAACATAATTTCTCAAAGCTTTTTTGGTTTATTATCAATTTTTCTCATAACGATTCAGATTCTTCCTGTTTTCATAAAAGCATTGACTCTATATGCTGTTTCATCTTTAGCAATAAAAGCAAAATCTGCTTCTTTGTCTGCCAAAAATTTTTCAAATCTTTGAGGATTGTTTTTGAAAAGTTGTCTGAGAATGATTTCCATGTTTTCATCGGAAATTTTCCCAAGTTCTTCTTTCCTTACAATTTCTCCATTATACCTAAAAGCTACCGAATCTCCGGCTGAGAGATGAAGATCCGAAATACTCTGATTGGTAGCAATCAGGTTGAGAATAGATAAGATATCGAGTCAAATTCCTGGCATGATAATTTTTATCAAGTAAATCTGCTTCAATTATATTGATTTTATTTTATTTTGTCAAAATTTTGAAGAGTTTTTACTGTAGATTTTTATCACAATTTTTCGAAAAAAAAAGGACAATCCGAAGATTATCCTATTTGTATTATTTTTCCAATTCATTCAATTTCTTTTGAAGAGTATCGATGTCTTTATCGAGTTCTTTTACCATATCGTCTCTTCCTTCATCCTTAAATTTTTTCTTGTAGTCTTTCAATTGCTCCAAAGTTTTTTTGATTTTTTGAATCTCCTCAGACTTATGAGCTTTTTGATATTCGATTTTTTTCATTTCCTTTTCGTATTTGCTGAGATCGATTCCATAAGGAAGTTCTTCTTTTTGATGACATTCACATGTTTCATCGTCGCAACATTCATCGCATTCACAAGGTTCATCATAATATCCAAGTCCGAATCTTTGATCAATGAGATCATTGAAAAAGTTCTGCAAATTAGCCCAATCTCCAAGTCCCATGAAAGGTCCTGTTAATTCAGGTTGATGATATTGCTGATTGAATCTGTTAAATTCTTCAGGAGTATCAAATTCCTTTTCAAATTCTTCTTCGTGTCCGTTGTTGTTTCTGTAAACATAGACTTTACCTTTAAAATTGTTGTCTTTTTTAGCGTCGTTTTTTTTGAAAAATGTTTTCATTTTTACATTGGTTAAGAAATAAAATAGCACCTTTAATGATGTAGTGCTATTATAATCGATTTTTTTTAAATTGCAAGCTTTTTTAGATCAATTTTTATCCTAGTTATGATCTGTTGTTTTTACTTAATACAAAAGAAAATCGGTAAGACTTTTTTCTCATTAAATTGCTCATGCATTTTGCTACTTGCAAAAGAAGTTGAAGGTCCCCCGTCAAGATTGATTGCACTTTCAAAGTTTTGTCTTTTGAGCTCTTGAGCAACTTCCATGAGGGTGGTTTTTTCTTTAAAAAGAAGGAGAAAAGTCTGACTCTCTTTTTTCGCGATAACGGTCCTTTGAGTAGGGTAGCTTCGATGAGAAAGTCCTGTTTTTAATTGTTCATTGATAGAGGAGTCTTTCAAGAGTCGTGGTCCTGCATTGAAAAAGATTCAGGTTTCTTTCTCTTTTTTCTCGCTTTCTGTCGGTTGCTGATCAAAGTAAAAGGTTACTTCAAAAGGAGATTTTTGAAAATAAATTGTATTCGTGAGGTTTACATCATTTTCTTTTCGTTCCGTGTGATAAGCCTTTTCTCCATTTATTTCCCAAATCCCTGCAGGAAGAAAATTTCCTTCTTGATCGTATTCAAAATAAGAACCATTGATCGCCGTAGTGCAAAGTTGATTTTTAACAAGTGCTTCAGCAGTCGTTCAAGGAGTGAAAAAGAGCAGAGCAATCTCTCAAGTCATCGGTATGATTTGATAGGGGAGTGTTTGAGTTGGGAAAACGAATCGCAAGAAGGAAAAGAGAATCCCAATAATGAAGCATAAGATTATTTTTTGGTATTTATTCATAGTGAGAAAGGAATAAAAGGATTTGATTTAAGATAGAGTTTCTTCTTTTCTTTTCAAGAGAGAGTGAATTCTAGAAAAGAGGTTGATTCTGTGGACAAGTCTATGAATGAGAGATTAATGAGATGATTAGAATAAAAAAAAGAGTCTAATGGACTCTTTTAGTTTTCCTTAGATTTTATTTCATCGTATCTATCCAAAAAAATAAGAAAATCTTCTTTTTTTATTTTTTGGTATTCTTCTCCATTAAGCTTTAAGGTAAGTGGATCTCCATAAATAACCGTTAAATTCCCAATGGAATACAGTCATTTTTCAGTAGTTAAATCAGAAATACCATCTTCTGTGAGTATTCAATGAGTATAATCGTCCTCATTTTCAATAGCTGAATATAACTCCATAGCATTAGTCATCATGTCTGCTCATCCATTAAGTTCATTGATGATTTGTTCTCCTTTTTGAGGATCTTTTCAAAGAATGTTTTTAAAGATCGTTTGATATTCTTTTGGAGTGTGCTGGAGAAAAGTATCAACGGTTTGATTTCCTGTAGGATGTTCTATTGAGTTGTTATTCACTCATTCATTCATTCACTGCTTCACCATAAAATCTTTTCTTTATTGAGGTTTTGCCCTTCTGTACACAGTTCCGCAAAAATTTCTGTTCGTTGTGAATGATTACTTTGTAATACTCAATTTACAATGTTTAGTTGCTCTTGATTTAATTTTGATTTAGTAAAGGTTGTTCCTTTTAGTGTGATTTTATATTCTTTTCATGAAATCATTGTTTTATTATTAGCACTCGCTCAGATCTTTGCTGTTATTCTTTTGATATTGGTCAGGTTGTTATTAGAACTGTTATTCAGAATGAAAGATTTTACAAAGTCTTTATTATCGATATAGACTTTATTTTTATTTTCATCTTTTATTTTCCCATTTGTATCGTAGAGATTTGTATCAAATGCAGCATTGATATCTTTGAGATACTGTGTTAGATCGTTTGGAATATTGTTGATTCTATTGGTTCGTGTTTCTTGATATTTGCTTAACCATGCAACTCTCGGTGTATGAATGCTTTGAAATTCTTTTCCTATGAGATCATTTTGATCTTCTTGATAAAGGTTTTCTATTGGGAGAGTGTTTTGTTTTAATGCTTGAATTCTTTGGTATGAATATGGCTCATCTTCCTTAAATTGATCCAATTTGAAATAAATGGTTTTTGTTTCTAACTGGTTATTGGTAACTTTCCCCTTATCATCTGTGGCATCGTTAACCATTTTTATGATTTGAAATTTGTTCTCTAATTTTTGATAATTCTTAATCCAATCTTGATATTTGATTCATGCATATTGACATCGTTGAGTAATATCGGCTTGTGAATAATTACTTTTTATGAAGGTTAAGTTTTTGTTCTCATCGATAGTACTGAGTTTTTGAAGCGCTTCTATTCTGTTTTTGAGGGCTTGATTGTTTCAGAGATATTCGTTCAGTGAAGTATATCATGCTTGTTTACAAAGATCTTCAAGTGCTGTAGGATTTTGAGGATCTCAATATTTCTTTTTAAAATCTTCAAATGCCATTGTTTCGATTTTCGCAAGTTCCGTTTTTGCTTTTTCTTGATCAGTGGATCCTTGGACAACTTCGGTTGTTACTTCGGTCCCTTGTTGGTTTTGAGCTTTCGGAGTTTTCTCGCTATTATTAGTTTGTTGATTAGGGGCAGCAGGTCATTGAGTTTTGTCGGTTGCTTTATTGCTGGACTTATCGGTTTGATTATTGATATCGGTTTGATTATTGAAAGAAATTTCGTCGTTGAGGAGTGCTTTGATGGTTTTAGGTCCTAACTTTCCATCTACAATCAGCTTTTTTATCTTTTTTGTAGGATCTTTTTGCTTTTGGTTGTATTCTTCAATTTCCTTGTTGTAATCTTCTTGAAATTTTCGTATAGCACCGGAGGTAATAGCTCCTCAAATTCCATCAATCCATGCCCTTCCGTTTTTTTCTTTTGCGTGATCTTTGTTCTTTCCTTTGAAATAATTTTGACCTTCGGTTTGAGCGAAATATCCTTTTTTTCGAAGAAGCGTTTGGGCAGCCATTCTCGCTGCTGTAGAATAATTTCTGATAGAATACTTTTTGTCGAGAAAATTTTGTAAAAATTGTCTTGCTCCCTTCTCAGTTCTGAGAGATAAATCTTCTCGTTTCTGTTGAATATTTTCTACCGTAGCTTGATCGGAATTAGTAATGTTTTCTTTTAGTGCGGTTAACTCCGTGTTAATGGATGTTTGTAGCTCTTTGTTATCGTTCATTTGTTTAACTTCTGTAGCAAGTTTCGCAGCAATCCATTGGATGGTCTTTTTATCTTTTTGAAATTTTGCTTCTGCTTGTTCAGCAGTCCATTCTCCAGTAGAATCTCCTTTCCATCAACCAACTTCAGTATTAGGTGTACCATTTATTTGTCCCATTCTTTCCTATTTATAAAATAAAATGATAAATTACTATAATTATATCTGTTTTTTTTTTTTGTCAAATTTTAATCAACTTTTTTTGTTTGGTTACAAGCAAAATGGAAGTGCAATAAAAGGAAAGTTTTTTCAGAAACTTTTTACAAGATGAGATAGAGAGTGTGAGAAAAATAGAAGATAAAAAACATACGAATAATAAAAAACAGAAATCTGAATTCCTGTTTTTACCATAATTTTGACGATTTTATTCAGCCTTTTACTCTTTTCCTTCGATAATAACTTCTCCCCAAGCACCCGCTCCAAGTCCAGCAGCATTTGCTTCATCGATATCGATATGCATATCAAGGAGAAAACTATCATCTACTCTGATAACGACATTATCGAAGACAAGTCCTCTTTCTCCTGGAGTTTTCACTTTCACAATTTGTCCATCAGTAACTCCAAAGAGCTCTGCATCCGCTACGGTCATGTGAATATGTCTTTTAGCCACGATAAGTCCTTGATTTAAATGAAGTGTTCCGTTTGGTCCAATAACTTCTATAGGTTCACTTCCTTCTAAATCTCCAGAAAGCCTGAGCGGAGCGTTCGTTCCAAGTTTAAAATTGTCAGAAGCGAGGATCTCAACTTGAGAAAATTTTCTATAAGGTCCAAGAACTCTTACTTTTGCAATTTCAGATTTAGGTCCTTTGATAATTACGGTTTCTTCAGCTGCAAATTGTCCTGGTTGAGAGAGGTCTTTCATTTTGGTTAATTGATAATTAGATCCAAAAAGCGTATTTGCGTCACTTTGTGAAAGATGAATATGTCTATTAGAAATTCCGATAGGAGTTCTCATTTTTGTTTATATTTAAAGGATAAAATTAGATATCTTATTGTACTCTTTTATGATGAAAAAAGCAAGATTTAATTTTTTTCTTTATTTTTGGTAGAGAATAGATATATTAAAAGTGTTTTATCTTTATTGTAAACATATGGTTACTTCATTACTTGTTTTGGCAATTAGTCTTGCAGTTTTGATTTATTCTTCAGATTTTTTGGTAAATTCTTCTGTAAGAATTGCAAGATTTTTTAAAGTTTCAACGGCACTTATTGGATTGACGATTGTTGCATTTGGAACTTCAGCACCTGAACTTTTCCTCTCTGCTATGGCAGCATTAGGAGATAAAGGAAATCTTTCTGTAGGAAATGTGATCGGTTCTAATATTTTTAATCTTTGATTTATTTTGGGACTTGCAGCGATGGTGAGTCCGATTCTGATTAGAAGAAAAATTTTGAAAAGAGATTTTACGTTATTGATGATACTTACCGTTCTCATGTTGGTGATGCTTCGAAATAATGAAGTAGATAGACGAATGGGAATTTCTTTGCTTTTGATTCTTGTAGGATATACGGCATTCCTTTGGATTAAAAAAGATGTACCAGAGGGAGAAATCGAAGAAGCAAAAGAAGATTTGAAAGAAACGAAGGAAGAAGATCATCAATGGAGAAATTTGATTATTGTGTTTGTTCTTCTCAGTGTATTCGCAGGATTTACTGCAGGAGGAACAGAAGAAGGATTTGGAATCGAATGGGCATATTCTCCTTTTATGATGTGGGCATTAATTGGAACAGCAATTTTAGCAGCAGGATACTTCGTTTATTCTAAAATTCTCTATCCTGAAAAGAAACATCGTGGTTTATTCCTCAGCTTTTTATTACTTTTTGTAAGTCTTTGTACTCTCATTATTTCATCAGATCATGTGGTAGAAGCAGCAGTGTATCTTGCACAACTTCGAGGAATGTCTGAATGGGCTATCGGAGCAACGATCATTGCAATGGGAACAAGTTTACCTGAATTGGCAGTAACGATCACTTCTTTGCTCAAAAAAGATTATGGTCTTAGTGTGGGAAATCTTATTGGAAGTGATATTTTCAATTTTTTGGGAATCGTAGGAATCAGTGCAACTATTACTCCAGTGCATTTGGAACCTACTCGCTTATTTGGAGAAAATCGAGGATTCTTTGCTCCATTAGGAAATGATATTCATTTTTCACTCTTTCTTCTTTGTTTAACTTTGATTCTTACTGCAATCTTTATGAGATCAGGACGAAAACTTTCAAGAGTAGAAGGAATGATTCTTTTTGGAATTGCACTCCTCAGAATGGTTTTCGAATTTAATCCTCAATTTTTCGTAGGATTATTCGCATAGGTTTTTATTTGGAGACGAAAAATGAAGCTTTGTTTTGCACCCATGGATGGGATTACTACCTGTCCAACGAGAATGATTACGAAGGAGATTTTTGAAAAAAAAGGAAAAAAGTCTGATTGTCTTCAGGTTTGGACTGAATTTATGAATATCGATGGTTTTTTGATCAATCCTCAGAAAGTGTGTAAGCATCTTTTAACAAATGAGGGAGAAAAGCCTATTTTACAGATATTCGGAGGAAATGAAGATACCTTGTTGCAAGGAATTCGTGAGATCGATCAGCATTTTTCTTCTTTTTTTAGTGGAATTGAGCTTAATACTTGATGTCCGAGTAATAGTGTGATGAAAGTGTGAGGGGGAAGTGATATGATGAGAGATAAGGTGAAAACTTTGAAAATTATCCAACATCTTTCGGAAAGTTTAGAAAATCTTCCGTTCTCTCTCAAAAGTAGGGCAGGACTGAACGAGAACGATAAGGATCAACAACTTGCTTTTCTCTGTGAAGCGAGTCAATTTTGTACGATGATTTCGATCCATGGAAGGACGCTTAAACAAGGGTATCAGGGTGATGCTGATTGGGATTTTATCCAAAAAGTGAAAAAAAATCTGAAAAATCCTCAATGTTTAGTAATCGGAAATGGAGGAATCACTACCTACGATGAAGCTTGTGAAAAGTCTGAACAATATGGATTTGATGGAGTGATGATTGGGCAGGGGGCTATCGGTAATCCGTGGATTTTTTGTGGAGAAGAGAGTGCTTTGCAAGAGAAAAAAGAGGGAATTCTTCGTCATTTAGATCTGAGTATTGCATTTGAGCAGTATTTTCAGGAGTTCATTGAAGAAAGGTCAGATTTTAGAAACTTTTTTTGTATTCCTGGTGATTTTCGAGAGGAGCAGATTCGTAAAAATTTGAAAAATCCTTCTTTTGAAGCTCATGCGGTGATTGAATTTAGAAAATTTCTTTTCCAATATGTGAAAGGAATCCCTGGAAGTAAAGAATGGAAAGTGAAGGTACTTTCTTTAACGAATTATGGGGAAGTTCGTGATGAAGTTCAGAGATTTTTTGAGTGATAATTCTCGATCGATTAATATTGTTTTTCTGTCCTCTTTCTTTATTATTTTTTGGAGTTTTTTAGATCTTTTTTATTATTGATGGCTTGAAAATCTGCAACAGAATATGCGATGACTTATCTTTCTCGTTATCCAAAAACAGAACAGGAAATGAAAGTCCTTTTGTATACAAAATGATATAATACGGATGAAATTGAACATACCATGGAGGTCCTTAAAGAAAATCATTTTATTGATGATGAAAAGTTTATAGAGAGTTTTTTTTATAGTGAAATAGAAAAAAAAGGAAAACCACTCTTTGTGATCAAAAAAAAACTTCAACAAAGAGGAATTCCTGCATATCTTTTGGATCGTTATGTAGAAGATAATGAAGAAAATTTACAGATTGGGGTGGAAAAATGAATCGAAAGAGAAATTGATGCTTATAAAAAGAAATGAGTAGAGGGATTTGATATTATTCAGAAGATCTTGAGAAAAGGATATCGTTTACAGGATATTAAAACGGTTATTAGAAGAAGACAAGAGGAGGAATCTTAATCTTTACATATAAAATAAAAAAGGAGAAAAGTCTGACTTCTCCTCTTTTTTTAAAAATGTAAGATTATTATTCGATTTCAGATAAGATTTCTTCACAAACTTCTTGCATCGTCTTTCCTTCATCTTCAGCAATTTGTTGGATAGATTGAACGATAACATTTACATCATGTTGAGAATATCCTCCGTCTTCTGCTTCATCGTCATCATCAGTTTCATCAACTTCATCCAAAATTTCTTCACAAACTTGTTGCATTGTTTTCCCTTTATCTTCAGCAATTTGATGGATAGATTGAACAATTGCATTTACATCTTCATCTGAGTAATCAACATCATCATCACAGCAAGTACATTCATCACCACAACTGCATTCGTCATCATCTTCGTCTTCATTATCGATTTCAGATAAGATTTCTTCACAAACTTCTTGCATTGTCTTTCCTTCATCTTCAGCAATTTGTTGGATAGATTGAACGATAACATTTACATCATGTTGAGAATATCCTCCGTCTTCTGCTTCATCGCTATCATTTTCATCAACTTCAGCTAAAATTTGTTCACAAAGTTCTTGGAGAGTAACTCCTTCTTCTTCAGCTATTTGTTGGAGAGCTTGAACAATAGCATTTACATCTTGATTTGAATAATCTTTTGCCATAATCATAGGTTTATAAATTAAAATCGTTTTTTGATGTAAAGTCATCTAAAACTTATCTAGAACATAGTAATCAGAAAATGAAAATCAATACAAAAAACATTCAAAAGCATTCAAAAGCATTCAAAAGCATTCAAGAGCATTCAAAAACATTAAAAAAGCCTAAATCTTTGATATTCCCTAATTTCCTACAATTACTTTAGAAGGATTAATGACAATTTTAACTTCATCTTTTTCATAATAAAATCCTTGTTCGAAAATAGAAATAATTTTTCCTTTCATCTTTTTGTCTTCAGTAGGCATCATACTTACCGGTTCATGCATTTGCGAATCTACTTCTAAACCAAGGGATTCAATAGGAAAAACATTAAGTTCAGACAGACTTTTTAAACTATTTTCGTAAATCATCTCTACTCCTCTTCAAAGTCCTTCTTGTTTCTGTTCTTCTGTTAAAGTTTCCAACGATTTTCTTAAATTTTCAATAAAAGGAAGAAGTTTTTTGACCACTTTGATGAGTGAATCTTGTTGCATTGTCTTTTCTTTTGCTTGAGTTTGACGAGAAAGTAAATCGAAATCATTTTTTAGATGAAGGTAAGCAATTTGAGCTTTCTGTGCGATTTCTTCTTTATCTTTTAATTGAGCTTCTAATTCTTGAATTTTTTTCAAAAGGAGAGAAAGAGGATCGTCTGTACTTTGTTCTCATTCATTTTCTGAGGAAGATCCAGATTTTTCATCTTCTTTTTTTCCTTTTTCTTTTTCTGCAGTTCCTTCTTCTAAATCAGAAACCATTTGTTGTAAATCCTGTAAATCTTGATCGTCTTGTGTTTGTGCCATTGTTATGTAATGTGAAATAAAACTAATTGTGCGAATTTTTTGACTCTTGAGAATGAAAATATTCTGAAAAAGTCATATCCATTTTATGAAGATACATCGCTAAATCAACCCCAACATATCTCCAATGTCGTGTTTCCTTCATTTGACCATCGATTTCTATTCATTTTTGATAGGAATTATGGAAACCATATTTATAGGCATTTTCTTGCATTCGTTTAAAATATTTTCCGCCTTCAGTTTCGATTCCTTTCCCATTTACCCCTAAATCGACCGCTAATCCTAGTTCATGTTCACTGGTTCAAGGTTTAGCGACTTGTTGGTGGGGGAGAATTGCATATAATTTTCTCTGAAAAGCAGTATTTCTGTAAGCGCTATTGATAGAGAATTTTGCTTGAAATTTAAATGCATGGGAGAAAGCTCGAGCCATCAATTCGAATTTTGTTGCAGCTTCCTCTCTGAGAGAGAAAATATTTCCATCTCCGTAGAGAAAAACTGAATTGAGTCTTCTGATATCTTTAAAAGTTTCAACTTTTGAAGGATGTTCTTTATCGACAAATACTTCATAGGAATACGGAGAAAAAAGATCAAAAGTCTGATGCGGATCGAAGATTTTGAAATTCTTTTCGGAGAAATGGAGAATATTTCAAAAGTGAGGTTGGGTTTGAAAATAAAAGAAAAAACTGATCGAAGAAATTCCTATTCAAACACCTAAAATAACAATTCCGATAATGCAAAATATTTTTTTTGTTAGTGACATTTTGGGTATGTTTTGATATAATATTTGCATTGTACAAATTCAGGATATTTTTTCAAATTTAAAAATAAAAAAAGTCATTCCGTTTTTTGTTCAGAATGACTTTCATAATGTAAGAGATTTATTTTTTGATAATTGCTTCAATTGCAGCGAAAGAAGCTTCATCTTTTTCATTAATGAGAATATAGAGTTCATCACCAGGATTCCCTTTAAAGAATGTAACGGCTGCTTGATTGAGAAAATAAATTTTCCCATCATCAGTATTAGCAGTAAATTTATTATCATCTGTTTTGGAAAGAATAGCTCTTAAGTGTTTTCTTTCAACAGGTTTAATGAGTTTGTAGATAAATTTTCCGTCAGGAGTTACTTTAAGTTTTAGCATGTCTCCAGGAACAAGTTTTGTTTTTGAAGAGTAATTAAGAGGTACAGGATATTTCTTTTGATCTCCTCCTTTCATAAAATATCCATCAAAAAGTCCTTCAATCACTTCGCAATTATCTTCTTCATAATTATTGAGATTAGCGGTATTAAGTGCATCTTGTACTTCTTTATTGATATCAAGAGAAGTTTCATCTTCTGGATTGAAAGCAATTAATTTATCGATAATGGCATTAAGTTTTTTGATATTGATTTCCATTGTTGTTACTTCGTTTTTGAGATAGTGAACGATTTGTTGATATTTTGCCATAAGGTCTTTATTGACTCCAGGATTTTGTTTTTTTAATGTTGGACGTTCTGTCATTTTGTTTTTGTTTTGTAAAATAAAAGCTTTATAGATTATAATCAAAAAAAATTAAAAAGCAAAAATAACACCCTTTTTTCATTTCTCTGGATTTCTTTCGTTAAGCATTCAGATTTCTCTTCTTTTTTTTAAAAAAGTAAAAAAGTCTGAAAACTCTCTTGAATGTATCGAGAAAATCGTTAGTATCGTTTTTGATGTCCCGGTCGTTCAACGGATAGGACACAGTCCTGCGAAGACTGTAATCCCGGTTCGATTCCGGGTCGGGGCATATTTACTTTCGGAAGTTCAATGATAAAAACCATTGCTTTTGATTTGTGAGGATGTCTTCTCAAAGAAAATGATTTTGTGATGACAGAGCAGGAAGAAATTTTGGAAAAAGAGTTTTGAAATCTGAATTTCGATCAAGAATATTATCCTTGGGCGAGTCAGACTTTATCTCTTTCTGAAAAAGAAGTGAGAGAAGTAATTTCTTCGTTGATGAAAAAACTTTATTCTTTGAGAGAAGATGTGATCTTTGAAAAAATCTTAGAACAATATCCTCAAATGACTTTTGCTATCGCGAGTAATCATGTTTCTCAGGTTAAGGAAAGTTTACAGAATCTTTGAATCTTAGAAAAATGTAGAATTGTCCTTATCTCATGAGATTCTTGATATGAAAAGCCTTCCAAAGAGTTCTTTGCACTCTTGAGAGAACAAATTGGAGAATCTGCGGATGAAATCTTATTTGTTGATGATAAAGAAGAAAATATTCAAGGAGCAGAAAAGGTTTGATTGAAGGGACTTTGGTATCATCGTTGAACAAGTCTTTCGGAAAGTGTTTTGAATTATTTATGAAAAGTAGAGAAATAAGAAATTTTTATTTCAAAAATAAAAAGATGAAAAAAATTGCATTGTGAATCCTTGTAATGATCTTGGGGATCTGAAGTTCGTGGTGATATGAACTAACGACAGGAGATAATCAGAATTTAACCTCTTTAAAACAAACTCTTGTAAGCAGTCCTGATAAAGATCTTTGGAGTTATTATCAGCAGTTTTCAAAATTTCAAGAAGTTTTGGGAGGTGTAGACGGAAGATTTGATTATCTTTTTACTAATTTGAGGGATTATGCTTATACTCAGTTTTCCAATAGAAAATCTTTAGCTAAACAAACTTCAAAAGAAGCAAAAAAGGATTTTTACAGTCAATATCAAGAAAATCTCCTTTTGCATGATGAACTTTCTGAAAATTGTATTGGATGGTATAATAGTATTGATAATTGGAGTTATGCTTATAATTTTCCTACAGCTTTGACGATTGCAGTGTGGTGGAGAGAGAGTAGTTGTGGGTATTATCTTCCCAAAAATGGTGATGGTCCTTTCCAAATCGTAAGTAAGGACTATGGAACAGGAGAAATTACGAAAGAAATTTTTTATCAAGCGATTGAGGACTTTTTGCTCTTTGCTCGTAATAAAATCGATTGGTATAATAGGAATAATGATGAAGATAAGCAAATTACTTTGTCCTATACGGGAGCAACTTATCAAGATTTGATTAAATTTGCGGCTTTGTATAATTGACTTGATAATGGTACCGTTGTTGGGGATGTTATGCCTAAGTCACTCAAATATTTTTTCGAGGGCTATCAGAGTGATTTATGGACAGGGGATCATAAGAAAAACGGAATCTTTGCTCAGTATCTAAAAGTTTTAGATTGGGAGACAACCTTATAATCTCAGTTGAAAGAGAAAATTTAGAAATATAAAAAAAGACAGGAGTAAAAACCTGACTTTTTTTCTTTTTTTGTATTTTACTCTGGTTGTCTTCCGATGATATCATTAAGTTGAACGATTCCACTTTGTGCAATGATTTCGCGAGAAGAGAAGAAAAAGAAAATTTCATTGAGAGCATTATCATTTGAATCTGATCCATGAACTGCATTTTCTGCTTTTGAAGTAGCGAACATTTTTCTAATAGTTCCTTCATCACATTCTGCAGGATCTGTCTTCCCCATAAGAGTTCTCCATTCTGGTACTGCATTTTCTTTTTTGAGTACTGCAGCAAAAATAGGACCAGAAATCATAAAATCTACGAGTTCTCCATAAAAAGGTCTTTCTTTATGAACTACATAAAAAGCTTCAGCTTCAGCTCTTGAAAGTTGTAATTTTTTTTGAGCTACAATTTCAAATCCATGTTTTTTGATTTCTTGAAAGATAGCTTCGGCATTACCATTTCTTACGGCATCTGGTTTTACCATCATCAAAGTGTAATTTCCAGTCATTAATGAACATTTACAAAATAAAATCTTATCTTGAAAGATAATTGCTAATGGTATACGAAAAAAGAAAGAGAAAACAAGAATAAATCAGAAAAACTGTAATGGCAGGTATGAACTAGATAAAAAACTCTTGATATATATATATAAATCATTATAAATGTCAATAGTTTTATTAGTCAAAAGATTTTTTAAAATTATATGTCAATAGAAAAATGTTTGTAGTAGATGAGATGAAGAAAATTGGTATACTAGAATATGATGCTTCCATAATAAATCATTATTTAGTTAGTTTTGATCTCTGAAAAAATTTAGTAGAAGCATTAAAGAATGATAGGGTAACTAGTCCTTCATCTCTTGCTGAAGTTTTAAAATCTCAAAGAGAAATTGTCGATGTACTTAATCGAAAACCTCCAATTGATACGGATTTTGATGGCAGTTGACCTTCGGACTTTGAAATTTATATGAGAAAAAAACAAAATATGATGTTCACTGTTCTGACTATATTAGGGAATCAATAGATTTTCAGAAAAGTTATTTGAAACTTTTAAAATGTAAAATTTTATTCTGCTATTCATAGTAAAGCAAGAATTGCAGCAATATTAGAAAATGGATTTTCTATTCTTTTAACTTCATCAGAATGACGATTTTATAGTACATAAGGATGAAACTTTTCATCCTTTTTTTATAGGAATATTTTTTAGTTTATTTCCAAAAAAAAAGGACACCAACCTTGATGTCCTTCAGATTTTTCTTCTTTTTTCTATTTTACGGTTACGATTTTCATTAATGGACTATTACTCATTTCTTCTCCATCACGGATAATGAGAATCTTTTCTCCTGAGGATAAATGTTCTGAATCGATCAAGGTTTTGATAGCATCTTCTTCGACATTTTCTCCAAAGATGATTTGCATTCCATGAATTCCATAGAGATGATGAAGTTCATGATATACTTGGTCAGAATCTACGAAATAGAATACTTCTTGATTCGGTCTGTTTCCTGCGAGGAGGAGTGCATTTTCATCACTATGAGAACAAACAACGATGGCACGAAGTTCACGATCATCAGCAAGAGAAAGCGCATTTCTGAAAAGTAATCTTTTATCTTCTTTCTCTTCATTGTATGGATACACTTCAAAATCTTCATGTTCATTGTGCATATGTTTTTCTGCTTCTGTAACGGTTTTTCTCATAATCGTTACACTTTCTACAGGATATTCTCCGGCAGCCGTTTCATCAGAAAGCATTACAGCACTTGCACCATCGATGACTGCATGATAAACATCAGAAACTTCAGCTCTTGTTGGAAATGGAGAATGAACCATACTTTTCAAAAGTTCTGTTGCCATGACACAAGGTTTTCCGTATTCTCTACAGATTTCCAGAATTCTATCTTGGTAATAAGGAAGAGTTTCGATAGGAATTTCGATTCCGAGATCTCCTCTTGCGATCATGATTGCGTCAGATTTCTTTACGATTTCTTCGATATTATCGAGGCCTTCTTGATTTTCGATTTTAGAAATGATTTTGATGTGTTCTGCATTGTGCTCTTTTAAAAATGTTCTAATTTCTTCGATATTTCCTACATTTCTAATGAAAGACGCCGCAATATAATTGATCCCGTTTTCGATTCAGAATTTTAGATCTTTTTTATCTTTTTCTGTAAGTCCAGGTAGTCTCAATTTTATTCCTGGAAAATTCATGTGTCTTCTTGAACCGATAGAGCAGTGATTCTGTGATTCTACGAGAAGATATTCAGTATGTACTTCTTTTACGATCACACTCATTAATCCTGACTCGATCGCAATTGTATCTCAAGGTTTCAAATCTTCCAAAAGATAAGGATAATCAGATAATAAATCTGAAGGTTTCTCAAGTTTAGTTTGGTCAACGAAGATTCTGAATTGTTCTCCCGTTTGATATTCATAGGTCTCTTCTCTTGCTCCTGTTCTTACTTCAGGTCCTTTCGTATCGAGTAAAATTCCTAAATTCGTTGTTCCTTCGGCATTGAGTTGATGAATTCTTTTTACAAGAGGTTCTACTGCTTCAGGTTGTGCATGAGAAAAATTAAATCTGACGATATTTACTCCTGCTTGATGAATAGCGAGTAATTTCTCTTCAGAGTAGGTATCTCTGATCGTTGCGATGATTTTTGTTTTATTCATGATTGCGATAAAAAAATAAAATTACCTTATTATAAAAAAGATTCTTCAAAAAGCAAAAGGAAAATGAAAATTTGCATAAGGAAATACTTTTGGATATAATTAAGAGAATTTTTTATCTTGTTTGTGATGAATATGGGAACATATAGAAGGGTCGTTTATGAAAAACAGGGGATAGATATTCCAGAAACGAGAAGATGATGAAAAATAAAACACGATCTTGATATTTTGGAAACTAAGGTTAATACAGGTAAAGAGTTACTTCTCTTTAAAGAACAAAATGAAACAATGTATACTGTGAAAAAAGCTTGGAATTATTTGGAAAAGTTTAAAAATCTGAAGAAAAGTAACGATCTTCATAATCCGAGTTATATTGCTGCTATGCAAGTTTGTTTGAGATTTTTTAAATGTTATGATTGACCTATTAATGGAAAATGGATTAGTACGAGATTAGCGCTAAAAAGATTTTGAGATAAGTATGCAAGATTTTGAAAGGTTAAGTGAATTTATTCTTCAGAAACTTTAAAAACTTTAGAAAAGGTTTTAAAAGCTAATGAAAAAAAGTTGAATGAGGACTATCAAGGACAAGAAGAAATTAATCCGAAAAAGTCTTCATCTTCAGAAAAAAGTACTTCCTCAAATTCTCAAAAACAAAATTCATCATCAAGTTCTTCATCATCGTCATCAACCTCATCTTCATCAAATTCTTGAAGTAGCCCATCTTCAAGTTCAAGCAGTTCTTGAGGTAGTTCATCGTCAAATTCATCATCCTCATCTTCATCACAATCTTGAAATTCTTCTACAAGTTCAAGCAGTTCATCTAATAATTCTTCAAATACACCATCAAATAAAACTTCAACTTCATCCACTTCTACAAGTCAACAAACTGAAAGAACAGTTGATCAAACCGCTGTTGTGGATAAATGACAACAAATTCCTGAGAATAAAAGATCAGCGAACACTTCAGAAGTACTTACAGCAGAGACAATTCAAAAATTAAAAAATAACCTCGAAAATACATTAAAAAACATAAACGGTATTCTTACTGATTGTAAATCAAAACTCGGTAATCTTGAATCTACAATTACTAATCTTAAATCTTCATCCGAGGATCAAAAACAACAAGTAGAAGATAAAAAGGAAAAATTTCGCCAAAAGAAAACTGCACTTGAAAACAAAATTAATGACTTACAACAGCAACAAAAAGAATTAGAAAATCGGCTTTCTAGTCTTTCTTCTAGCAATGAAAAGTCAGATTTTGATACTCTTAAAGGGAAACTTGCTACTTTAACAACTGATGTTAATGCCTTACCTCAAGAGGTAACTACATTTAGTAATGATATTTCTACCTATGAAACATCATTATCTCCAGACAATGGGGAAAGACTGAAATATAATGTAAAAACATTTACTCTTGATGAGGATTTTTATGGAGGTCCTCTATTTATGTCATGAGTAGGAAAAAATTTTTGAGCTTTTTTATGAGAGGGACAGTGGAAATCAATTTTTACAAAATGGAATCCTACTCTAAATTATCAAGGAAATATCGATACCTTAAGAGGTAAAAATCTTAACGTTCCTCTTATTGCTGATCATTTAAAGGATAAACTCCCTGCTACATTGGCGGAGTATAAGAGTTATTCTAGTCATTCCAATGATGAGAAAGTAAAGAATGCAACTGATCTTCTTGTAATGAAAGTTGTTGATTGAAAATTTGTCCTTTGCTTTTATAAAGATGGAAACTTAGCTATGGCAACAGAAGTTTCTCCAGGGAGAAAAGACCTCTGAAACACTCCATCATGAGTATTTTCATTATGATGGAAACATGCAGATCATAAATCTAGCCAATATAATCAATCGCCTATGCCTTATGCAATTCATATTCAAGGTGCATGAAAAGGGGGAATTTATTTACATCAAGGGTATAGTGATGGAAAACCACAATCTCATGGTTGTATTAGAGTCCCTGGATTTTATCAGTGATATTTGTATGATCAGATTCCTCTTTACTCTAATATTCCGATTGTGATCGAAGATAATACTATCAGTGCTAATCCTTCACAAACTGAAGACGAAAAGAAAGCTATGGAAGAAACAAGAATTACTACGATTCAGAATAAAATAAAAAATATGACTGATACTTTATGAAAATTTTCTGATGCAAATATAAATAGTCTTCTTACAAAAGTAGGTGCTATTACGGAAAATTCTCAACTAAACCAGGTTAATAAACTTCTGAATGAGGTTAACTCATTACTTTGATTGTTATCACAAAATCCATCATTACTTGTACAGGCAGGTAATCTTTCAACAAAATATTGAGCTGAAACAGATAGTCGTATAACGATATCTTTATGAACCTTGAATATTGCAAAAAGTAAACTTACTGATGATAAGCTTTCTGATTTGAAAACTACATTTGAAAGTAAAAAAGCAGGTCTTGAAGGTGTTTTAAGAAAGATCAAAGATAAACAAAAAAAGGAATCTGAAAATACTAGTCAACCAAAAGTAAAAATTTGAGGTAAAGAATATGATGTTAAAATAGAGAGAGGTGATTTGTGACGTTTTTATAATGTTTGATGCTCTAATTGAGTTCCTATTATAGGTTATACTTGGTATCCGGAAAGTAAAGAACATAATTTAACTTCAAGTGAGGCATATGAATATTCTATTTTATTGATAAAACATAGTCCAGATATGGAAGTTTTGAGAAATTTATTATCCTGATATCAAAAATCATGGGATGATTTTAAGAAAAAATACCATCTTGAAAATTTAAATCTTAGCAAAAAAGAAGATAAAAAAAAATGGGATAGTTATTTACTGAGAGCAGATTGTCCTCTTGAGTGGTCAGCTTATGTGAATGCAAAAATTAAAGAAAACAATATTTCTTTCAAGGTGTTGAGTCAAAAAGATAAAAATACCTTAATGGATCTTGCTAAGTCCAATGTTAAAAATAATAATTTATCCTCCTTAACACTCTGAGAAAAAGATAAACTTGTACATAACTTAAAATGGGCTTGATTTTGAGCACTTTATTGAAATTATACTTTTGATAAATCTGTTTTACCAGAATATGTTCATGTAGTAAATAAAAAAATATGGTTTTGATATCAACCAGAAGCGGGAAGATATACTTTTCTTTGACCTAATTCTCAGTATTTTTATGTAAAGAAAAAATAAAATCTGATACTCTTATAAAGAAGTTAGTTTCTTGTAGTAAGAGTCAGATTTTTTTTATTTTTCTTCTCTTTCATAGGCTTCCTCAAAAAACCTTAATACGGGAGAGAGGAGTTGATAGGCTTTAATAAATGTTTTCAATAAATCGGGATTCTGTAGTTCGGTATCTTTGAATGGATGGAAGAAGAGCCGATCTTTGTAATATGCTAATTGTTCTAAAAGAGGATTTCTCTCTGGAAGATATGCTTTCAAAAGAGAGTTTCCGATAAGGAGTTTATCTTCTGAAGAAAGTTTTTCAAAGATTTCATAGTTTTTTTGGATGAGTTGTTTGAGTCTTACATTGGTTTTATATTGGTGATCAGGAGTCTCAATGGTATAAAATTTCATAAGTTTTTTCTCTTTTTGAAAGGTTCTTCGTTGATCAAGATGTTCGAGAATATGGAGTCTTACTTTGTTTTCATTGATTTGGCTTGGGTAGTATACTCCTCCTGCGATAAAACTTTTGTCTCCTGGTTGCAGATGAAAATAAAAACAAGGCGTTCGAGCTTTCTTTCCTCCTGGTGCGAAACATGCTCAAAAGTTCTCTTTGTAGGGTTTTTGATCTTTGGAAAAGCGAAGATCTTTATTAAATCTATAAATACAATCTTTGGGAGTGAGTTCTTCTAGACTTGGATTGATTTTCTTGATCTCTTCCAAAAATGCTTTCACAAAATCCTCAAATCTCTTTTTTTCTTGTTGGTAGAGATCTCGATAGGTATGAAGTCGTTGAGTTGAATTATTTTTACTTACTGCTTCCAGAAATTTTAATGTTATTTCAAACATTTGGGAGATGAAAAAAGTAAAAGTCTGACTTTTATATAGCTTTTTTCTGAAAAATGGCAAATGCAAATGAAGTGAAAATATCTTTCTTTATAAAAAACATGAAAAAAACTTGCTAAAAATTTGCATAATAAAAAAAAATGGATAAACTTATAGTGGAATTTATTTTATATATTCTTGAAATGGATCAAACACAAACACAAATGCAAACACAAACGGGATTTTCAGGAGATAATCAACAAAATCCTGGAAATCAAACTATTCAATCAGATGCACAGACTCAGTGAGCTGGAACTCCTATCGGAGGATCTACTCCTGTAACTGATGATCAGCAAAATGTTCAACCTGTTGCACCACAAGTGCAACAAGTCGTTGTACCAGCACCAGTTCCACCTGTGCAATTTGTACAACCACAACCTGTTATGCAACAGCCTATTCCACAAGGGGGAGTACAACCTGTACAACAAGGAGTTCCTCAGGTTCAACCACAACCTGTAGTTTCAGCTCCTGTACAAGATATTCATAATGATAATCCTGTGGCTAATACTCAGATTCCTTCTGAAACGGATATTGTTGCTCCTTTACCAGGATTTTTCGGTGGACTCTTTTGATGAGTAAAAGATGTTTTTTCAAAAGGAGTTGGGATTGTGAGTGATATGGCAGGAAAAACAGTTCAAACAGGAATGAATGTTATTTGATGAGCTGCTAAAACTGCAGTTGGAACAGGAAGTTCTCTCGTTTCATGAGTTACGGGAGCTGTTACCAATAATCAAGGTGGTAATTTTTTGGAAAATGCAGTTGGTATGGTTAAAGATGTTGCAAGTGCAACAGTGCAAACGGGAACACAAGCTGTTTCTGGAGCAGTAGATCTCTGAAAAACAACGGTTAGCGGGGCAGTTGATATGGGAAAAGATGTTGCATGAACTGCGGTTAGTATCGTTCCAGGAGAACTTTGAGGAAATATTATTCAAGGAGCAGTTAATACGGTTGGTAATGTCGCTGATAAAGCAGTAAATGTTGTAAACTCTACTGCTGATACTGCTGTTAATATGGGAACTTGAGCTGTAAATACTGTTGCAACGGTTGGAGCTTCTACAGTGGATACCGTAGGTAATATTGGTTCAAGTGTTAGTAATGGTATTTCTAATGGAGAATGATTTGGAAGTATTGCAGGAAATATTGGTGCAAATGTAATTTGAACGGTACCGAATGCAGCAGGTACTGTTACGAATTTTTGTTCTTCTGCTATCAATACGATTACGGATTCTGTTCAATGATCAGGAACGAATGATCTTCCAGAAGGAACGATTCAAACTCCTAGTTATTAAAATTTCAATCATTTCAAGAATAGAAAAATCTGACTCTTATATTCAAAATGACTTTTGATGAGGGATCAGATTTTTTTCTTTTTTAAAAAATAGAAAAAACCTAATTCTTAACTTTGATTTTCTTGCTGCTATAAAAAAGTTATCAATAAATATTTCTACGAAAAATATAAAAATCTTTCAAAAACTGTTTTATTTTTGACTGATAACTAATGGTTATCATTTTAGTATAAGAAGGGCTTTTTTTTTCTTCTTGAATTATTAAAAAAAAGTTGTTCATGAAAATGTTTTATTTCTTTTATTCTATAGATGAACGATATTAGAGCGGTCTTTGATATTGGAAATGATACGATAAAAGCTATAGTTTTTGGAAAAGATGGAGATGAAGTGAGAATTTTAGCAAAACAGTCTGAACCTGCAGTTTGAATGAGAAAAGGGCAAATTATCGATGCTGAAGCTTTTACGAAAGTATTGAATAAAATTGTAGAATCTTTTATCAAAAAACTCTGAGGGGAATTTATTGAAAAAGCTTATGTTGGAATCTCTCATCCTGAAATGGTGACTCAAAGAGTAGTGGAAGGAAAGAGAATTATGACAGAGGAGGTGATGATCGAAGATTTGGAGTATCTTTCTAAAATCGTAACGGATACTTCTTCAGTTAACAATTACGAAACAATCAAAATTGTTCCTGTGGCTTGGATTTTGGATGATAAAAGGGAAAAAGATCCTGTAGGGTTGAAATGTAAAAAACTTGATTTAATGGCTGATGTGTTCTTGATTCCTAAGAATTTTTATTCAGGAATTATTGAAGCTTTTGATAAAGTAGGTTTGGAAATTACTGACATTATGCCAAATATCCTTGCAGCGAGTGAAATCGTGATTGATTACGATCACAAATATCTTGGAACGATTTTGCTTGATATTGGAAAAAATCAGACAAGTTATGTTGTTTATGAGGATGGATATTCTCTTTGATATGGAACTATTCCTCTTGGTTGAGAAAATGTAACTAAAGATATCGCTATTGGAATGCAAGTGGATATTAAAGATGCTGAAGAAATGAAAAGAACTCTTGGAACTGCGGTAATTGATGAAAATACGGTGATGGATACTTGACTTGATATTCATTTCCTTACGGAGATTATTTCTGCTAGATATGAGCAAATTTTCTTGAGAGTAAATGCTTATTTGGAAAGTATTGAAAAAGATGGAAGATTGTCAGGAGGGGCATTTTTGATTGGATGAGGATCTAAAATGACGAATCTTACGGAGTTGGCAAAAGATGTTTTCAAAATTGTTTCTTCTCAAGGGAAAGATCAGATTCTTAATCTTTGAGATTTGTCAAATAATGTACAATATCTTAATGTGTTATGATGTTATTATCGATCTATGAAGTATATGGATGACTCTAGAAAGTCTTCTTCTTTCGGAGGAATTGGAGGTAAAATCGTAGAATTTCTCAAAAATTTATTCTAATCTTTATTTTTTTAAGATATTATAGAAATGGTAATTCAAGAAATAGTTCCAGAATTTATTCCTGGTGCAAAAATTAAAGTTATTGGAGTTTGAGGAGCTGGAAATAAAACTCTCAAAAGAATGATTCAAGAAGGACTTGATGGAGTTGAATTTGTTGCTGTAAATACAGATACTCAAGATTTGTGATTATTTGATGAACATGTAAGAAAAGTAAATATTGGATTGAATATTACAAAAGGACTTGGAGCAGGTGCTAATCCTGAAATTGGAAGAAAAGCAGCCGAAGAATCTGAAAATGAAATTAAAGATGCAATTCAAGGTTCTGATATGGTTTTCATTACTGCTGGAATGGGAGGTGGAACTTGAACGGGAGCTGCTCCTGTTGTAGCTTCTATTGCTAAAGAAATGGGAGTTCTTACAATTGGAATTGTTACTACTCCATTTAGCTTTGAAGGAAAGAAGAGAAGTCTGAATGCTGAAGAAGGACTTGCTAAAATTAAAGATGCAGTAGATTCTTTGATCGTTATCCCTAATGATAAAATCTTTACAGTGGTAGATAAAAAAACTAGTTTCAAACAAGCCTTTACAATGATTGATAAAGTTCTTTATCTTGGAGTACAAGGAATTTCTGATTTGATTGTAAAACCTGGAGATATCAATATCGATTTCGCAGATATCAAGACAGTTATGGCTGGTTCTGGAAATGCTATGCTTGGAATTGGGTATTGAGCAGGAGAAAAAAGAGCTGTTGATGCGGCAAGAAAAGCAATTGAAAATCCTCTTTTGGAAACAAATCTTGATGGTGCCAAAAAAGTGGTATTTGCAGTGAGTGGAGGAGAGGATTTGACTCCTATCGAAGTTCAGGAAGCTGCTTCAGTTATCGAAGAAATCCTTGATGATGATGTGAATATGATTTGGGGAATGAGTTTTGATGATTCATTAGAAGATGAGGTAAAAGTTACGATTATTGCTACTTGATTTGAAGAACAGAGCAAAGAACAAATTATTAAACAACCAAAGAGAGATATTTTGGGAAGACCTACAACTCCTGTAAGAAGAGAATCTGCTAATGGATTTATGAGAGCTATTGAAACAGTTGCAAATCAGGAAGCTCCAGCTTTCACTTCTTCAAATATCGATGCTGAGGATGAAACTCCCGCTTTTGTAAATAAGAAACTTAATAAAGAAAAAGAACAAGGAAATTAGGATCCTTGTAGAGAAAAAAATAGAAAAAGGACGATGGATTTGTCCTTTTTTTCTATAAAAAAGAGTCTAAAAGTCAGACTCTTTATTATTATGTTTGTCTATCTGTTCCAAACTTGATCCATAATGTTCTTGTAGTTTATCGATAATTTGAGAAATTCCGGCAAGTATAATTTCCCCTTGTTCTTCTGTTAGAGAATACATTTCTCCTGTTTTTTTTATTGTTCTATCTCCCATACGATAAAATAAATCAATAGAAGATGTTATTGGTTCTACAGGTAGTTGATTTGTGTTAGCTAGTCGTCCATAAATACTGAAAGAAGGGGAAGGGGCCTTCCCTTTTGATTTATGGTAATTCATATGAATATACTTATCATCAAAACGGTTATTAGTTATTTTTAAAAGTGATGTAGTAGCTGTTTGACTTAGGAAATCTTCAACTTTTTTTGTTGTTTGATCCTTTAGCTTTTCATAATTAGTTTCACTAACTTTGATACTTTCTCATAAAAAATTTTCTATTTCTGTTTTTTTGCTTTCGAAATCTTCTGGAGGAATCTCATTTTTTAAAGCGCTTGTTACTTGGTTTCCCCAGGCATTAGCGTCATGTTCATGAACTCTTTCCATTGAACCAGGAACTAATTCTACGTCATCATTTCACCAAGGTACGTTTCATTTAGCCATTTTTTGTAAATTAATAAAATAAAAATCTTTACTTTCTCAATTATACTGTCAACTTTTTTTTTGTCAAATTTTAATCAATTTTTTTTCTTGGATATTGTTAGGAAAGATTCCGTTTTGAAATCCTCTTGAAAAGTCAGTCAGATTTCTTATCTTTTTTTAAGTTTATATCATTCAAAAAGAGATCATGAAAAAGAAATTCTATGTAACCACTCCGATTTATTATGCGAATGCTTTGCCTCATGTTGGACATGCAAATAGCTCTTTTATCGCAGACTTTTATGCGAGGATGAAGAGATTATTGGGATATGATGTAAAATTTTCTACTTGAATGGATGAAAATGGGCAAAAAATGGTCGAAAAAGCAGAATCTCAAGGAAAAGGAGTGAAAGAGTTTTTGGATGAAATTTATGAGGGATCTTTGCAATTGTGGAAGGATTTGGAGATTTCTTATACAGATTTTATCAGAACGACGCAAGAAGATCATAAGCAATTTGTCCAAGAAGTGATCAAGAAAATTGCAGCAAAAAAAGAAGAAAATCCTGATATTTATGAGGGAAAATATCAAGGCCTCTATTGTGTAGGATGTGAGGCGTTCAAAAATGAAAGAGATCTAACAGAAGACGGACTTTGTCCTGATCATTTGAAGAAACCGATTGAGATTTCTGAAACAAATTTCTTTTTCAACCTCAAAAAATATGCACCTCTTTTTGAAAAACTTTGGGAAGAAAAGCCTACCTTTGTGGATCCGGTGTCAAGATTTAATGAAGTGAAAGCTTTTGTTCGTTCAGGATTGGAGGATTTTTCGATTTCAAGAGAAAATAAAAATGGAATTGGGATTCCGTTCCCGCTTGGAGAGAATCAAGTTGTTTATGTACGATTTGATGCACTTTTCAATTATATCACGGTTTGTTATAGAAATGGAGAAAATGGTAAATTCCGAGATGATGATACTTATATTCTTCATGTAATGGGAAAAGATATTGTCAAATTCCATGCGACGTATCGACCTGCAATGCTTCAATCTGCCGGATATCGTTTGCCAGATAAAGAGTTTGTAACGGGATATCTTACGGTTGATGGACAAAAAATGTCAAAGACAATCGGAAATGTTATTGATCCTGTTCAAGTTTCAAAGGACTACGACAGAGATGCTCTGCTTTTTTATCTTTTTTATGATGTTCCGGTTGGAGCAGATGGAGATTTCTCTCGAGAGAGATTCAAGGGAACTTGGGAAAAAATGTTGATTGGAGGACGAGGAAATTTTGTGAATAGAGTGGCTTCTTTATGAAAAAAATATGGAATTACACATGGGAAATTCGATGCCAAGAGATTTACTGCTTTTAAAAAAGATGAAAAGTCTGATCTTTTAGACTTGATTGAGCATTTTAACCAAGAACAGTTTGAAAATCGTTATTTAGAACATGCAGATTTAAAAGATTTAGTGGAAGATTGGTATGTGATTGTTCAATTAGCAAATGAATATATTACCGTTGCAGAACCTCGAAAGAAGTATAAAGAAGAAAGTACTCAACAAGAAGCGATTGAAGATTTGGAGTTTTTACTTTGGGTTATTAAACAACTTGGACTTCTTTCTTCTGGAATTTTGATTCATGGATTTGAAAAATTGAAAATGATTCTCGGAAATGAAGCTATTTCAAAGTTAGACAGTACAAAAAATAATCAAGAATCAGATTTCTCAGCTCTTTTAGGTTTAGAAGAATTTGAAGTAAATCTTGATCCACAGATTCTTTATGAGAGAAAAGAGGGATAGACGGTTTCTTTTGAAAGTTTACTCTCCTTTGATAAAGTCTTTTACAAATTTTCCATAATTGGTAAGTTCGTTGTTTTTGGTGTATTCGAAAAAATCGATTTTGTAAGTGAGTTTAAAAAATCCTTGTTGCATGATTTTCTCATATTGTTTCTTCTCATAAGGAAGATTACAAATAGTTACCAACTGAAAAATATCTTCATTTTTGAGAGTGATCTGATCAATATCTGTTTTACTCTCTGGAAAATAGTGATATGCAAGCAATAAAGCATAATCAATAAGAAAAAAATCAATCAATTGACGATATTTTTTATGGTATTCGAGAAAAAAATCATAGACAAAGGAAAAAGTTTTATTACTCTTTCCACCGATAAAAAATCCTGTTCGTTTGGTAAATTCATAATTTTTTTCAATATGTTTTTGGGGATAATTGGAATTAAGATTGGTATTGTTAAAGTTTTGGATGAAATTTTTGGTAAAAAACATGGTAGCATCTACCCAAATTCCTCCATATTGTTTCAAAAGCCCCATTCTGATAATATCGGAAAGATGAGTCAGAGTGATCTCTTTATTCTTCACTTTTTCTAAAATGAAAGGAGGAAGATCAAGATATTGTGAATAGTTGTTTTGATCAATAATAATAAGTTCATAATCTTCTTGATGTTGTTTGATGCTTTCTAAACAATGGTTTACAATTTCAGGAATATGATGAGTTCCTTGTCGCCGACAGGTTCGAATTTTTTTTGTATTCGTATAGGAAAAATCAGATTTTTTTTGGTATTTTTGGATAAAATCTTTGAAATCTTGAGATAAAAACTGAAAAATAAGCTCTTTTTTTTGTGTCTGAATTTTTTTTAAGAGGGAATTAGGAGGAGTGAGTATTTTTTTGAACAAGGTTGAAAGAATATTATAATAAGCAATTTTACCTCAAAACGTTTTCCAATCATAAAAGAATTTTTCGATAATCTCCTTAATTTTGATAAATTTTTTTTTCATGAGAGAGAAATCTATGATAAATCTAAATTTTATATATATTTTCGGTATGAAAAAACAACTAGATCTTGAAATGATTGCTTCTTTTTTTATCATTTCTATGTTTAAATGGTATGGACTCATGAAAATACAAGATCAGTTAGAAATTCAAGGAAAGAATATTCTGTTATTGGGAATGTGGGGATTGCAAAATTTTTGAGATGAATTAATTCTCCTTGGTAATATTAAACTTTTACAAAAACAAAAGAAAAACCTTTTTATCGTATCTCAAAACGGAAAACGATTAAAACAGTTCTTAGAAAAAGAGGTGGATTGTTCCAATATTGTTTTTATTGATGAATTGCCAAGAGGTTTTAAAAGTTTTTTTAGGTATCTTAAAGAAGGCAATTTTAAGCAATTAAAGTATTTTTTTCAGATTGATACCATTATTTTATGAGGAGGAGAAATCTTGACCGAAGAAACGAAAACAGCTTATTATTATTGGTTGAATTCTTTGTGGCCTTGTCTTTTCTTTAGAAAGAAATTTTATATCATGGGAGGAGTCCAGATTCCGCAAAAAAGGTTCAATAAATTTCTTTTTAATTGGATTTTAAAACATACCGAACATCTTTATTGTAGGGATTTTGATTGTGTAAATAATCTGAAACAGTATGGATTTTCTAAAGTTTCTTTTTTTATGGATACAAGTTATTTTGTGAGGAAGGATCGAAAAAAATATAAAAAAACTTCCAAGGAAAAATATCTTGTGATTAACATCAATAAAAATGGAATTCATTTCCTTGAGGAGTTGAAAAAAACATTGAAACAATATGAAAATCAAGGATATACCTACTATTTTGTTCCTGTGGCAAATGGAGGTAATGATACTCCTGATCCTAAAATCCTTCAAGAAAGGATGATTCCTGCTTTTTTAAAAGATACGGAAAACGATTTAACCTATCTTCCTGAACTTCAAAAAGAGTTCCCTCAGATTAAAATTGCTTCCTGGACGGATAGTTTGGAGAAATTTTTACAGTTTCTTTGAGGAGCAGAACAGGTTATTAGTGCGAGGTTACATTTATTTCTGATTAGTAGTTTTATAGGAATTCCGACCATCGTATATCCTTACCAAAGGAAAATCCTTAAAATGCAAAAAGTGATTTCAGAAGTATTGTAGTTTCCCTTCCCCCTTCAGACTTTTATTCTTTTTCTTTTTCATATGTCTCTTAAATCACAGTTCCCAATTTTTCAGAATAATCCTGGTTTAGTTTACCTTGATAATGCTGCTTCTACTCAAAAGCCTCAAATGGTTATTGACGGAGTTTCAGAGTTTGTCTCTCATAATTATTCCAATATTCATCGTTGATTGTATCAGATTTCTGAAAATGCTGAGGATCTTTATGAACTTTCAAAAGCTCAATTAGCTCAATTTATCCATGCACAAGCTAAAGAAATTATTTATACGTATAATTCAACCTATGCTTTCAATTTATTGATTCAGGCTTTGGTAAAAAGTAAAAAAATCTGAAAAGGGGATAAAGTGTTGCTTGGAATTCGAGAACATCATTCAAATGTTTTGGCTTGGCAAAGTTTTTCTCAAGAGATTGGCTTTGAAGTAGATTTTATTGGACTTGATGAAGATACTTGACTCGATTGGCAGGATTTTCAGCAAAAATATACGGAAAATGTGAAAGTTGTTTCTGTTTCTCAAGTTTCGAATGTTACGGGGACTATTATCGATGTGGAGAAGCTTCATGCTCTTTTGAGAGAAGATACGTTTTTTATCGTTGATGGTTCGCAGTCCGTTCCTCATTTTCCTGTCGATGTTCAGAAAATCTGATGTGATGCGATGATTATGACGGGGCATAAAATGATGGCATATTCTGGACTTGGAATGCTGTATCTCAAATATCAACGAATTAAAGAATTGGAACCGATGATTCTTTGAGGGGGAACGGTGAAAGATGTTTCGGTAGGGGAGTATTCTTTACAAAAAAATTCTATGAAACGAGAGGCTTGAACTCCCAATATTATTGGTGCTGTTTCTCTCTTGAAAGCTTTGGAGTGGATTGAACAATATGGATGAATCGAAGAAATGTGGTATGAAGAAAAACAACTAGTTCAATTTTTATGGAATGGATTTCAAAAAAGAGAAGAAAAAGTCAGACTGCTTGGAACGAAAAAACTTGAAAACCGTGTTGGAGTTTTTTCTTTCACGAAACTCACGGGAAATACGAATTTTAATCAGATTTGAGAACTCTTTGCTAAAGAGAATATTTGTGTGCGTGTAGGAGGGCATTGTGCTTATCCTCTTCATAAATTTTTACAAGTTTGAGGAACGATTCGTTTGAGTACGTATGTATATAATGATCTTTCTGATGGGGAGAAATTTTTTGAGGTATTGGATAAGATGGAATAGAGGAGTTGGATAAAAAACACGGTAGCTTTTCCTATCGTGTTTTCGTTTTTTAATAACTCTTAGCAAAAATCACTTTTCCAATACTTGGTTTTCAAGAATAGATACAAGTTCAAGGAACTTTCTCAACATTAAAATCGTAACATCTGATCGTTGCTTTCGTTTCTTCTTGAATTTTCTCTGCTGTTTCTTTGGTACCATCTCGGTGAGCAAGAACATATCCTTTTTCAATTTTTTCCTTAAATTCTTCATAAGTTTCAGCTTCATAGGTATGTTCTCTTGTGAATTTTTCATGTTTTTCAAAGAGGGATTTTTGGATATCTTCAAGAATTTCAACTGTTTTAGAAGCAAATTCTTCTTTATTGATCAAGATTTTTTCTTCAGTATCTCTTCTAAAGAGTTCAATCTTTCCTTGTTCTACATCTCTCATTCCGATTGCAATTCTTAAAGGTACTCCTTTAACTTCATATTCATTATATTTTCGTCCTGGTGTTTTTTGAGGATCATCATCAATTTTGATCTTGATAGGGAATCCAACTTTTCACAAGAAATCAGACTCAATTGAAAATTCAGATTTTTCTATTTTTTCTAATTCTGGTGCAAGATACTCTTTGATTTTTACTAAATCTTCTTCTGTCTTCGCGATAGGAACGATCACAAGATGAAGTGGAGCGATTGCAGGAGGTAAAACCAATCCTTTATCATCAGAATGGGACATCACCAATCCTCCGATCAATCTTGTGGTTACTCCCCAAGAAGTTGCATAAACATATTGCAGTTCGTTATTTTGATTGGTAAATTGTGCTCCAAAAGCTTTTGCAAAATTCTGTCCCAAATTATGAGAAGTCCCAGACTGTAATGCTTTATAATCTCTCATCATTGGTTCGAGAGTGTAGGTATGTACTGCTCCAGCGAACTTTTCATGTTCAGGTTTCGGTCCAGAATAAGCGAACATTGAAATAAAGTGATTCACTAAATCCAAATACACATTTAACATTTTTCTTGCTTCTGCTTCAGCTTCTTCTGCCGTTGCATGAGCAGTATGCCCTTCTTGTCGAAGAAATTCAGAAGTTCTCAAAAAAGGTCTGGTTCTCATCTCTGCTCTTGTGACATTTGCCCATTGATTGATGAGAAGAGGCAAATCACGATACGAATGAATCCAATCTTTGAAACTATTCCAAATAATCGTTTCAGAAGTCGGACGAACAATCAATTCTTCTTCCAATCTACTTTCTGGATCTACAACTACTCCTTTCCCCTCTGGATTATTCATCAATCTATGATGAGTAACGATCCAACATTCTTTTGCAAATCCTTCTACATGAGAAGCTTCTTTACTAAGAAAACTTTTTGGAATAAAAAGAGGGAAATAAGCATTTTGATGCCCTGTTTTTTTGATCATTTTATCGAGGATATCTCTAATATTTTCCCAGATAGCATATCCATAAGGTTTGATAACCATACATCCTTTTACAACGGAATTTTCCGCCAAATCTGCCTGTTGTACGATATCATTATACCAAGCAGAACTATCTTGATCTTTTGGAGTAATTGCCATAATGTATTAAAAAAATCTAAAAGTCTGATTTCTTTTTAGAGTTAAAAGAGAGAAATGCAAGTTTAATTTAAGATATTTCCGATAACAATAGCAAGAGTTCATCTTGTTGCAGGAGAATCTCGCTTAGTGTTATCCATAAGATTGGTGTCTTTTAAAAGATTTTCGTTATTAAGATTTTCTGCATAATTTTTTGCAAAATGTTCAGTATTTTCATCAAGAGTTCCATAGAGAATTCTCCCAATTACGGTTAATAATTCCCCGTTGGTGATAGATTTTTGGGGCATAAAGTTTCCTTGATGTCCGTGAAACAATCCTTCAGCACAAGAAGTTTTTATGATATCTTTTAAATCCTCCCAGGCCTCATGGAGATCATTAAATTCACAAGTTTGATTTTCTCAAGGTAGAGAATATCTATTTTTTAGAATTTGTTTTGTTATTGTGAGCATTTTTGCAGCCTCGTCTCTTCTGATTTGATTGTCTGGCATAAAAGAATTTCGTGTAGTAAAAATGGTAATCCCTTTTTGATGTAATTTTTCGATGATGGTATCATTTTCAGTTTCTTGATTTTGTAATAATTTTGTAGTCTCTTGTAATGCAGAATCGAGGTCAAAACACAAAAGAGTATTTCAACCGAATATTATGAAAGAAAAACAGAGAAAAATCAGAATACTTTTGATAGATTGTTTCATTTGATCATGGTATGAGTAAAACTTTTCTTATTAGAAGGAATTAGGGTGTAAAATCAAGAGATATTTTGAGAAAAAATGAATATTTATTTAAAATAAAAGAAAAAATCTGATTCTCCGTTTTGGTTCTCTTTGTGAACGAAGGTTCAGATTTTTCTTTACTTTTTTAAATTTTTGTTAATTGATGGGATCTTTTTCAAATTTCAGATGTTTTGCGAGATAGAGAATAGTTCTTCCAAGAATAACCGCTCCAAGAATTACAAGGATAAGTACTCGTGGAAAGATGAAAATTTGTATTTCTACAGGAATCACTTTCTCTTCATGAGTGTCACCTTGTGCGAGACTTGAATCAAAACTTACTTTCCCCTTATGAGTAAGAGTTCCTTTGAAGGTATAGAATGCTTGATACCAAGGAATATCATCAGTAGAAATTTCTAAAACTAATTCTTTATGAGGATAAATGGTTTTTTCTTCAGAAAAATGTTTCTGATAGCTAAGAATATTGGTTAATTCTCCATCAAAACTAATTTCTTCATCGATATTTCCATTATTAATCATTGGAACTTTTATAGTTAAGAGATTCTTTTTATATTGATAATCCCATTGAATAGTATTTTGTAAAGTTAAATCTCTCGAAATTTCTCCTCCAACGAATGCATTAATAAAATATCCTTTACGAACTAATACATCAAAGGTAGCATTCCCATTAGTTTGTGTTTCTAGTTTTTCATTATCGATTGAATAAACAAGGCATCCATTACTTACTCCAGCCATTCATGTTGGAAATTTTACTGTAGCTTTTTGTTCTATGGATCCGTTCGCTGGAATTGTTACAAGAGAGTCTTTTTGAGTTACGAACTGTCAAAAATTAGTTTTTGTATCGTTTGTACAGGCTTTATTCTGGAAAGAATCATTGGTTAGTACTCCATCCACAAATTCATATTTAATTTTTACGGGAGTATTCATACTGTTGGAAAATTTGATACAGATTTCATAATCTTTTTCAGTATCTGCTTGAAGATTGAGTTCTTTAGTAAGCTTTTCATCATTACAGAATTTTACGGAAATACTTCCAATACGAGAATCTTGAGCTAACGTGATTCCGCAGAGGAGTGGAAGTCCTATTCATAAGGTACTTAAAAACATTTTTTTTCAAAAAGAGAGGTTCATTTTGTATTTTTAGAAATAAAAAATAGATTATATAATAATATTGTAGGAGGTACTTTTTTTCAATCAGTGGATATTTCTTTTAAATAATTCGTGTGACAATTATTCAAAAATGTTCAGGTATATTGACATGTTTTTAAAAAAGTATTAAAAATTTGACAAATATAAAAAATAGGATATAATAATAGTGTTGTTATAACAATTTTTATATCTTATTTATTACAACCTATGAATAAAACAAAGCTTTTTGCAGTCATTGGTGCTGCGGGAATGGTAACTTCATCTTTTATGCCTGTTACAATGGCAGCTAATGATGCAAGTCAAACAGAATCTTCTGATATTAAACTTGAACTTGAAGCTGGAGATTTGACTATTGAAGCAAATCAAGCTGAATTAATTCTTACAAAAGATGGAACAAAAAACGGAGGAAACTGGAGTCCATCATTTAAAGAACAAGAAGTATCTGGAACATTTGAATCAACATCAGAAGATGGAATTACAAAATATCCTTTTGTGGTAAAAGATCTTAAAGGAAGTTCAAAAGGATATTACACAACTGTTGAAGTAAGTGATATGCAAAATCAAGATGCAAACTGTACTTCTGCAAGTTGTACAATCCCTGCAAGTAATGTATATTTTACAGCTAATGGAAAACAAACTGCAGATGGAGCTGAAAATCCGGAAGTAAAAATTAATGCAGAATTATCAAATAAACAAATTAATGATGCAACAACGTATTTTTATAGAAAAGCAGATACAACTCCTGGAATTATTGGAGAATATGGAAGTGAACCAACAGTTCTTGTAAAAATCCCTGGAAATACTCCTGCAGGAACTTATAAAGGAACTATCACATATACTCTCTATGATGGAGAAGATTTTGATGTGAATATTAATGATTAATTTCTCATACATTAATCCTAGTAAAGGGCGATTTCTGTATGGTAAAGAATCTTAACATATTTTCTAAAAAAGGCTCTGTAGAGGAGTCTTTTTTTTGTTTTTATCATCTTTAATCTTGGATAAAATGGGGAAAAACTTTCACTTTTTTGTCTGCAATTTGATAGGACTGTACAACGATTTCTTTCATATATTCAGAAGGAACTAGGTGGAGATTGATGGATTTCTTTAGCACTTTTACGAGTCCTTTCATTAAAAGGTATTTTCATCGTGCAAAGAATTTTTTGATTCCCTTTTGCTGATCGAGAAAATTTCTCATGGAGAGGGGAGTCTTACAGGATTTTACTTCAAAAAGAGCATGAGGATAGGGATAAAAATATCAAAAATCATGGTACATCATCCAGAGCTCAGACTTTTTTTCTTTTTTTTGGTATTCAGCAGCGGCTTCAACGACTCCTTTCCCAAGTCAACGAAGAAGAGAATGAAATCGGATAATATCGGGTTGTTCTTTTTTTAAAAAGTTTTTAAATCTGATTTTACTCCAGAAATTGAAGGGAGAACTGAGAATTCATCGATAACGGATGAGTTTTCCTAAAAATCAAGGTTTATTTTCATTCCCCCACAAAAGAACCGTGTAATCAAGAGTTTCAAGATATTCTTTTGCTTCGTGTAAGTAGGTTTCGATTCCTCAAATTTTATTGATAAAATCGCTGACAAGAACTATTTTGAGAGGATGGTTTTCTTGAGTTGAATTTTTAGATTTTTTTTCTTGTTGTCTTAAGATTTCGCTTAATTGACAAAAATTGAGATATCGCGTATTTTTTGAATATTGATCCATGAGAAGAGTAATCTCGTATTGGTAAGTTTCTTTTTTCTCTTGAAGTTCTTCTTTCGAAAGACTACAGATTTTTGTAATGGCGGAATAAAGTCTTTTTGCGGTAGTATCTCCTTTAAAGGTATAAAGATTACAATCACTAAAAATAAAAGGTTCCATCCCTCATTTTTTATATCAAATTACAGGAATTCACCGAGAAAGGGCATTTAATGCAGAAAGTCAAAAGGTTTCCAAAAACTCTGAGGGCATTAAACAATAATCGATATTAGAAAGATATTTTTGAATCGTAGAAAGTGGTTTCCGTCCAAAAAAATGGATTCTTTGATCTGTGAGTTCTAAAATCTTATTTTCAAAACTTCCTGTTCCAAAAATGAAAAATTCACAATCTAAGTCAGACTTTTTAACTTTTTGTAATACTTCTATTAAAGATTCTATCCCTTTTTCTTTTTCCAATCTACCATAATAAAGAAATCCTACCATTCTTCCCTCCAAAAAATAAACAATTCCCTTATAAGAAAAATTCTGAAAAAAACAAATCGAATTAATGCCTTCATTTTTTTGCTTGATTTTTTCTTATTAAATCTCTAAAAAAGAAGAGATAAAAAATCTGATTTTATTCTTTTTTACCTTAAAAACGATGAAAAACATCAAAATCGTTGTTAAAATTCTGACTTTTTTCTCTTTTTTCTTTTTAGGGATTGGAGGAGAATATCTTTCTGCTCATCAAGAAATTCTTATCGAAGAAAGAGGAGGAAAACCTATTAGAGTGATTAAGGTAATTCTTGATGGAGAGCATTTTGTAGTTTCTTCGATTGCTAATGTTTGAGGAGAAACTTTGACTCAATTAATGAAGAAAGTTGGTGGAACCTCTGCGATTAACGGTGCTTTTTTCTGCCCGAAAGATTATTCAAGTTGTGGAGGAGAAACTTTTTCTCGTTATGAAAGGGTTTTTATGGGAGAATGAGAAACTTTTTCCATGTTTCGACCGGATACGAGTATCAGAGGTTTGTTCGGATTTGAGCAGAATGGAGATCCATTATTTGTGCAAAATAAAATCAGCGACCACGATATTGGATTAGAGAATAATATCAATAGCGATAAAATTCATGATCTTTGGTTTGGGATTTCTAATTTTCCTATTTTACTTATTGAAGGAGAAAATGTTACTTCTGGGGCGAGTAATTATATCGATAGTAAAATGACGGGAAAATCTAACAGAAATTTTATCTGTTCTACAGAAGATGGGAAAACGATTTATATGGGAGTTGTAGGATTGATAGGGATTCGGGATATGGCCGATTATTTGAAAAATAATTTTGATTGTTATAATGCTTTATGGCTTGATGCTGGGGCAAGTTCTGCGATGATTTATGACAATAGACTTTTATCCCAAGGTTCTAGAACTTTAATCACTGATGCCTTTGTAGTTGTTGATAAAGAACAATTTCTTCAAAATCTTTGATGAATCAAACCAAAGCATCCTGCAAAATATACTCCAGAATATACTTTAACAAAGCAAGATGAACAATTGATTCATCTAATTTTGAGTCTTATAGAACAAATTATTCAATCTCAGGAATCAACAAAAACAGAGTTGATTAGTATGATTCGTAAAGCAATTCCTAAACTTTCTCTTAGAAAGAAGACGATTTTCAATCAAGTCTTGATAGATTTGTTTACAATTAAAGAAATAGATTAAAAGTCAGACTTCTCCTCTTTTACTTATTGTTTTTACTTTATGGATACGATTCCGCAGATTTGAATGGGAACTCGAGGATTACAAGGTGAAGAATGTTATCGTACGATAAGAATGGGACTTGAACTCTGATATCAAATGATTGATACTGCAGAACATTATCAGAATGAGAAAGATATTGGGCATGCTCTTAAAGATTCTTGAATTCCGAGGGGAAATATATGGATAACGACAAAAATCCGAAAAGAAAGTTTTGGAAATATTTCATTTGCCTGTGAAAAAAGTTTGTCGAACTTAAAAACTAATTACCTTGATCTGCTTTTGATTCATCGACCAACAGGAAATCTTGATGAACATCATCAGATTTTTGAGCAGTTATTGTTTTTAAAAAAACAAGGGAAAGTAAAAAAAATCTGAGTTTCTAATTTTACGATTTCGCAGATTCAGGATCTTATTTCTGTTTTTTGAGAAGAAGTATTTGCAAATGAGATTGAATTCCATCCTTGTCTTTCTCAAGCTAAAATGTTTCATTTTTCCGAAGAACATCACTTCCACATTATTGCCTATTCTCCGTTTGGACATGGGCATTTATTTCAACTTCCAGAATTACAAAGTCTTGCACAAAAAAGTTGATATTCTCTTTCTCAAATTTGTTTGTCTCGACTTCTTCATCAAGGAGTTATTGTGATTCCCAAAGCAAGTTCACAGAAAAATCTTCAAGAAAATTTGCAATCATTGCAATGTTCTTTATCCGAAGACATTCTCCAAGAAATAGAGTTACTTCCCAAAAATTATCGTTATTTGAATCCTCCATTTGCTCCTCAATGGGATTAAAATATATCACAAAAATATTGTTTGTCAACCTAAAATACATTCTTTTATGAATATTTAAGGGGTATTTTTGCATTTATCATGTTTCAGATTATAATAGAAATAGTTTATATTCTAAAGATGTAACTATTCTATGGAACAGCAAAATTTCAAAGCATTACTCAATAAAGCTATCTTACAATCCGATATTGTAAAGATTTTTGATTATCTTTTGACAATTGCTGTAGAAGAGTGAGCTTCAGATATCCATGTAGAACCTTTTGAAAACTACTGTAGAATTAGACTTAGAATTGATGGAGTTTTACAAGAATTGGTACAATATCCTAAAACTTTTCATGATAGTATTATTTCAAAATTTAAAATTGAATCAGGGCAAATGAGGCCTGACGAAAAAAGAATTCCTCAAGATGCCAGAGTATCTGCTATTACAAAAACCAATAAAGAAATCGATCTCCGTGCCAATACTTTGCCAACGGTTTGGGGAGAAAAGCTTGTAATGCGTATTGTGGATAAATCAAAAAGGATTCCAGACTTAAAAGAACTTTGACTTGAAGGAATTAACTGACGTATTCTTGCGAAAAACCTTGATCATCCAAATGGAATTATTCTTAATACTTGACCTACAGGATCCGGAAAGACAACGACACTTTATTCTTGTCTAGCAAATGTAAATAAAATTGAAGTGAATATTACTACTTTTGAGGATCCGGTGGAAAATAAAATGATGGGACTCAATCAAGCTCAGGTAAGATCTGATATCTGATTTACTTTCCTTTCAGGACTTAGATCTGCTTTGAGACAAGATCCAGATATTATTATGGTGTGAGAAATTCGTGATAAAGAGACTCTTGAAATGGCGATGGAATCTGCGATGACCTGACATTTGGTATTTTCTACTATCCATACCAATTCAGCCGTAGAGACGATTACTAGAGTATTTAATATGGGAGCTGCTCCTTTTATGCTTGCAGGTACTTTTAACCTCGTTATCGCTCAAAGGCTTTGAAGAAGAGTTTGTACTCACTGTTTACAGAAAATTTCTATTAAAGATACTGAAAAATTTGAAATTGCAAGAAATACTCTTCGTAAATTTGATAAGGAACTTTTGAAAAAAGAACTCCTTTTGAGAGGAATTACTCAAGAACAGCGAAATGATTTCTTTATCAATGGATATATCAATCACGGAACATGAGTAGATCCTGCAACTTGAGGAGTATGTCCCTTTTGTAACGGAATGGGATATAAAGGAAGAGTCTGATTTTATGAGATGATGGATTACACTGATGAAGTAAAATCAATGATTCTTGACGGGAAATCAGCTTTTGAAATTTGAAATTATGCACTTTCAAAGGGAATGATTGACCTTGAAAGAGACGGAATTTTAAAAGCAATAGAATGACAAACTACTATTGATGAAGTCTATAGATTCGTAAAGGTAAAAAATATCTAAAAGAAAAAGTCTGATTTTTATTCTCTTTTAAATAAAAACAAAAAACGATGCTTGAAAATTTTGGAGATAAATTAAATAATATCTTCCTTAGCCTTCAAAAACCCCCATTGGATAAGAAGGTGAATTTTTTCAGATTATTGGCAGTGTGTCAAAAAGCGGGGCTTTGAATTAGAGCATCTCTTGAATCTCTCCAACAGGGAGAAGATCATAAAGGACTTTTATTGATTTTATCTGGACTTATTGATTCTTTAACGCAAGGACTTAATCTTGCTGATGCTATGGCAAAATATCCTTATTTTTTCAATACTGATGAAATTGAGCTTCTTAGATCTACGGAAGTTACCGGTAATATGTCTGCCGTATTGGAACAAATTGCTTCTAGTTTGGAAGAATCTCAACAAATTAATGCAAAAGTTAAAAAAGCACTTACTATGCCTGCTATTGTTCTTTGTTTTACTTTTGTAGCGGTTGTGGTACTTTTGATTTTTGTATTACCAACGATTATTCAGATGTATACGAGTGTGGATGAACTTCCTGGGATTACTCAATTTATGCTTAATGCTTCAGATTACCTCAAAGCCTATGGAATCTTTTGGGGAATTGGAATCGTATTTGCTGTAGGACTTTACAATATGCTATATGATAATGCGCTAGCTTTTAAAATCGCTATAGATTCCTTAATTCTTCAAATTCCTGTCGCTTCGGATATTGTAAGGATGTATTATATCAGTAAATTTACTTCTTTGCTTGCTCAATTCTATGCGGCATGAGTAAGTCCTGTAGTATCTTTTAAGATGCTTTCCGATATTTTTGAAAACTTTCAATATAAAAAAAAGATGATAGAAGTCAGAAACTCTATCAATGCGGGATTTTCCATTTATGAATCTCTCGAATGATCTGATTTGTTTGATCCGATTCTTGCTCAAATTATTCATGTTTGAGAAGAGACTTGAGCATTAACGGATGCTTTAGCAAGGATTGCACCTTTTTATAGCAATTCGCTAAAAAATTCTATCGATGCTTTTATGGGTGTTCTTGAACCTTTATTGATGGCTTTCATTGCCTGTATCGTTGGAGTTCTTTTAGGAGCTATTTATCTCCCAATGGCAGATATGGTAAACCAAATCGGATAATTTTAAATTATGTTCAGTACTATGAGAAAAATTTTTCTTTGTATTTCTTTGATGATGATAGGAATGAATCTTACTTCTGCATCTTCATTGGTGTATGGTCTTCTTGGAAGTCATATTGAGATTGGGCTTCATGAGGCTCGTATCGATATTACGGACTCATCCTTGAAAGGTCAGATTTCTTCTTTTTCTTGAAATAGTTTGATTTCTGAATTGGATAGGGCTAAAACCGTTGCTCAAAGAAGAGAAATTTTGAAAACTTATATTGGAGTCTGTCGTAATATTTCTTTTCAAGCGGAGAGATTGATGGCTCAAGAAGATCAAGAGTATCAGTTTTATCAAAATGAAATATCTCAATGTGAAACAAATCTTTCCTATTATAATGAACAATTTTCTCTTTTGATCAATCAGTGGAATTTAGAAAAAGCACATGAATATTCTTTAAAAATTGCAGATATTAGAGCTTGTATTGCAAAAAATACGGTTTATCAAAAAGAACATCTTTCTTATTATCATTTTTATCAAAATCAGCTTTCTAATGTTCCTAAAAAATGCGATTATTTAGAAAATAATCAGGATAAAATTGCTCAATATTATGAGATTATGAAACCTGATTTATTGAGGGAACTTTACGATATTTCAATGACTCTCCAAGTAAATTTTGGAAAGGGAAATGAATAAGATGGTATTATAGGAGAAATCAGTATTTTTTGATAAGCTTTTTTACTTCTTCGCTTAAATCAGGAAAGATAGGTTTGATTAATTTGAAAAATCTATTCACAGCACTATTAAATTTTCCCAGTTTTATGATCGACTCTAGATTTTTGGGGTTATATTGTTTTTTGTGTTTTTTGAGGGTTTTGATGATGAGATTTTCGATATAGGTTGAATTACTTTTATCAAGATTATAAAGAGATTCAATGATTGATAACTCCATGTTTGCATAGGGGAGTAATCCTCATGGACTTTGGATTTTTTTTGTATTTTGAGTGAAGGTTGTAAAAATATTTTTTCCCTTTACTTCATATTTTTTGAAAAGAACTTCTTTTTCGAAAATGACTATTTCTTTAGCTTGCTTTTTTTTGTTACATATAGTAATCCTTTCAGGAATGTCGGGAATAGTTCCTTGAAAATTAATCTCTAGAGCAGTGATAGCTCCTATATATCGTTCATTATTACAATATTTTTTACAATGTTTTTTGAGAAGTTTTCGATAGAATTGTTGTTCAAGTTCGTATTCATTGAGTTCTTTTTTGGGATTTTTGATATAAAAAAATTCTTTTTTAATACTCCATAAAATGTCTTTATTTTTTAGGAGGTGAATGATTTTGTAAAATTTGCTATCTGAAAGGGGAGTGGAAAAATGATTTTGAAGGAGATTTTTTAATTCAGATATTTCTATAATTTTTCATTTTTTTGTAGAAAGTAATTCGATTATTTTTTGTATGCTATTTTCTGACATGGTACTTTTAAACTTGTAAAATAAAGTGTAAAATTAGAATAATTTTTCTAGTAAAATTTATATAAATTATCCTGTAAAAATCAAATGTTTTTTCTATTGCAATTTTATATTATAATCGTAAAAAGAAGTCAGTTCAGAAAAAAGTTCAGAAATTTTATCTTTTATCTCGCTCTAAAATGGGTAATCAAGGTTTGCTTTTGAATGTAGAATCTCTTACAGAGAGAAATGTATCATGGGATATGGTGAAAGCAAATTTTGTGGAAATGGGAAATAATCAATATCAGGTTTTTTTAGAGGTGAGTACCAATAAATTTCTGCTTAATGTTTCTAAGGATGATTATGGAATGGAAAGTTTTGAAGTGGTAGCAATTAAATGATTTGTAGAATTGACTACAAGAGTTTTGGCTCTTTTGAAAAAGTTGGTTAATCATCTTTGGAATATGATTGATTAGAATTATAGAAAAATCTGGATATATAATCAGGTTTTTAGATCTTTTTTTGAGGAAGTGATGGCGGAGATTGATTTTTTGATTGAAGAATATAATAATAATCCTGTGAATAATTTTGCTATGCCTGATGCTACGATTTCGAGACATGAGGGAAATTTTATTTGTTGAGATGATATTACGGTGTATCTTCAAATTGAAGGAGATGTTATAGAAAAAATGACTTATGACGGGAATCCTTCAAATATTACAATGGCAGCTTCTGGATTGTTATCTGAGTTGATTGTTTGACAAAAAATTGATGAGGTAATGACCTGGAATTATGATACGATGATTGAAAATGGCTTTGAAGTCTCTCCTAAAAGAAAAAGAGCGGCAGTTATTGCTCTACTTGCTGTAAGAAATGCAATTCATCAATTGAGATGAGATAAAAATGAAAAATGAGAAATTCTTGAAGAAGATTTTGAAGATTTGTTAGATGATTAGTTTGGGGTACTTTCTCCGAAAAAAATATTTTTTTTGGTGTTTTATCTTGAAAAATGTAGACAAATTATTATATATGTCTATGTGTTTATTTTGATGTCTTTAGGATATGAAATTACTTAGAAATTTGGTCTCTAATATTTTAATATGTTCAGGACTCTTGTTTCTCTTTGCTTATTATGAATTTTGAATAAAAATTTCTATTCAAGATGTGTCTATTTCTCAGTGGAGTTTTTCTGTGGATACCATTGTATCTCTCCTTATTGTCTTTGGAGTTTTAGGATTTCTCTTTTGGGTGATCAATAGTCCTGTAAAGAAGATTTTGAGTATTTTGACGATTCCGGTTAATGTCTTAACTTTAGGACTTTTCTCTTTACTCTTAAATGTTTTGGTTTTCTATCTTTTTCAATATATTGCTAATACTTATATCGTAGGGGTTACTGTTGATCTTTGAGAATTTGGAGTTCGACAGGATTTTCTCAGACTTCTTATTCTTTCTTTAGCAATGTCGATAGGAATCACAGTTTTAAATAAAATTCTTTAAATAAAAAACATTTTTTAGTTTATTTATTGGGTAAATTGATGAAACATTTTACTATTACGAGAGATAAGGCTGCTGAATTGCTTTGAATTTCTACGAGAACGATTGATAGATATATTAAATCTGGAAAATTGTGATATAAGAAGGTTGCAAATAAAGTTTTTTTGGCAGTAGAAGAAGTTGATGCTTTGAAATCAGAGTTTGCAGTTTTACATCAAGAAGTTTCCACTGAACTTATTAGTGAGGCAGATTCTCAGACTGTTGTTCCTGTTTCTAATGGAGCTCCAGCGGTAAAAACTTCTGTAGATACTGCAGCTATTTTGGATAGAATGGATAAATTTTCTTTGATGCTTGTGGAGAAAGATAAGAATATTGAAGAAAAAAGTAAACTTATCAGAGTGATGCAAGCGAGAATTTCTGAATTGGAAACGAAGATTCAATCAATGATTGCTTTACCTCAATATAACGAGGAAAAACAGGCAGCAATTGAAGAAAAAAAGATGCTTGAAGAAAAATTGGAAATGTTGAAAGAAAGATTGAAAGAACAAGAAACAAAAACTTATGTCCTTGTTGGTTTTGCAGTTGTACTTCTTGCAGTTACGGTATTTTTATGGAAAATGAGTTCATAACTTATTTGATGGGTGGAATTTTATGGAAAATATGGGAAAAAATATCGATGAGTTCTCTTCTCTGGGCGATAAATTTCCCATTTTTTAATCGATTTTTAAATTCATTATTGGTAAAATTGATCATGTATTGGAGTCCTTTTTTATCGAGGCAAGGATAACTTTCGATCGCTCCAAGTTTTAAGATGAAGATATTTTCGCTGTAAAGATCTTCGATTCCTTCGAGGATTTTTTTGTATTTCTGAGGATAATATTTTTTGATCGTATATACAAGTTTATTGTAATAATCTCCGTTTACTTTCGGATATTTCCCCATGTAAGCATTCGCTAACTGATAATATCTATTGATTTCTTTTTGAGTGAAAAATCCGTAATCAACGGTATTATCTCGGTCTCCGATGAAAAAATTTTCGATTCCAAATCTATTTAAAAATTTATGCCAAGCTTTATAAGACCCTTTCCCATTGATATTGACGAGTTCTCGTTTCCCAATGATGTCTTCCCAACCTGGTTGTTCTTGAAGCCATTTGAGATAATGATAAAAGAAATATAAGTCTGAATCTCCTTCTACCATGATAATTTTATTGACGAAAAAAATCTTCGAGATGTTTTCATATTTTAGGATATGAACAAGTTTAGCATCTTCCAAATAAAATTTGATTTGTGGAGTATAAATATTGGTTTTATTTTCTTTCCTTACAAATCTATATACATTGGTGATATTTGTTTCATTGATAAAGAGAGCAGAATAAGTCGAAAGAAAAATTTGGATTCCTCGTTCTTTGCTGATATTATTTAAGAAAATAGATAATTCCTTTTGGAGTTGGGGATGAATGTGGAGTTCCGGTTCATCGATGATGATAAATCCATTTTTGAGATCGTTTCCAAAAATAGCAAAAATAATAAGAAGAAGGGATTGTTCTCATGAACTTAGATCTGAAAGAAAAAAAATATCTCCATTTTTATCTCTCAGTTTGATACTGATTTCTCCTTGTGCGAAGTCAATAAATGGTTCTTTGTGGAGAAATCTAATTAAATTTTTCGATATATTTTGTCGAAATTCAGATTTATATAATCTTTTTTCTTTATTTTCTGAACGTTCTTTTTTTCATTGCAAGAGGTCTTCTTGGGTGTTTTTATTGATGATATTTCGAATCTTATTTAATCCTCTGTAAAATCATTCCATGTTTTGAGTGTTCTTGTCTCTCTGTTGGAAGATGTATTGGTCAAATTCGAAAAAATTATTGAAATAGGGGAGTGTGGTATTGCTTCTGTTCCCTGTGAGAATGGAAAAACTATTTTTCAATTGGTATCGTTTTCTCTCGTGATTTTCGATCTCGTTATGAATGGTGATGAGAATATAAAAAAGTTCTTGATGAGTGATACATTGAAGAATAAATTTCTCTGTTGGATTGAATTGGGCATAATCGAGGATAAAATTTTGTTCTTTTTCGGAAAAAGTTGCATTGATCTTGAGATATTTATATTCTTCCATGATTTGATAAAGACTATGTTTTTCAAAATTAATCTCTAAAGAGGAATATTTTTTGATCATTTCATTGATTTCTTTGTAGTATTTGCAGGCAAATCCGATATTTTCGTAATCATTTTCAAAAAGTTCGATCGTGATTTCTATTTCTGCTGGGAGATTTTTATATCCTCTATGTTTATTGAGTCATGAAGTTTTACTTGGTAATAAGGAAATCATGTTTTTGTAGTCAGACTTCTTCTCTTTTTTTTCTAAAGCTTCTGTATCAAAGGTAAAATCAAGAATCGTATTTTTAAAAAATTGGTTCAGAATATTGATAAAATTACTTTTCCCTGATCCATTTGCTCCGATGAGAATATTCATTTCATGATCTTCTCCTGAGTTGAATTGTACTCATTGACTGTTTTCGATGTCTTCAATATAGGGGAAACTCATTAAGTTAGAAATTTTCACTTCTTTAATTTTCATTTTTGTTTTTTGAGATTTAAACCTTCTGTTAATTATATAGGTTTCTGTAAAAAAATGCAAATAAAAAAGCCATGACTTAGCATGACTTTTCTCTTAGATTTAGAATGGAAGATCTGTGTCTGAAGATCCTGAAGATACTGTTTCTCCATTTCCTTTTTCAATAACATCTACTTTTCGAGCAGAAATAGAGTTGTACCATCTTCCATTGTATTCTCTTGCTCTTGGATTTATGTAAACTTTTACTTTGTCTCCTTTTGCGATCATCTTTGCGACTTCAACTTGTTTTTCTCCAAATTGTTCGCAAACAACAGCATTTTTTCGTTCTCTATCAGATTCTTCTTCGACAACGAAAGTAACTTTTTGGGCGTCTCCCTTTGATGTGGTTACTGTTTCGATTGCTCCCATCACAGTAACAATTCCTTCGAATTCCATACGATATAATTTATATAATATAAATACATCTAGAGAGTAGTTTTTTTTTGTACTTTTACAAGAGATTTTTGAAACTTTTTTTTGAAGGCTTGAAAACTAGGATTCTTGATCCAAGAAATCAAGGAGTTGATCTCGAAGGGGAGTTTTAAAATGTCCTACTTCTTCCTTTTGATATTCTGTTTCTTGTTTTCTAAGGCTGAGAATGTATTCTAATTTCTTCCCTGTAATTTTTTGTCCTGCAAGACTTTCTCGATTTGGATACCCATCTAATCGATCGAGGTAAGAAGTATTTCGGTGCATACAGTAATCATTTTGATAAGTTCCCTCTAAGGTACCATTGGTACAAAGTCTGATTTGGACTTCGCAAGGATAATCATTAAATCCATTTTTGTGTCTGTAGGCTTTTACAAATTGTCCATGTTTTACCTTTTCTCCTCGAGGAGCTACACAATTACTATGATGAAAGGTTTCTTGTTCGACTTCAGGTTTCTCTTTAGAAAGGGTAGATTCTGATTTGCTATAATCTGTATGTTCGTGAACGGGTTCTCGATCAAGGACTTCTTCTACTCCATGTTTATTGGTAGGATAGTTTTCTTCAGTGTAAAGTGGTTGTTTTTCTGGTTGGATGATATCTGATTTTTCATTGGTATGATAGGCAACGAAAGTCTTTTGGTAATAGGTATATTTGGTATTTACTTTACAAGATTTTTCTTTGAAAGTTCCTGATAATTTCCCGTCATAGCAATATCTTCTTTCCAAATTACAATCATCATAACTATTAGGATCTTGTTTATAAGCTACGACACTTTCTCCGTGATCAATAGTATATCCTCGTGGGGTTTTACAAGATTTATAACTTTTAATGATATGAACTCCCACTTCTTTGCTTTTTACATCAATATTAGGTGGTTCTTTGAGAAGGTATCTTCCGATATCGCGATATCTTTTCCCCACTAACTCTTTCTCCTCTGATTCTGATTCAGACTTTTCCTCTTTTTTTTCTTCTTCCTGGTCTTCTGGAGTATAAGTTTGGTTACTATTGCTAATCTTTTCTCTTAGTGTCGTGAAAAATCCTTCAATCGCTCCTGAATAATGTTCTTCTTCCCCTTCTTCATTTTCTTCGTCATCAGGGAGTGTTTTTAATTTCTCAATGGTTTCATCTGCAATCTCTTCATTAAGATACTCTCGATTTTGTGCTGCTCCGTGGATGTCTTTTGCAAAGATATTGTACTTTTCACCAAATTGATCAAAAAAATAAAAATCTGTCTCCTTAGGGGTGTTTGGAGTTTCTTCAGGTTGAAATTCTTCATTGCTGTTTGGATGGAATTGGAAAAAAAGGATCAATCCAAAACAGAAAATAAGACTATAAATTGCATAATTGAATTTATGTCTCAGAGGGGTTGTTTTCGCTTTTTTCTTGAAAAGTATTGAATGAGATTCATTCATGAATTTCTTTCAGATTTTTACTTTTTGTTTTTTTTCGGTGATTTTTTTCATTGGTATCATGAGAAAATAAAGAGTTTTTATGAATTTCTTTTAGGATCATAACGATAGATTTGTACCTTTTGTGGTTCACTAGGATCACTTAAATAACAACTCATAGTTGGAATGTTAGTTGGCTTTCTGTCCGGTCCCATGATCCTTTGTATGGTATCTGATACTCGTTCTCCATGAATGTAACATGCCATATGTTGAGTTCGACCATGTTTGCTTTCAAAACGTGGTCGTACTGCCATATCTCAATCTTTTGGTTTGTATCATCATGCATAAGGATTTTTTGGGTTTACATCATCTCTATAAAAATAACAATGCATTGCTTTTAGTTTTTCTTCATACCCATTATAATCTGTATTCTCTGGAGGGGGTAAGTTTATGAGGCGAGAAAGTACATTGTAGGCTCATGTTGTACATACACCTTTATATTCATTAATTCATCGGGTACATTTACCTTTTGTATCTGATTGATATGTAGCTCCATTCAAGATATCTTGCCATACTTTTTCCACATGTTCTTTTGAAATATATTCATTTCCTTCTTGAACACTTTCTCTTTGTTGTCTTTGTTCTTGTCTTTGTTCTTGTCTTTGTGGAGGTCTTGGATTTCCTCTTGGTGGATTTTGTTGACCATTGTTTACCTTTTGCTGAAGTCTTTGTGAATCTTCTGCTGTTCTTTTTGTAACTCCAATAGTTTCACGAAGTTGATTTAATTCTTCATTTGTTGGAATGATATGTTCTACATCATATCTCATTCTCATGCTGATGATCTCTTTTTTGAAAGTATTTACTCTATCAATGAGCTCTGGTGTTACAATGAGTTTCCCAAGAAAGTTTAATCCTACAAAGTTGGTAATATCATTTTTTATACTTTTACTTGTTAAGGAATCTCTGATTCGTTTTTTGAGGGGGTTGATGGTTAGATTTCCAAAAAATCATGCAATAGAAAAATCCTCCTTTCTTAATGAATCCAGAAATCTCTGTGTTTCATTGGTGATAATGGTATCAAGTTGTGTTGTTTGATGTTCAGAGAATTCTGGCATTGATGAGGTAGAGGAGGTAAAAACGGAAAGGATTATGCAGCTTGTTTTCATCCTCGGTAAGTAGATTCAGATCCACACATTTGATTAAGGTATTTTATATACAAAGATCCTGTATTATTATTTTGGTCATTTATTGCATCATCATGAAATTTACTATTTCGATCATCTTGATTGTCAAGTCATGGAATCCATCAGAAAGAACCACTTGCTGATACGAGAGTAGCGGGATACTTTTTTAGATCTTCATATAAAGTAGGACATTTTTCCTCTAAAAAAGCTTTATAAAAAATATTTGTTCATCAAAATTTATTTGTTCATAATCAATCTGTATCTATATCAAATGCATTGGATCATGAACGATCGATTGCTACTCAAAATCTAAAAGGATAAGGTTCAGCTCCTCTATGGTTGTAATTATATCTAATATAATTTGTCATGAGAGCTACTCTTATACATTCTTGAACTCCAGCTTGAGTATTAGAAAATTTTAAATCTAATCCATCTCCCCAATCCTTATCATTGTATTTTCAAAGAGATAGGTTATTAATATTCTTATAATCAATCGGCTTATTTTGTTCATATTTTATTCATGTAAGTTCAATTTTCTGTCAGTATGCACTTATGTAATATGTATCTCCCTCTATTTCTATTTTTGGAGCTCTTTGTGCTGTATTTTCTTTTCCCCATTTTTTTTCTATATCTGTAACGACTGCAATGAAATCATCTTTTAATGGACAATCAAGAACTTCGTCTGAGCTCCATTCTTTTGCTTCCCATAAAGATTTTGTTTGATCATCTGGGTAGGTAAGTTTGTTAAGATAATTTTTAAAAAGTATTAAGTTAGATCAACTACTAATTGTTTTTGCAAATCTTCATAAAGGTGATTTACATAACCTATCTACTGCAGCATATCAAGCAAGTCATCAACTTATACTTCCAGCTGCAATTCATTTTATGTTTCCTAAATATCCTCATATTAATCATCCAATAGTAGCTCCTCCAGTCGCTCATGCAACTTTTTTAAAAAATAAATTATCATCATGAGATAAGATATCACCTTGTGTTCCATCACTAAAAGTAAATTGAATGTCATCTTCTCATTCTCAAAGACTAAATGGAGTGTTGTTTCATCATCTTCCTTTTCCAATACTTTTTAAAAAGTTAACGGTATTAGCAGCAAAGATAAGTTCTGCGTAATCTCCGAATTTTGGTTCAGGCATTCCTTTTATTATTTTCTTTTCTTTATCAATTTCTGTACTTTCTCCATAAGAAGTAATAGTGTGTGTGTCTTCATTATATTCTATCCCATTAAAGTTTCTATTAAAACTCTCTCCATTATCATTTAATCCATTCGTAACCTCTGATGAGATATGATCAATTGCTTCATTAAAATCTAAAGGTTTTCAATTCTCAAGTCAGATTGCTTCTTTTATTCGCCATCGTCATTCTCAAAGCTTCTCTGTACACCAGTCTAATACGGAACTTCATTTATTTTTTATTCGATCTCGTCATCCTCAAAGTTGCTCTTTACACCAGTTCCATACAGCACTTCATTTATCTTTAGCCCAGTCTACGGTTTTTCTTGTAATTTCTGTATGATCATAAAGATATTTGAGTCAAAGTCATCATGCGACAGCTCATCAGATTACTCCAGCTATTTCTCCAAATCTTCATCGAAATCAAGGCTTATTTTTGTCTTTTGGTTGTGTTTCTTGTTGTTGTTCTTCTTCTTGCTTTTCTCCTCATTTTCGCCATTTTTTTATCCTTTTAAAAAGATTTCGTCCTAGAACACCAGCTATTGCTGTTCAGACTACCGTTTCTGCAACTGTAGCAACGTTTCCCGCTGTTGATGAGTCTCAGTTCTTTGGTGCTTCTGGTAAAGCTCATGCTCCTTGAGATGGTGATGCAGGATCAGCAGTTGCTTTAATAGAATTTGCTAAAGAAGCTACAGCTTTCTCTCCTTCTTTTTCGAGCTGCTTTATCGCCTCCTGCTTCTCTATTATGAGTTTTTGTAATTTTTCTTTTTGCTCTTTTTCAAGCGTTGATTCTTTGATCTTTTGTGAAAGTTCACCTAACCCATTTAGTGTTTTACAACTTTCAATAGATTTTTTTAAATCTTTCATGAGTTCTTTTGCATCATTGTTTGAAGGCATTTCTGGAGCTCCAGTTGGCTTTTTGTTTTTTACCATTATTAAAAAAGATAAGAAATAAAGTATATCTCATTATACTCAGTTTCTCATCTTTTTGCAAAAATGGTCAGACTTTTTAACTTTTTTTCCTTACAATGACTTTGGTATCATCCAATGCACCGAGATCGATTACTTGTAAAGCTTCTTTATCGGGGTAGTATTGCTGGAGGAGATGATATTTTTCAAATTGTTTCAAAAAGTCGTTTTTGCTTGTAAAATCAAAATAGATTTCTTGCTGATTTTCCGTAAAAATTACGAATCTTTTAGAACCAACAAAATACATCAATTGGCTCATTGTTGGCATTTCTTCTTGGATATAATCGATAATCCCTTTTAAATCAAGAAAAGAAATCTGATAGAAAAATCCCGAAAGGCTTGTGGTTCCGGAGAGGTATTGGGGAGTATAGAGGATAAATTTTTCATTTCCAAGTTGCATGGTATCCAGAAGTGGTTCGATCGTCGTTTCTCGAACTCCGTATTTTTTATCCCCAATTTGGAGTCTAAATTCTGGTTCTTGGAATTGTAAATCTAGTCCGAGAGTATTTCCTGTCATCAATTGGTAATCGATATTCTCCAGAAAGGGAGTAATCTTTTGAGCTTGAGAGAGGAGTGAACCTTTGAGGAAATATTGGAACTCATAATAATTCTTTCCTTGAAGTGCTTTACTGAGGAAATCAAAGAGTTCGATATCTTCATAATTAGAGACGGTTTCTTCAGAAAATTCTACTTTTGAGATAAGAAATTCTTCTTTGAGAAAAGCTTTTTTAATCAAAAAATAGAATCCTACAGTTCAGAGTACGATTGAGATGAAACTCCACATAAGAATTCTTTTTGCGGTATTGCTGATGGAAAAAGAAAATTTTGGGAGTGAGATTTTATTGTGTTGTAGAAACCATTTGAGACCTTTTTTTTTCTTTTTCTTTACGAATGGTTTTACGGATACGAGACCTCTAGACATAAAGTGTGTAATATAAAATGAAAGTAATCACAATTCCAAAAAGCATTCATCCTACAACTTCAAAAGGAGTATGTCCTAATCTTTCTTTAAGGGTTTGTTTTTTTTCTGCATTTTCTCCATTATGAGAGAGCACATCATGAAGACTTCTTCTCAATTCATTGAGATATTTGGCATGTTCTCCACTTTGGTATCTTACATTCATTGCATCATATGCTACGATCAGTGAAAAAGTGAAAGCGATAGCGAAATTGACACTATAAATTCCTTCATGAAGCAAAACGATAGTTGTTAAACTACTTGCAATCCCTGCATGAGAAGAAGGAAAACCTCCACTTGTAAAAAATTGAATGAAAGTGAATTTTTTTTGTTTCAAGGAATCGATACAGATTTTTACAATCTGAATAAAAAGTCCAACTCCAAGGGAAATGAGAAAAAAAGGAATTTCTTGGGGAAATTGTTGAAAAAACTCAGAGATGTGTTGTGTGATATACTCAAACATGAACATAGTATGAGATTTAAAACTTTTTTTAAGATATGAAAAACTCTTGAAAATGCAAGGAATATCGTCTCTGATTTTTTGTATAGAAAAAAAAGAGGAAAAGTCAGACTTCTCTTCTTTTTTATTATGAGCTTTGAAGATAGAAAAATTACAAATGAAGTAGATTGAAGAATTAGTTATTTTGAAGTTTTTTTCATTCTTTTTTTTACCTTTTCTGTAATATCATTTTTAAACTCCAGATATTTTCCAGTAGTATAAACAGTGAATTTCCCCTTATATTGTGATAAATATTGTAATGTTTGATGAGATATTGTATTGATATCAAAATTTTCTGGAACTCACAATATTAATTCAGAGCATTGCAGATTTGAAATGTCTGGAAGTGAATTTAAATCATATTTGCATATTTGTAATTTTTTTTTAAAACCATTCAAGTTATTTATATTTTTTATAGATAAATTATCTTGAATACATAGCTTTTCACATTTTAGAGAAGATATATCCGAATCGATGGTAAGATCTATGAACTGTAATTCACCTGTTATATCTGCAATATTCACTATATTATCTTTGTTCAGTTACAGTTGGAGTTACTGATGAAGTTTCTTCTGGTTTTTCTGGCATCTCTTGATACAAAAGAGTGTTTAGATTATTTTTGATATCATCTTTTGATTGTCATTGTTCAATTGCATTGACGATAGCTTTGTATTGTTGAGATTTGTCTTTAAGAGTTTGAAGATCGTTTCATGAAGTTTTATAGGTATATTCTTCTTTACCCTTTTTGATTTTTGGTCTTTTATTGCTTCTCAATATGTCACTTAATTTTTGATCTTTTCTATATTCTCCTTTTTTGAAATGATAAACTCCTTTATCGTCGATTTTCTTATCATCTTCATCGTAATTACCAATAGCTTTTTTGATGGCATCTGCATCTTTGAGTAAGTTTTGGATTAATTGGTTTTGATTGATCTGTTCTGCTCGATAGTCTTCATATTCATTTTCTTTTTGATGAAGTTCTGTATTGAGATCTCTGATGATAGTGTTTAGTTTGTTTTGATCATCAGGAGTTAAAGGAGAGGAATATTTTGAAATATCGATATTTTCTATTTGGTTAATTTGCTCTCTATAATCATTCATTGTTTGAGGAGTTACCGTCTTTTTGATCTCGTCCCAATTTTGATCAAGTCAATTAGCTTGATCTGCTTGTTGTATTTGATCTTTAATAGAAGTATATTCTTCTCAAAGAGATAAAATAGAAGAAGCTCTTTCATAACTCTGTTTTAGCTTAATATATTCTTGTGTTTGATTTTCTTGTGAATTGTTGCTCATTTCATTTAATACAATTCCTGCACATAGATATTTTGATATTAATTCATGATTTTGTGGTGGCTTTCTGGCTTTAAATAGATTATCAAAGCTTGTAGTGAGATCGTTAATAAGTTGATTTACACTTTCTCTTCTTTCAGGATCATCGATACCAGAATTTTGTCCTACTCCGTTTTGATTATCAGATTCTTTTAATAATGCTTTAATCGTCTCATCATTGATCTTTCAGTTGACTTGGATCTTCTCACTATCATCAACAGTGGAGTTGTAGTCTTCTTGAAACTTTCTGAGTGCATCTTTTGTCTTAGGACCATTGATTGCATCGATTCGATCTTTGTCAGTAATAGAGTTTCGCTCATCTTTCAAATCCTGAAAATATCCCTTCGTTCGAAGAAGAGTTTGAACAGCAAAGGTACAAAGTTCTTTATTGGAGTTAATTTCTTGTTGATTGTTAATGTTAGATAAAATATCTCTTGCAGTAGTAACTTTTTTTAAGTTATCTCGTCACTCTTGAATTTTGCTTTGATTTGAATTATCCCTATCGTTTTCAATTAGATTTTGTAATGCTTGTAATTGTCCTCTTATCTCTCATTGGATTTCCGAATCTTCAATAGCTTTTAATTGTGTTTCCATTTGCTTGCTTTTATTATAGATCGTTCTTTTATCAGTATAATATTTGTGATCATCTTCCCAATTTCACGGTGCAACTTTCCCCATTTTTCTTATTTTTTAAAATAATAAAATATCATAAAATTACTACAATTATATCTGTTTTTTTTTTTTTTCAAATTTTCGAAGATTTTTTTGCTATAATCAAGAAAGAAGTTCAATAAAAAAGACATCGAGTGTGATGTCTCTATTTCGTATTTATTACCTCGTTTTTAAGAAAGACTTGGTTCTACATAAGGTAACGTGTCTTTTTTGATTCCCTGGATGATCCTTTGGATACTGAAATCGTTTTTGATTTCGTCGGGAAGTCCTTCATACATTTTGAGAGTAGGGATTACAATATTATTCAAGAGCGTTTCTGGAGATAAAAGATAATCTTTCCCAAATTCTAAACTTTGATTATTTCTATCTTCAAGATGTTGCTTTAACTTATCAAGAAAGTCATTGAAATATTCTTTTGCTTTTGCAGGAGTAGAGACTTTTTCTTTGGTCTCCTCTGTAATTTCAAACGCTTCATGATTTCTCACCATTTCTTCCAAATGAGTCAGCTTTCTTTTCTCTTCTTCAGTAAGATCTCACAAAATATCTTCAAGTTCTTCTCTGGTACTTTGAGTGATAGATTCCACAGTTTCTGGATCCTTTTTCTTTTCTGTTGCTTCGAATTGTTTTTCTTGATCTGGAGTTGATGAAGTTTCTTTATGGATATTCCCCTGATCAAAGTGCATTTTGTTTTTCTTGAAAAATGCTTTCATTACTCTTTTTAAAAGTCCTTTTTTATTGCTTAATGAAATCGTATCGTTGAGATGTTCTTTATTTCGATCATTGATAAAATTTGTTTTTGCATCTTCTCCCACATATCCAAGTTTTCATAAAAGATTTTCGGTAATCTTTGCTTTAAGTCCTTCAGCGGCTTTTTTAGTTTCATTGTTCTCCTCCATAGAGTTCGGGGTTTCAAGATTCTTTTTAGTCATATTATCTATTTGAAAAATAAAATCATTTAATTATATTCTCGATAATCTTTTTTGTCAAATTTGCTTTGAAAGATTTTATTTTGTAGTTCTGAAATGGAAAATTTATCTCGTGCTCTGATTTTTGATTCTGTTTTTGATCCTTATAAAGGGGTTTTGGCCTATGTGAAGGTGGTTGAATGAAGTTTTAAAGCATGAGAAACAGTGCATCTTATTCACTCAAAAACGACTTTTGCACCTACGGAAGTTGGATATTTTTCTCCAGATTATCATAGTGATTCTGAACTTTCTGAAGGACAAATTGGGTATATTGTGACAGGACAAAAATCTGTAAGAGATGTAAAAATCTGAGATACGATTATCGCTTCTCCTGAATTTAAGACAAAAATCGATTTCTCTGATCCGACTTTGCAAGAGTATTTGATCCCAGGATTTAAGAAAGTGACTCCGTTTGTGTATGCGGGAGTCTATCCGATTGATTCGACGGAGTACGATAAACTCAAAGATAGTCTGGAAAAACTTTCTCTCAATGATAGTTCGATTGAATATGAAATGGAGGATTCTGGGGCATTGGGACTTGGTTTTCGTTGTGGATTTTTGGGAATGCTTCACATGGATATTATCAAGGAGAGGCTTCGGAGAGAGTATGGTCTTGACACGATTTTCACGATTCCGACGGTCGTGTATTTGGTAAAATCTAAAAGTCTTTCTATTCCTCTGATTAAAACAGGAAATAATATTAAAAATCTGATTGCTACGGGACTTTATGAATCGGTTTTGAAGGAAGAAGGATACCAACTTCGTCCAGAACAGAAAAAAGAAATTGAACAATTCCGTGGAATCGTTGGAAATATGCTTGAAAATGAAGAATATCAAATGATTTTGGAACTTTTGAAACCTCGAATCGTTGTAAAATCCTGATCGGAAATGATTGATCAAGGTTTGATCGAAAAAATCCGAGAACCGATTGCAGAAGTTGAGATCGTTGGACCAAAGGAATTTGCTGGGAATATCATGGCCATCGCACAAGAATACAGAGGAAACCTCAAAAATATGGAATATTTAGATGAAACGAGAGTTGTTTGGCATTATCTTTTGCCGATGGGAGAAATTATTATTGATTTTTATGATAGATTGAAATCTGCGACGAAAGGATATGCGACGATGAATTATGAATTTAAATGATATGAAAGTTCAGACTTGGTAAAACTTGATATTTTTATCAATAATGAAAAAGTGGAAGCTTTAACTTGGGTGGTTCATAGAGATAAAGCTTATTATCTTGGTCGTGATGTGGTTGCAAAGTTGAAAACTCTGATTCCTAAACAACTTTTTGCGATCCCTCTTCAAGCGGGACTTGGAACAAAGATGATTGCGAGGGAAACGATTCCTGCGATGAAAAAGGATGTTTTAGCGAAATGTTATGGAGGAGATGTCTCCAGAAAAAGAAAACTCCTTCAAAAACAGAAGGAGTGAAAAAAGAGAATGAAAGCTATTGGAAATGTAGAAGTTCCAACAGATGTTTTTGTTAAAATGATTTCAAGAGGGGAGGAGTAAGTTATGGATTTGTCAAAGAAATAGTACCATTGAGAATTTTTTTGACTTCTTTATAGTTGATTTCTTTAGTAGTATTCTTATTCCAAAGATATTTATATAAAGCATCTAAATGTTCGATATTAAGAGAAAATTTTTTCTTTTTGATTGCATTGAGAAAATTGGGTGAAATATTTCCTAATATTTTGAGAATTTTGATTTTCTCTGCTTCTTTTTGTCTTTTTTGTTCTTCTTGTTCTTGTTGATTTCAAGACGAATATTTATGATTAAGCTGTTGAAGTCGCATTTTAATGGCATCTTGTCAAAGATGGTTGATATTGTGAGTAATATTATTTAGTTCGTCTTTATCGAAGAGACATTGAAAGAAATTTTGAGGAGAGATTTTTAACTGAAAAGTTGGAAAAATCTGTAATATGTTTTTATTCGTCAAAAATGCTTTAAATTCTCTAGGATTCCTTTCCCAGCATTCTTTGATATTTAAGTCTTTGGTTTGAAAATCCTCAATCAAGATATCGTGTAATTCGGATTTTATATCCCTAGTGAGCTTATTTCTTTCTTGTTCAAGTTTTTCTGCTATTTTATTAACCTTTTTAGTTTTTTCATCTCCTGAATGATTCGAGGTGGAATTAGAGTCGTCTATATTAGAGTTGTTTACTCAATGGTGAGGTTCTGTGTTCTCTCTTTTGGTAGAGGTTGCTTTTTTGGGTTTATAGATAAGTTTTTGAAGCGTGATAACATGACTGCAAGCCTCTAAAGCTTCTTTAATATTGGTGATATATGAAGAACGATGAGAATTAAAGCAAGTCTCTAAAAGAGTTGTGATATGTAAAGAAAAATCGGATTCTTTAGGATTCGTATTGTCAAATGAAGTTTGTTCCATAGAATAGGAATGAAGATAAAAGTTTTAATAGATTAAAACAAAAACATCATATATATATATCTTAAAGTCAAGAGAAAATGATGATTTTATATAAAATGTTTAACTTGATTTCAGTCAGATTTTTCTTATTATTTCTCTAGTTTTATTTCATGAGAAATTTTCATGACTTTGGTGAAAAAAATGTCGTTTCCTGCATTGCTTTTATGACTTTTATTCCTTGCGGGATGTAATGATGAAGCAGTACAATTTAATGATACGTTAGTGTCAGCTTCCAATAAATGTGAGACATCGATTACTAAAATGTATGATGAAGAAAATTTGGATGATACTCTTTTAAGTTCTGTAATGGAAATTTGTCTTTCTTCTTTGCAGACGGTGGAGAAATTTGAAGTAATTGAAGGGGGAGAAAATTTTAAAGATGAGATTATTCGTTATCTTAAAATGGAAATTGAATATCTTGGAGATTTACAAACTCTTTATCCTCTCCTTCAGAAAGAAGATTTTTCCGAAGATGATATGGTACAATATCAAACTTTAGCGGACAAACTTACTCAATATGAAGCACTAATTGAGGAGAGATTCCCTAAAATTGAAGAAGCTCAGAAAAAATTTGCTGAAGAAAATCATATTATTCTTTCAGGAGAAAAAAATGAATTATCAATGAAAAAATCGTAATATTAAAAGCTCCTTTTTTGAGGAGTTTTTTATTTCTCTAAACGTATTATTTTTTCTTCCCAAATAAATCCTTTTTCGTTATCAAGCTTTGTTTGAAGAGTCCTGAGATCTCCATTCTCGAGTTGAGTTACGTAATCACAAAATAAATCTTCATGGTATGGACAATTTTCTGTTTCTGGATGAATTGGAAGTTCGGGAATTAAAAGTTTCCATTGGTTGTTTTTTAATGTTCGTATTTGATAGGTACTTCGATCGCTTGTAAATTGATTATAAAGAATTCATAGTTCTTCAGCTCAATCTTTATCTAAATCTGTTTTGTTTTCGATGATAGAAATTTGATAACAGTTATGAATTTCAAGAATTGGAAGTAACTTCGTAAAGTAAATGTAACAAGTTCAGGAAAGATTTTTTCGATCTGTGTCCATTGTGATTGTAGTTCACTCTCAGGTACCATCTCCATTATAATCTCATCCAACATATCTTTGTGGTTCTTCTTTATTTCCAATTATTTCTTCACTAGAAAAATGGTTTTTTGTTAGTTCTTTTATTTCTTGGGTTATTTGGTAATTGTAGAGAATTTTTTGGCTGATAAAAATATAACTACAGCAAAGTATACTGATTCAAATGATTTCTTTTCGGTATTTTTTGATAATTAATTTCATGGTGATATTATTGAAATAAAATTGTATTTGAAATTTTTCTCTGTAATAGTATATCTATAAAAGGTTTTTATTTCAAATAAAATGATGGTTACATTGGATGAAGCAGATCAAGTTGAGTATGAAGTATTTCTCAAAGGACTTTCAGAAGAAACGATTATCGGAATTTCACAGGATTTACAAGAGCCTCAATGGATGCTTGATTTTAGACTTCAGGCTTTTAAAACTTTTCAAAAATCTGAAAATCCCTCTTATGGACCTGATCTTTCATCGTTAGATTTGGAAAATCTTGTGTATTATGCTAAACCTAAAAAAGGATTTCAAGGATCTGCTTCTTCACGAGAACAAGTCCCAGAAAAAATCAAAAATGTCTTTCAAAGACTTCATATTCCTGAGGCGGAACAGCAATTTTTAGCAGGAGTAGGGGGACAATATGATTCGACTGCAGTGTATCATAAATTAAAAGAAAAACGAATAAAAAGCTGAATTATTTTCGAGGATATGGCTGATGCTTTGAGAGAGTATCCTGATTTAGTGAAAAAATATTTTATGCAGTTAGTCCCTCCTACCGATCATAAATTTGCGGCTCTTCATGGAGCGGTTTGGAGTGGATGAACCTTTGTCTATATCCCTAAAGGAGTGAAACTTTCCGATCCGTTACAGTCCTATTTCCGTATGAATACCTATGAAGGAGGACAATTTGAACATACCTTGATTGTTTTGGAAGATGAGGCAGAAGGTGCTTATATTGAGTGATGTTCTGCTCCAAAATTTGATAAAAGATCCCTTCATGCTTGATGTGTTGAGGTCTTTGTGGGAAAAAATGCGAAGATGAGATATTCATCTGTGGAAAATCGATCCCTCAATACCTTTAATCTCAATACCAAAAGAGCGCTTGTCGAAGAAAGAGGAGTCATGGAGCGAATTTGAGGAAATCTTTGATCAGGGGCAACGATGCTTTATCCTTGTAGTATTTTGAAGGGGGATTATGCAAAGTCTGATAATATTTCTGTGGTAGTTGCTTCGAAAGATCAAAATCAAGATGTAGGAGCAAAGGTCTTTCATTTAGGAAATTATACTTCATCGAATATTGTTTCTAAATCGATCTCCAAAAGTGGAGGAATCAATACGTATAGAGGAACGGTGTATGTTTCTCCTAAAGCAAAAGGAGTGATTCATTCAACGCAATGTGATGCGTTATTGCTTGATGGGGATTCTGTTTCCAATACGATTCCGACTTTTAAAGTTGAAAGTTCTGATGCGACAATTTCTCATGAAGCTTCAGCAGGAAATATCGATGAAAAGAAGATTTTTTATTTGATGAGTAGGGGGATTTCTTTTGCGAAGGCGAAGTCTTTATTGGTTACAGGATTTATTTCTGATGTCGTAAAGCAACTTCCTCTTGAATATGCGGGAGAATTGAATCATTTGATTGATTTAGAGATGGAGGGGAATGTTTGATAATTTTGACTGTGTTTTGAATTGTCTTATCAGATTATTTACTTGTTCTTCTTTTAGTCAAACTTTTTGTGCGATTTCTTTATTAGTTATATTAATTTCACCCTTCTCTTTTTGAAGTCGTAGTTGATAAACCTGATTTTTTTTTGTTTCTCGTTCTGGATTTTGTCTAAAACAATTTATTCATATGTTTCCATTTGTTTTTAGCTTTTTTTTGATACGAACAATTTGATTTGTGAAGTGTTCTTTTTCTGTTTGATTTGCATTTTTATAATCATCTCATCGAATTTCCAATGCTAGATCTTTATTATCTTTGTTTCAGTTGTACTTAAGAATAGCTTCATAGATTGGTCGTTGTTCATAGGAAAAATTAATTCAGATTTCTTTTTTTCTTTTTTGGTATTTTTGATAGTCTGGAAAGTTCTGTATAATGGTATAAAATACTTTTTTTGAAAATTGTTGTTTTAATTGTTCCACAGAGTATCCTTGTTCCATAAAAGTTTCTGCAAGTGCGGTTTGAGTGTCTCTATTCTTTTTAACATATTCTAAATTAGAAATATTTAAGTTAGTGTAATCTTTGTCTATAGGGGCTAAAATATATTTTGTTGGTTCTTTTTGTTTGAGTTGATATCAATTAATGTAACATCAATAATATCTATCAATATATGGTAAGAGAAAAATTGTTGTATAATCTTTAGCCTTTTCTCATTCTTTTGTGATAATAGAAAAAGGAGAATTCGGAATATTATCCTTGAGGTAAATTTGTAGAGGGGTTCCATTTGATAAAATAAATCCTTTGGGGGATAAACTATAGCGAATAGTTTTTCAGTGATAACTATCTCTATGTTCTCGAAGAAAGGTCTCTTGAGGTAGGATATTTATTTCTTCTAGCATAAATTCTTGTGTAATTTAAATAAAAATATCATATATATATATATCTTAAAGTCAATATAAAATAATAAAAATTAATTGTTTTGTTTTTTTGTTTCTTTTCCCTACTTCCCATGAATACTATTCAGATTTTTTTTTCTTTTTTTAAAAAACTCTGTGATAATTTGCAAAAAGAGATTCTTCCGAATATAATTAGTGAATAGTTTTTATTTCTTTTTTCGAAACATGGATCAGAATTCTCAAGCTCAAATGCAAATGGCATGAGGACAGCAATTAACCCCTGAACAAATCGCACAAATGCAACAGGCTCAAGCAATGCAACAAGCGATGAATGCTTTATTGGCAAATCCTGAACAATATTTGTGATATCTTTTTGATTTGATGATTAGATATAAGAGTTCAGATATTTATCTTACTTATGGAGAAGAACCAACGCTCAGAATTTATGGAGAAGCTCGTAGAATTACGAATCTTCCAAAATTGACGGATGAAGTCTTGGATTGAATTTGTAAATTTATGATGACCGATGAAGATCGAAGAATTTATAATGAGGAATTTAGTTCCGATTTCGGTATTTCTATGCATGGAAGAAGATACAGGGTGAATGTTTCAAGGCAAAGATCTCATTATATGATCGTAGTAAGACTTTTGGAAGAAAAAATTCCAACTATTGATGAAAGAGGACTTCCTCAACTTTTCAAAAAGATTGTCCAAAGAACTAATGGAATTATTTTTGTAGCTTGACCAACAGGATCCTGAAAATCTACGACTTTGGCGGCAATGATTGAAGAAATTAATATGACGCAATCAAAACATATTATTACCATTGAAGACCCAATCGAATATATTTTCGAACCTAAAAAATCCATTTTCGAACAAAAACAATTGGGAAAAGATATTGTAAGTTTTGCTTCTGCGATGAAAGGAGCCTTGAGACAAAGACCAGATGTGATTCTCTTTGGAGAAGCCAGAGATGTAGTTTCCATCCAAAATGCTATTCAACTTGCAGAAACTTGACATCTTGTGATGACAACAATCCACTCAAGATCCGCCGAGCAAACCATCGCAAAAATTGTTTCCATGTTTCCTGCTGATGAACAAGCTCAAATTCGTGATAATCTTGCTGAAAATATGGTTGCCATTATTATCCAGAAATTGATTAGAACGATCGATGGAAAAGGAATGGTTCCAGCTCATGAGATTTTGCTTAATAATACCGCAGTTTCCAATACAATCAGAGAAAATAAACTCAATCAATTGAAAAATGTGATGTATACCAATAGAAATAATGGAATGCAGATCTTTGAAGATAATCTTGCACAACTTGTAGAAGCAAATCTCATTACTGTAGAACAAGCTCTTTCAGTTGCCAACGATCAAGATCATTTAAAGAGAGAATTGATGTCAAAGGGAATTATCGGAAGGGCAGGATAGAAAATAGATAGGGGAATTTATTTGTTTTTTCTCCAAAAATCACTATAGTTTAATTAGATTTTACTTTACTTATTCTTGTATGTCTGAATTGGTTATGCTAATCATAAGTATCCTATTGTCTGCATGAATCCTGTGGTGAATAGTGATTGCATACAAAATTTTTAAAGTAAAAAAAAATATTGTTCATAGAAAAAAACAGGCAGAAAATCTGAGATTTCTTCAAATTCGTATTCCGAAAAATGCGGTTGCCAGAAACTCCGATATCGATGCCAAAGACCATGCAAACTCGATGAAAGATAATATCGCCTTGATGAATCAGATTTATAAAAACTTTTATGCTATTTATGAAAAAGATTTAGAGGATAAAAAGTTAGGGAATAATTACATCTCTATGGAAATTGTAGCCGAGAAAGATGTGATCAAATTTATTTTTTGAGTCCCTAAAGAACATGTTTTAACGATGAAAAAATTGATTGCCTCTTTCTATGCAGGAGCTTTAGTGGAGGTGATCGAATCTCCTAAATTTTTAGAGTTTTGAAAATATTTAGCGGGAGGAGAATTTAAACTTACAAAAGATAGTGTTCATCCTATTAAAACCTACGAGAGTTTTGAAGCAGATCCTATGGATAGTATTCTTTCTGGATTTTCTAGTGTTGGGAATGATGAAAAACTTTGTTTACAAATCTTGGTAGAGCCTCTTTCAGAAGAATGGCTCAAAAAAATGAGAAAAAAATGTGAGGAAGTTAAAAATGATGATGGAATCAAGGGATTGAGAAAACTCTGGAATTCTTTGACTAAAGATAAAAAGACTCAAGATGAGGAAAAAGAAAAGAAAATTAAACATAATTTCTCTCAACAACAACTTGGTGATTTTGAAAAAAAGATGGATGATGAACTTTTCCATGTGAGAATCAGAGCTCTTGCGGTTTCTTCGAATCCTACGAATCCTAAAAAATTTATCTCTGATTTAGTAAGATTATTTAATCAATACAATTATATGGGATTAAATTCTTTTAAATTTGAAGAAGAAAAGGAAAAAATTCAGAATTTTGCAAAGGTGTTTATTCAGAGATTGATGGTTTCAAGAGATTCTTTATTGAAACAAGCTTGGGGAAAAGAAGAATCTGATGTTCTCAATATTAAAGAACTTTCTTCTTTGATTCATTTCCCTCATGGAAGGTTTAATCTTAATCCGAGAATTGCACGACAAAAGTTTAAGATTGTTGCTGCTCCTGATAATCTTCCTACAGAATGAATTGTTGTGTGATATAATAACTATGGAGGAGTAAAAAAGGAAATTAGGATTACGGATAAGGATAGATTTAGACATATTTATATCCTTGGACAAACAGGTACAGGAAAATCAACAATTATGCTTACTCAAGCAATTGATGATATGGAACATGGAAGAGGGTTTGCATTTATTGATCCTCATGGAGATGCTTGCGAATTTCTTCTCAAACATTTTCCAAAAGAGAGAATTGATGATTTAATTTATTTTGATCTTGGGAATACTCAATATCCTATCGGATTGAATCCTCTTGAGGTAGATCCGGAAAATGCAGATGAACAAGATGTAGTTACGAACGATCTTGTAGAAATGTTTATCCAAATGTATGGACCTGAGATTTTTGGACCTCGTATTCAGGATTATTTCCGTAATGCCTGTTTCCTTCTTATGGATCAACCTGAAGGAGGAACAATTGTTGATATTATGAGGCTTTTTACCGATGACGCATTTGCTGAAACAAAAATTAGAAATATCAAAAACCCCGTTGTTGCTTCATGGTGGAATAAAACCTATAAAAAAATGGGAGATAGGGAAAAAGCTGAAATTATTCCATTTATTCAGGCTAAATTTGGACCTTTTACTACGGGAATTTATGTGAGAAATATTATTGGACAGCAGAAATCTGCATTTAAAATGTATGATGCGATGCAAGAAGGGAAAATTATTCTTCTTAACTTGGCAAAGGGTATTTCAGGAGAAGAAACATCTAAATTGATTGGAAGAATTATTGCAATGCAAGTAAAACTTTCCGCTTTGAAAAGAGCAAAAATTAATGAGGAAGATAGAGTTCCGTTCTATCTTTATGTGGATGAGTTTCAGAACTATGTATCTGCCTCTTTTGAGTCTATCCTTTCTGAAGCCAGAAAATATAGATTATGATTAGTGGTTGCTCATCAGTATACGGATCAGTTGAAAAGTAATGGACTTTGAGGAAATCTTGATCTTTCAAAAACTATTTTTGGTAATATTGGAAATATGTTTGTATATAAAGTCGGAGCTCCTGATGCTGAATTCTTAGCAAAAGAATTTGAACCAGAATTTAATCAGACAGATTTAACAGCTACGGAAGCCTTTATGGGAGCTTGTAAAATCTCTATCAATAATCAACAGACGAGACCTTTCTCTTTCAAAGCGAAACTTCCTTATGATATTCCTCCAAAAAATTCCGCAGAAAAAGTGCAAATTATCAAACAAATTTCCTCATTAAAACGAGGAAGTAAAAGAGAAATTGTAGATAAAGAAATTTATTTTAGAGTAGGAGTATAAAAAAAGAAGAAGAAAAAAAAAAGAGTCTAAAAGTCTGACTCCTTTTTTTTCGTTTATGATTCATTTTTACACATCTGTATCCCCCTCTGTATTATTTCTCTTTTGTTGACGTGCAAATTTTTTGGCTTGTATTTGTTCATCTCTTGCATCGTGGTATGCTTGTTTTGCAGCATCATAATCTATCTCTCAAGTTTTTACCATTTGAATATCATTTTCTTGATGATTATCAATATTTCTTCAAACCTTTCCAGAAGGATCAAAAGTTATTTCAACATTATTTACATCAACACTATCTGTGATCGTTCATGTTGTTGCATCGAATTTTTTTCTATCAAGAGCTCTTCCACGGATTCTGAATCCCGCATCAACAAGATTTGCAATATCGGGATATTCTTTTCTAAAGTGAAGAACTTTTGCTATTGCTACAGGATGTAGAGAATTAACAGCAATTTCTCACTTTGTTGGACAGCGACTCATATTATTAACAAAATCTTTATATTGTCCAGGATTGTCTAAAATTTTTTGTTTCATGGCATCGATAAGTTCTTGAGCTTCTTGTTCAAAATTTGGAGAATCTTTATCGGGTAATTTCATATCATCACCGAAGAGTTCTTTTAATGACTCATTTACTGCGGTTGTCTCTTCATCAAGTTTGGTATCAATTTTGTCTTTTTTTGTTTGAAGTCTCTCATTTTTTCTTTCTAACTTCTTGATTTTTCTTGTGTTATACATTGCTGCAGCATCCACCGAATGAAATCTAATGTTTTGAACAGTGTTAGAATCAAGAGCATTTAAAGCATCCATTGCTTCTTCATTCTTGTCAATTTTGCGACTGAGTCTTTCATACTTTCCCATTTTTTTATTAATTATAAATTAAAAAGAGTATTATACTCTTCAATTATACTGTCAATTTTTTTTTTGTCAAATTTTGATCGGCTTTTTTCGCGAAAACACAAAAAAGCGTCCAGGTATGTCAAAAAATATCTTTATAGAAATGTGAATTTCATCATTTTTTTCTGTGTTTTTTGGGGAGGATCAGATTTTTTTTCTTTTTTTAGAAAAATTAGATGAGTTCAAGAGGTAAAATATAGTGAGAAATAGCAAAAAAATGGATAAATGAACCTCAAAGTACTACAAGATGTCGGACAAGGTGAGCATATTTTAATCTTTCGAGCTTAAAGGCAATCACTCAGGCTCCGTAGAGAATACATCATATACAAAGTAAGATAATGCATGATGTAGTTACGATTTCTGAAAGGGGAAAAATAAGGAAAAACATCATAGATCCCATAATTGCATAACTTATGAGAATGAAATTTTTTACTCCATTTTCAAAATCGGTACGACGGAAACTTTTGAATAAAATTCCTATGATAGCAAGTCCCCATTCTCCTAAAAGTCATCCCCATTTTCGGACTCCATCCAAAGCAATTAAACAGAGAGGAGTAAAGGTTCCTGCAATAAAAAAATAAATAGAAATCTGATCAAAATTATGGAAAAAATCTTTCCCTTTTGAACCTATCGGTAATGCATGATTTAAGGTGGAGGAAAAATAGAGGAGGATCATTCCTATTCAAAATAGTATTGCTCATAGAAGATGATTATTGGTTCCCATTTCTCTAGCTTGTGAAAGCATGGTAATGAGAGCAATAATAGAAAAAATAGCTCCAATTCCATGAGAAATTGCATTAGCTCGTTCTTCTTGTTTTGTAAATCTTGGATTTAAACTTTGTGAGAGATCTTTTGTTTTTATTGGATGAGAGTAATAAATAAAGTTTAACTTTTTATAAGAGTTTTGAGTTTTTTTTCAATCTTTTTTATTTTTGAGGGAATATCATCGGATTTTTTCAATTGATATACAAATCGAAAATCATATACTTTTAAATGTTTTATTTTTCTCTATTTCATGAAGATTAAAGAGAGTATTTTGACAGTATTAAAGGGAATTGCGATGGGGGGAGCAGATGTGATTCCTTGAGTTTCTTGAGGAACGATTGCTTTTATCGTGGGAATTTATGAAAGATTGATCACTGCAATCAAAAATATTTTTCCAAATATAAAACTCCTTTTTCAGAGGAAATTTAAAACCTTTCGAAAAAATGTCGATGGAACTTTTTTGCTTTGTATTGTTTTGGGAATTGGTATTAGTATTTTTTCGTTAGCTCATTTGATGACGTACCTTCTCGATCATTATAAAATTTTAGTTTGGTCTTTTTTCTTTGGGTTAGTTTTGATTTCAAGTTTTTTTATCGGAAAACAAGTGAAACGAACTTGAAAAGCAATTTTTTTCTGTCTTGTATTCGCGGTAATTTCCTTTTTTATCACTTCGCCTGAAAATACTCCCTTGGTTCAAGAACCTACTTGGCGATATCTTTTTTTATGTGGGGCAGTGGCTATTTGTGCAATGATTTTGCCTTGAATCTCTGGAAGTTTTATTCTGGTTTTATTAGGGCAGTATGAATATGTTTTGACGGCAGTCAAGAGTTTAAATGTTCCCGTGATTGCCCTCTTCTGAGCAGGTGCAGTAGTCTGAATTTTACTCTTTTCTAATGTTGTTTCTCGACTTTTTAAAAAGTGGAAAATGCTGACGTTAGCTTCATTGTGTGGATTTGTTCTTGGTTCCCTCAATAAAATTCGACCACGAAAAGAAACGTTGCATGTGGATGGAGTAGAGGATGGCTTGGTAGCTCAAAATGTTCTTCCTCAAAATTATGATTGAGATGCACAACTTTTCTACGCTATTCTTTGGATGATTATAGGAATTTTCTTGGTTTTAAGTATCGAATGGATCGCTAAAAAAATGAAAAATCATGCATAAATCTTCAAAGAGAATTGACAAAGCATAGGAAAAAAAATATAATAAAATAGTTTAGTAAAAAAAATAAAAATGCAGAAGTCTGACAAAAAACAGTATTGTTATTTCCAAATTAAGCCTTTCAAAGACAATGAAAGGGAGATTTCTTATTGGGAAAAAATCTTAGAAAACCTCATTTCTCTTAAGGAAAAAAAGATTTCTTTTGCAGTAAGCGGAAATTGCCAAGATATTAAGTTTTTCGTTAAATTGCCTTCAGAATTTAAAAACTTTTTTTCTAATACTTTTTATACCAGTTATTCTACGTCAGACTTAATAGAATTACCAACTATAAAGTTTTCAAGAGAAAAAAAATGGATTGTTTTAGGGAAAGATTCTGGATTTAAAAATAAAAGTAATTTCGAAAAAGAGGGGAATTATATTGATCCGATGGTTGATTTTCTTTCTTTATTCCAAAATATTGATAGACAATCAAAATTGGATTTATTCTTTGATTATAAGTTCAAATTAGATGAAGGGGCTTTTATGAAGATGGTTCATCTATTCCAAAGTTTTTTTAAGTGGATTTGGACTCCTAAAAATAAGGAAAATTTAGAGTTGAAAGAGGAGAAAAAACAGGAGATTTATTTCGCTTTTTCGTATGCAATTACGACAGAAGATCCTATTATGAAAGAGGCCATTGAAAGAAATTTATCTTCAGTGCTTGTAACTTTCATTCAAGATGGTAAATTTAAAGTAAAAACGACCCCTCAACGAACATTCTGTTCATATGCAGAAGCTATTAATTTTTTTCATATTCCAACTAAAAACTATTTTATAAAAGGGCTTGATTATACCCTTTATCGTAAATTACCATTCCCTTCTAATTTACCAGAAAAATGAGCAATTGAATTTCCTGAAAAACTTACTATTTTAGGAAAAACTGATTACAGGGGAGATACTTTAACTTTCGGAATTAAAGAAGAAGACAAATTTAGACATGTCTATATTGTGGGGAAAACTTGAACGGGAAAATCTACCTTCATTTCCAATATGATTATTTCAGATATGAAGGCTGGAAATGGACTTTGTGTGCTTGATCCTCATGGAGAATTAGTAGATAATATTTTGGATTCTATTCCTTCTAATAGAATTAATGATGTGATTCTTTTCGATATTTCTGATACTGAATATCCTATTGGATTCAATCTTTTGCAGGCTGATAACGAGGATGAAAAGAACAGAATTGCTTCAGGAGTTGTTTCAACATTTCAAAAACTGTTTGATAATTCTTGGGGACCAAGATTGGAATATATTCTTCGTAATGTAGTATTATCAATTATCGATTATCCGAATGCTACGTTAATGCACATTCTTCGTGTTTTGACCGATGCGGATTTTCGTAAAGAAGTGATTTCTCATGTAAAAGATTCGGTACTTTTGAAGTTCTGGAATAATGAATTTGATAAATGGCAAGATAAACAAAGAGAAGAAGCTGTCTGACCTATTACAAATAAAGTTTGACAGTTTTTGTCATCTCGTTTAGTAAGAAATGTCTTTGGACAACCTCGTTCTCGTTTAAGTATGAGAAAAGCGATGGATGAAGGGAAAATCGTTTTGGTGAATCTTTCAAAAGGGAAAATTGGAGAAGATAATGCAAATATGATTGGATCATTGCTTGTAACTAAAATCCAAATTGATGCAATGGCAAGAGCTGATACGGCCGCTCATCTTCGTAGACCTTTTTATTTGTATATTGATGAGTTTCAAAATTTTGCAACCAAATCTTTTGCAACGATTCTTTCTGAAGCGAGAAAATATAAGCTTTCTTTGATTGTTGCAAACCAGTATACTTCTCAACTTGATGAAGAAATTAAAAATGCGATTTTTGGAAATGTGGGAAGTATCGTTTCATTTACTCTTGGATATGATGATGCTACCGTTTTAAAATCACAGTTTAAGGAACTTGTTTCTGTTAATGATCTCATTTCTTTGCCAAAATATACCGCTTATGTGAGGTTGATGATCGATGGAATTTCTTCTGATCCTTTCAGTATTAAGACTTTACCTCTTGATGAAGGGGAAGGCGGAGATGAATACATTGAAAAAATCAGAAAACAATCTCGTCAAAGGTATGCAATGGAAAGAGAGCAGTTAGAAGCTCTTTTGAATGCTCGAAGTGCTAAAAAATTTACTGCACAAGAGGCTTTACAAGAAAAACTTGCTTATCAAAAATATGGGCTTGATGATTATGAAATCAAAATGTTACAAGACATTGGAGTCCAGAAATACTTGTGAAAATTCTCTGAATGTATTATTGGAGGAGAAGAAGCAGATGCGATGATTCTTGAATTGGAACATGAAAATTTCAAGTATGTACGATTTCAGAAACCAGAATGATTTGATCAAGAGTCTTTGATTCAACATAGAGTTTGAGAAAAAATCGAGATTGGGGAGGATAAATATTTGGATTTTACGATTGATAGTTATCAACACAAAAGTTTAAAAATCTGAGAGAAACCTCTAGTGCTCTGGATTTGAGAGAAAAAATCTGTGAAACAACAGTTAAATAATATGTTCCATGGCTTGAATCTACAAAATGCTGCAGATTTCCCTTTTAAATATGTGGTCAATGTCGATAAATTAAGAAAGCAGGAAATCTTGAGAAAAGTTAAAGAACAAGAAGCGAAAAATAATTTTTCTATCAATGATATTAAACTTTGAGATACTTATGAAGGATTTGTGAAATTAATTTATAATTATTGAATTTTTGTTACGGTTAAAGGAGTTGAGGGACTTTTGCATAAAAAATTTATTGCTCCGTTAGAAAATGGGGTAGAATGGAAGAAATTTTATAATATTTGAGATAAGATTAAAGTAATTGCGAAGGAATTTAAAGAAATCGAAGGAGAGAAAAAAGTGGTTTGGAGTCAAATCTAAGAAACAAAGAGGAACTTGTTTTAAGTCAGACTTGTTCCTTTTTTTTTATTTTTGTGATTCAACTCAAAATCGATGGGAGAGTAGTTGAGTACTCTTAATGTAAAAATAGACTTATCCTCTATTCAGAGCTTATGAAAAAATGAAAATTTCTTAATGTTTTAGGCTTATTTTATACTAATAATATATCCAGATATTTATTTCACATTAATAAAAAGACTTGTAAAAAATGGTAAATTTTGGTTTGCACAATGTATCTTGTGCAAACTAGCAGTACTTTTTTTATCAAGATCCGAAGATCTCATTTCCTAAGTTATAAACAAATATTTCCACTGAGTTGACCTTATTATAGAAAATAATTTTGGCATTTCAATAGAAAATCAAGAAAATCGTTTTATCTGTTCTCATGCAGATATTTTATTACTTTGCAACAATTTTATATCTAAAATACAGTTCATACCTTATTTTTATTGTAAAACTACCCCCATTTTTCTGCTTAATACCTATGACAATTTTTACTAAATCTATCAGAATCCTAAAAATAGCTAAAATATGATTGAATAATACTAGTTCTTAACTAGCAAGTATCCAAGAGATGCGGACAAGAAAAAAATCTGAGCATTTTTTATTCAAGGTGGTAAAGTTGATGGTTTGTGATGAAAATTTAACGAATTTGAAATCGTATTTTCTGTATTAATTAGTATATTCTCTCATTTTTTTCATTCAGATTTTTTTATTTCTTTTTTCTCTTATCTGTAAAATTTCTGATCCATGATTTTCTAATATCCATATTTTTATAAAATTTTTTGATTTAAATTTATTCATTATTTTTTTTCATAAAAAAAGAGGTACTCAAAACGGGGGAGTACCTCAAAATAAATTAATTCTAGTAGCCTGCAAATCCAGGATAAGAAGAGACTCCCCTTCCATACATCCCTTTTAACAAGGCTTGTTGTCTTTGTTTTTGAATAAGTTCAAATAATCATTTATCAGGAATAATAATAGATTCTGGCATAGGTTCTAACTGCTCTTCTATGTACTCCTGCTCCTCTATTTGTGCTGAATTCAACAATTGTTGAGTTTTCTTTAGATCGTTATTAGTAGCTGTAAAGTACATTTGAGTAGTAGTTACGCTAGAATGTCATAATAGTTCTTTAATATAGTAGATATTTCCTCATCTTCTCAATAACTTAGTAGCAAAGGTATGTCTTAGTTTATGTGGTCGTACTTCTTCGGTAAGTCAGGCTTTTATCCCTGCTTCTCTTACAATTACTTCCACGGTATTCCTAGACAATTTCTTTCCTTTAGAGTTATGAGCATGAGAACAAAATAAGTATTCAGATTCAATATGTTTTCATTCTCTTAGGAACAAGTATAGCCTTAACAAGGTTATGTGTTCCTGAAATAGATACACTAATCTTAATGAGTTATTCTTTCAAATAATTTGGAGTTCCTCTTGAACATCTGATAATTTGATATTACAGAGTTCTGAAACTCTAAGTCATGTATAAAGTAATACTGCCACCATGGCATAATCTCTAGTTTTTGTTAATTCATCTTTTGTTTTGTCGGATTTCATATAATTCAATAGCCTTTGAGCATCATTCTCTGTTAATGCATCGATCTTTTTCTTAGGCTCTTTCATAAGAATGATTTCTTTTGGACTTATTACTTTTTCATGGCAATGTTCGGCATATCAAAGAAAACTTCTGAAACAAATGAGATATCAATTACAGGTTCTGGCTTCTTTTCAATGAAGCTTTTCAAGTCATATAAATTGTTCAATGTCCCAGACGGTAAGCTTTTCAGTGTCTTCAATGCCTCTATCATTTAAAGAAACTTTCTTAATATATGAGTCTAATTTATTTAAGGCTCTTGTATATGATTGGATTGTCGAATTAGAGAATTGCTTGTTTACT